>Ga0209537_1004899_pt1 | contig 11006 bp, 20 predicted proteins | sample BioPla4DNA1_FD_187698 | JGI IMG/M metagenome (GOLD analysis project Ga0209537, IMG submission 187698) | Biogas fermentation microbial communities from Germany - Plant 4 DNA1 (SPAdes) (version 2) | ecosystem: Engineered > Bioreactor > Anaerobic > Digestate | place: Bielefeld, North...
CAACTGCAAAGAACCATAATCAGACGGGGAACTACCAGCAAAGAAAGTATATCATAAATCCGTACATAAATGGTGCCGAAGCGGGGATTTGAACCCCGACGGGCGTAATGCCCACTAGACCCTGAATTTCGCCGAGGCTTTCCTGCTGCATCCTACCACCTCCATTGTGTCCTGTCTAGTAGGCGTCTAGCAGGCAAAATGAACTCCCCGATTCCTGGGGAGTTCTATCTTTTCCTGCCCTCTCTCACCCTTTCCGAGGCTCGTTCGTTCCCAAAGTCGTTCCCCAAGAAGTCATGCCAGAACATGCCATGCATTCCAGACTATGGGCACGAACCCGCTAGACTTTCACTAGACTTTCGGAGACCGGACGGCTTCGGGTTACGCTCCCGATGACACGCCTGATGCTCTGCGTTTCTGCAGGCGTCGCTGCAGTACATGGCGTTGGGTCGCGTGGGGATGAACAGCCTCCCGCAATTGCGCCGTGCGCACCGCCTGAACGTCCTCCCCTGCACCAGGTCTAGGAAGGTGAGCAGATAAACCCATCCTAGAAGGGAGTTGCACTGCCAACCGAACAGCCATGCTTTCTTCTGCGCGTCGTAAATCGGCCTCGGGTGCGCGCACTCCTGGAGCCACCCGCAAAGGGTCAACTCAGCCTCGCTCGCCTCTTCTAACGACTCCTTCCCTGCTGCCAGGCGGCGGGTTAGCTCCTGATATTCCTCGGCTGCCTCGGCGAACAACTCCACGGGTTCGCAGAATGAGTGCATATATAGACCCTTGTTGCTCTGCTGGTAGAACTCGTCCCAGATATACCAACCTGAGTGCTCCTCCTCCTCACCTGTCCAGTCCTTTGGTCCTGGCTTGTGAGTGGCAAACAGTCCTGCGCCTTCTTTATACCTGGGCGCCTTCCACAGACCGAGTAAACCCCACCTGTTGACGAAGCGAAGTATGTCCTGCTCGTCCCACGGGTTGAGGCGCGCCAGTGCCACGTGTGGCGCGTGGTCCTGTTCCGCGCTGTCAGGCCGCTCGGGTTGCTTCGCAGGCGCGCTAGTGCGCCACGTCGTCAGCACGTCATACCACTCGCCTTTCGACTCGCGGACCGCCACGACGCACCGAACGGGAATCTCCGAGACCTCCGGTGGAGCCTCGCGAATCTCATACTTGCACCGCCACCAGTGCGTTCCCCACGGGAACGCAGATTCTGCCTTGCGCTCAACAAGTGGTGCTACACGTTCACGGCCCCTCGACACCGGAGGCAGGTCTTCCTCCTTGACTGTGCTTGCCAGCCAGCGACCACACAGCGCGCCAGCCTCTTCGATACACGCCTTCACTTCCGCAAGGCTGTAACGTCGGCCGGCTGACAGGTGACGCTTGATAGCTGCGCGGATGATCCCCGAAGGCAGGTAGTTCGAGGTTTCCCGTTCGACCAGCGCGATGGCCTGCCGCTGCGTTAAGTCCGTCACGTTCGCTCCCTCCTCGTCGTTAGACCATCCACACGTGCCGGCGTAACCGTTTCGTAACCAGTTAACGGTTACCCGCCCCGAGATTACCATAAGGCTGGGGGTTGCGCAAGAGCAAGCGCGACCAGTCCGTGAGGGGTGGCCCGGAGGGTTCGCCCCACAGCCCCAGGGGGGCGTCGGACCTTAGTGCCTTGTATTACCTGCGATGGGGGGGGATGACCATGCCGCACACAACGCGGAGGTCGAATTACCGCGCCAAGAGGCGCGCACAACGGCTGGCAGAGAACCAGCGACGGGCGCTGGCATGGGCACTGGAGCACCAGGGCGGGAACTACCAGAACGCGTTCGGATTCAGGGATGTCGTTCCGACGCTTGCCATGCGGAACATCGTCCGCGAGGGGAGGGAGTGAAGGTGATACGTATGAAAGCTGCACGACTGGCCCGAGGCTGGAGCCAGCAGCGGCTGGCGGTTGAAGCCGGGGTGGGCTATGCCGATATTTGCCGCGCTGAACGCGGGTTGTTCCGGCTTTACCCCGGTCAGGCCGAGAAGATAGCGCGGGCCCTGGGTTTGAGGCCCGAGGACCTTCTTGAGGAGGTCGAGAGCGATGGAGACCGACCTGTTGACGCGTGACCCCGAGCAGCTTCCGGCGGTCCTCAAGGTGCGGGAAGCGGCGGCCTATCTTAGGTTGCCGCTTTCACGGTGCTATGAGCTGGTTCAGCGGGGCGAGATAGGCTCCATAAGGTTTGGCCGGTCAGTCCGGATTCCGCGTCAGGCCTTAATCGACCTGCTCACAAGGACCAGCGGACGCGGTGAGTAGCAAGAGGCCCGGCCATGACCCGGGCGCAGGAAGGGGAATGTGTGCATGTCTACTGCTATTGTAGCACAACAGCGGCCTGTGGAGCGCATTCTGTCGCACCTGCAAGGCGTTCGCCGAACCGGGGAAGGCCGATGGGTGGCGCGATGTCCTGCGCACAACGATGAGCACCCGAGCCTGTCCGTGCGCGAGGCGCCGGACGGGAAGGTTCTTCTGCGCTGTTGGGCGGGGTGCGACACGGCGGCGGTGCTGGCGGCGCTGGGGTTGCGGTGGAGCGACCTCTTCCCTGACGGCAAGCGGCGGCCTCGGACAGCCAGGGAGTGCAACGCCGCATCGGAGGAAGCGGTGGTGCGCTTCGTCGCCAGCCGATTTGACGAAGCGTGTCGCGAGGCATATGAGCGGCTCGCCGTCATTTGCTGCGCGGTGGGTCACGTCTTTGCAGTTTACGGGCTAGACATAACCGAAGCGGAGGCCGCGTGGGTACGCGAGCTGCCTCACATGGAGTATGTCCTCGACAGGCTGATGGCCGAGGACCCTGAAGAACGACTGGCTGGGCTTGAGGAGGCGCGACAATGGCTGATATGAGCAAAACTGTCGATTTCACCCGAAAGAAACTGCGCGGCGCTGACCGCGAGCGCTTTCTGAAACTAGTCGGCGCGCCCGACGCGGCAACGCAGGCGGCTGAGGCGGCGGGAGGGTATCAGGTCGTGGACGGCGCGATCTGCCGGGTCAAGGCCACACCTGACGGCCCTGTGACCGTGCCGCTCGCAAATTTCAACGCAAAGATAATCGCGGAAGAGGTGCGTGACAATGGCGCCGAGACAGCCACGATCTTCGTGATTGAAGGATTCCTCCAGGACGGGCGCCCGCTCGGTAGGGCCGAAGTTTCCGCGTCGTCGTATCCCGGGATGGCGTGGGTGACCGCTGCATGGGGGACGAGGCCGGTTGTCTATGCAGGCCAAGGCACGAAGGACCATCTCCGCGCAGCGATCCAGCTTCTCAGCGGGGAAGTGCCACGGCGCGTCACGTACGGTCACACCGGCTGGCGCAAACTCGACGGGTGCTGGCACTACCTCCATGCCGGGGGCGCCATAGGACCGGACGGCGCTGCGCCTACAGTTGCGGTTTCCCTGGCCGAAGGGCGGCTACAGGACTACGCCTTGCCCGTGCCGCCCGAAGGCGAGGACCTGCGGCGAGCCGTGCGCGCGAGCCTCGGCGTCCTGAACCTGGCTCCTGCGCAGGTCGCGTATCCGCTGTTGCAGGCCGTCTACCGTGCGCCGCTCGCGGAGGCGCTGCCTGTTGACCTGAGCCTGTTTCTGGCGGGAGCGACCGGCTGCCAGAAAACCGAGCTTACCGCCATCGCGCAGGCGCACTGGGGACCAGCCTTCCACGGGAAGCACCTGCCGGGGAACTGGGACGCTACGGCGAACGCCCTGGAAAAGCTGGCCTTTTTGGCGAAGGACGCGGTCTTCGTCGTGGACGATTTCGCGCCCGGAGGGACCGTCGCGGACGTGCAGCGGCTGCACCGCGAGGCCGATAGACTACTGCGCGCTCAGGGGAACCGTAGCGGCCGCGTGCGGATGTCCGCCGACACGAGCCTCAAGCCTGAATACTACCCGCGCGGCCTTATCATTTCGTCCGGCGAGGACATTCCGCGAGGCCAGTCACTTCGCGCCCGGCTGCTCATCCTTGAGCTATCGAAAGGCGCGGTGGATCTCGTGGCGCTTACGCAGGCACAGGCCGACGCCGCCGATGGATTGCTCGCGGGAGCGATGGCGGCCTACGTGCGATGGCTTGCACCGCAGCTTGACACGCTTAAGGCGGTCTTGCCTGCACGACACCACGAGCTACGCGCAGAATTCCGCAAGGAGAACATGGTCCACGACCGGACGCCCGACCAGGCCGCAAGCCTCGCCGTAGGGTGGGAGCTATTCCTCAGATTCGCTCAGGAGACTGGCGTCATTGGCGAAGAGGAAGCACAGTCGCTGTGGTCGCAGGGACGGCGGGCCCTCGTCGAGGTGTGCAGGGTCCAGAGCGAGCACCAGGCAAGCGAGGACCCGACCGGACGCTTCGTGGCGCTACTAGGCGCGGCCCTCACGAGCGGCCATGCTCATGTTGCTGACGCGGTTACCGGCAAGGAGCCGGAGAATGCAGAAGCCTGGGGTTGGCGCGAACGCAACCCGGGAGCAGGGCAGTATCCTGAAACGGAATGGCAACCCCTCGGGGATAGGGTCGGATGGATTGACGGGGACGATCTCTTCCTCGATACTGACGCCGCCTTTGCCGTTGTGCAGCGGTTGGCTAGAGACCAGGGAGCGACGATTCCCGTCACTCAGCGGGTTCTATGGAAGCGAATGGCTGAAAAGGGACTGGTGCTGTCTCACGACCCAGGCACGTATACGACGAAGAAGACTGTGGCAGGCGGGCGCCCGCGCGTGCTCCATATTTCCGGGAGTCTCATATATCCCGGAATCATGGGCAATATGGGCAATATGGGCACAGGCCAGCTAGACCAGGCTTTTACCGTGCCCAGGTTGCCTGCAAAACATGGGCAGGATGCCCAGGAACATGGGCAGCGGCCCGCGCGTCAGGGTGCTGGCGACACAAAGTGCCCATATTCTGCGCCTCCCGTGCCCATGAAATCCGGGCAAGTTACAAAAACATGGGCACCGGAAAGCCTTGCGGTACAAGGCTCTGCCCAGGATGCCCATGATGCCCATGAAATGGGGGGTAATAGTCCCTATGTTTTTTCGGCGGGCGATTCGGCGGCTGACGATAAGGCTGACGCGAAATGCACGGCTGACGTTGCTGGCGATGATTCACACTCCTTATCTGACGGCCCTGGAGAACTCTTCTGAGGAGGTGACTCTATGGGCAGGCTGCTGGACATAGCGAGGCGGGTACCAAGCAACCGAGATCGGGCGGCACGCCTGCTGTTTTGGCTCGAATGCGAGGGTTACGAGGTGAGCACGAACGGAGACGTGCTGAGGGTGTGTTGTCCAAAGGGTGCCTTGAGTGACGGGTTGCGCGAGACGATTCGCGAGCTGAAACCGTGGCTTATAGCTATTCTGTCGGCAAGGGAGGGGAATTCGCGTGACGCCGGCTGACGTGTTAGCCGCGCTTACGAAGACCGGGTGCCGTATCACCGTTGAGGGCGACGCCTTGCGGGTGCGAGGCCCGCTCACGGACGACCTCCGCGCGGCGATTCGCGAGAACAAGGCCGCGCTTCTCGAACTCCTGCGGCCTTTCACGCCTCCCGTGCTCGCAAGACCTGACCCGCTCGACTTCCGGCGCGACCCGCTCACGGGAGCATGGCTCCACGACCCCGGCTGGTGGCGTGGTCCCGCTCAGGTGCGCGAGATTCACGAGCCTCGTGCTCCCTGTCCTCGGTGCGGCGGGCGTCGTTTCTGGGTCAGCGTCGTGGGTAGCCGAATATGCGCCACCTGCTACCCTCCCAGGCCGGGAGATGGGGTCCTCGGCTGGATCGCGCCGAAGGAGGTGCATTGACCATGCGGCGGCAACTACGGGACGCCTGTCCTCGCTGCCTCGCGGTGAACTATCCGCATACCTTGCGGGAGGACAGGGGGAGCATTCTCGCGCTGTATCGCTGCCGGACCTGCGGCAGGCGCTGGCGGTGCTGGTGGAACCCTTGCTGCCTGGAGGTGACAGAGGGTGATCGAGATTCGACTTCGCAAGTGCAGGCTGTTTCTCACTGAGGAGGAGGTCGAACACCTGCTCAAGCACGACCCTGAGCTGTGGGAGACGGCTCTTCGGAGAGGGAAGGTCGTCATGCGCGCGCGCCAGCGTAGCGAGCGGCAACGAAGGGAGGGAGAGAAGCATGGATAGGCTCCTGGACGTGCTCATAGTGATGAGTCTCGGTTGGATCGGCGTATGTCTGTGGCTCATCTGGCGCGGCCTGCGAACGCGGTGACGCGCTTTTTTATGGTGTGCAACTGTGTAACTTCGCGGAGGTGAGCAAGTATGAAGAAGGTCGTACTTGTCGTAAAGGACAACAACTGTGCGAGTAATGACCCGTGCGCCCTTTGCGGAAAGAGGACGGACCCTTCGTGTGGCCCTGAACTCTTCCTCGAAGGCACGTGGTCGCTCGTCTGCCATGAGTGCGGCGAGAAGCACGCTCCCGGCCTTGTGCGGTTGCTCGATCTGGCTCGGAATGCCGAGGAGTACTACCTCGCGCAGTGGGGGACCCACTAGACTAACTATCAGGCGAGGCCGTCAGAACGCTTGCCGCGCAAGGGGTTGCTGTCCCTTGGGAACGGCGTGGGAACGAAGCGAGCGCCCCGACACGCGAGGCGCTTTTCTGTTGCTGTCGTGTTGTTGCGTGCTGCGACGCGGTGTAGTTTTGTAACCCGGCTCTTTTTTTATGCGTGCGACCTTGTGCATTTCCGAGGAGAGGAGGCGAGAACATGACCCTTACACCAGAAGAGCGCGAGACTATCCTTCGGTTCGACGACTCAGGCGACGCCTGCGAGGTGTGGACCGCTTCCCCCACGGTTGCCGCGAGGCTGAGGCGCGCCGGTCTCGCCGTCACCCAAGAGCCTGGCGGGTGGCGCGCTACGTGCGCGAAGCAGGCCATCCGGATCAAGGCCGGCCGGTACTCCTGCTATGTCGGCGGCAGGTAGCGGGTGAGGGTGGCGCGTCAGAGTGCGTTCTGTGCCTCCGAAACGGTCAACTGTTGACGTTTTCGAGGGGGTGAATGCGCGCAGAGGTATTCAACTATGGCCGTCGTGAGCGGACCTGATTCAAGCCTGTTCTCGGGGAGGTGAAAGCATGAACAACTACTGGCAGACTGAAACGCCTGTCGTGGCGACAAGCGCGAAGAACGTGTTGCGCTGGTTCCCGAAGGCCGGGAGGTTGCAGGCGGCCTTGCCGGACTGGAGGGGAAACACCAGGAGGGCGAAGATTTTCCGTCGGAACGATTCCAGCAGGCAGGAAATGTCCCCTTCGGGGTGGAAAGACAAAACAGACTACGCTTGCAGCGACTTCGTTTCGTCGCGCCTTCTTCACCGGAGCAACAATCATCTCACGACGCCGCAACCGACGAAGCTAGCGAGCCCATAGTGACCGTGTACATCGAGAGTTGCACCATCACCGAGCAGGACCGCAAGTGTCCAGAGGGCGCGGATCGTAGATGGACATACCTTGGTGCGCACCAAGGGCGGCTTTGACTATGTGAGGGGGTGTCTACGGTGCGGAAGGTGTTGTGTATGGCGGCTTTGGTGGTGCTAGCGCTGGCGAACCTGGGCTGCACGGAGACGGAACAAGGCGTGTACAGTGCGGACATACCCGATCCCACGACGCAGTTCCTGCAGGCTCGGGACAGCATCTATGCAGCGCTTGAGAACGCAGGCACGGTGACTGTTGGTCTACGAATCGCGTACATACGAGTAGCAATCCGCTCGTACGCGCAGGGGTTCGAGACCTATGACGAGTTTCTGATGCGGCTCGCTAGAGCCGACTTTCCAGAGGGCGCAGCGCTGACGGCGCGGGCATATCGGCTGAAATGCATAATCACCTGGCTTCGTCGGGGGGAGATCAGTCTCGAAAGCGCGGATCAGGCCCTTGCGGAGTTATACGACGAATGGGAGCGAGGGATGCAGCGATGGTAGGGCGCCGGGGATACGGCATTGGTCTGGTACTTTCGGTGGCGACTTTGCTGGCGCTGCTATGGACGAGTCCGGTGTTTGCCCAGCCTGAAAATGACTTTCTGATGTACCTGAAGTGGCAAAGTCGGCCAGATAAGGATTCACTGCAAGCGTTGGACGGCTATGTCTGGAATCTTATGAACGCGGAACAGAAGAACGTGCTCTTGAGCGGCTTTTTCATGGGCAAGAGCGTGCTTGTGGGCTATTTCGCGGATCTGTTCGTCAGGGCCCCCAAGCTGAACTATCCGGCGGCAATGACACAATGGCTCGGCAAGGGTGCCGTTAGCCTCTTGTACCTCGATACGCTCGTCCTGCCGATCTCAGTGTATGCTACAGCAATAGACGAGCTATACCGTGATACTGAGAACTGCGATATTCTTCTGATTGATGCCGTGTTCATAGTCCATGAGCGCCTGAACGGACGCCCCGTCGATCTCGCCGAATGGAGAAAGAAGGGACGGGGCACCCAGTGAAAGGCCATGTGCGACGCCACGGCGACGGCTACCAGGCCATCATGTACCGTACCTCGGTCGGAGTCCTGACGGCAAGCCGCGCTACCGCTAGTTCCCATGCAGGCCATGAATGCTGGCCACATTGGGCTTTGCGGCGTTGCGCGAGAGTGACGACGTAGGGGCGGCGAGGCACCGCATATTCCGGAAGTCCTCACGAGCCTGGAGTAACCGAACAACGCGAGGCCAAAGAGGCTGTCCACGAGCGGGAACCGTTTTTCCTCCGCTTCTCCGGTGCCGCCTGACGCGTAGGACGGCCTAGGAGCCGCGTTCGCTGCCTCGGTAGGGGTTACGGATGCCTGCGACACGCGAGAGGCCGCTTCTAGACCGTCCTGGCGCGCTTTTTTCTACTGTCCCATTTGTCCGCCTGCGCGCCTTTTTCAGGTGTCGCTTTTTGTCGAATCGCCTGCTAGAGGGAGGGTTGCATATGCCGTTCAAGGACCGCGAGAGGTATAACGCCTACATGCGCGCATACCGGCAACGGCGCGCGCGTAAACCTGCGCATAAACCGGAGGAGCCTGCGCTTGAGCCGATAGCGAAGGCCGACCCGGAGCACGTGCGCCGCCTGGCGCAGGCCGTGGGGATGGCCGTAGCGACGCCTCGGGGGAGGGGACTCCTGCTTCGCGTGTCGGAGGACCACGCTATGGTGGCTGTCCGAGGCGTGGCCGTCGTGTTCCCCCCGGCGCACGTGGGGTTGTGGTAGCGGAGTGGGGAGCGGACCCCGTTTTGGGACCGATCTTCGGGTGTGTTGCCCCTCTCCGGTGTTCCAGCGTAGGACCTATTGACATGCCATGCTAAGGCATGTATAGTCATGCTGGAGGTGGTAGTCATGGACGAGCGGCAGGAGTGGCCGGAGGTAATGACCATTGCGGAGGCGGCGCGCTATTTGCGACTGGACCACAGAACCGTCAGGAAGCTAATCAACGAGGGCACGATTCGGGCTGCCCGAGCGGGTTGGGTGTGGCGCGTCGCCAAGAGCGAACTAGACCGATTCCTGAGAGGAGGCACTTCTGACGAATGAGCAAGATCGAGTTCGTGACTAACGAGAACTACAACCCCGCCGACCCGGATGCTATCATCGTGGTGCTCTACACACACGGGCGCGAGATCGTCGTAAGGCGCAGGGACCTGGAGGAGCCGCAGGCGGCGCCGTGCAAGGCGCTTCCCCTTGCGCCAGGAGGTGGCCAGAGGTGAAGGGCTTCATCGAGAAGCGCGGCAACTCGTGGAGGCTCAGCGTCTATCTCGGCAAAGACCCTGTCACCGGCAAGGAAAGGCGTGTGCGTAAGACCGTCAGGGGTTCCGAGAAGGACGCGCAGAAGGCCCTGCGGGACCTGCTGCACAGCATAGACGAGGGGACCTTCGTCGAGCCGGCGAAGATGACTGTTGAGCAGTACCTGGAGCAGTGGCTGGAGACGCACAAGGCGAACGTCGAGCCGACCACTCACGACTGGTACGCCCTGGTGTGCCGCAAGCACATAGCCCCGCACCTGGGGCGGATGCAACTTCAGAAGCTGACGCCGCTTGCCATCCAGCAGTTTTACGTGAGCAAGCTGCAGGAAGGCCGCCTTGACGGTAAGGGTAAGGCTCTGTCCCCTAACACGGTGCGCCACATTCACAGGGTGCTGCATAAGGCGCTGAACGCCGCCGTAAAGCTGCAACTCATCCCCCGTAACCCTTGTGACGCGGTGGAGCCACCCAAAGCCGTGAAGAAAGAGGCCCGCTATTGGACGCCCGAGGAAGCGGCGCAGTTCCTGGAGGCGATTCAGGAGGACAGACTATATGCACTGTTCTACGTGGCCTTGGGGACCGGCCTGCGGCGCGGTGAACTGCTAGGCTTGCGGTGGCAGGACGTGGACCTTAACGAGGGGCGGCTGACTGTCCGGCAGGAGATCGTGAGGAAGAGCAAAGGCACCCTCGTCAAGGCGCCGAAGACCGAGAAGAGCAGGGCCACGATCAGCCTCTCGCGTGGCGTCGTGGAGGTTCTGAAGAAGCACAAGGCGCGGCAAGCGCAGGAACGTCTTCTCATGGGAGACCAGTACCACGACAGCGGCCTCGTGTTCACGACCTTCGAGGGGAAGCCCCTGGACCCGAGCTACATAAGCGGGGACTACTTCGGCAAGCTGATTGAGAAGGCGAAGGTGCGCAAGATAAACTTCCACGCCTTGCGCCATACCCACGCCACCATTCTCGCGAGCCAAGGGGTTCCCTTGAAGGTGGTAAGTGAGCGGCTGCGGCATTCGTCCGTTGCCATAACCGGGGACATCTACAGTCACGTGTTCGCGCAGATGGACCGCGAGGCGGCTGACTCCTTCGACGCCGCTATGCAAGCGGCAAAGGGGCGGCGGCAAGCATGAGCGTAGGCGTCGTTCCCAAATCCGTTCCCAAAGGGGGGTTCTTATGGGTCTCGGGCGGGCGGGAGACCATACGAAACCCGTACATAGCTGGTGCCGAAGCGGGGACTTGAACCCCGACGGGCGTAATGCCCACTAGACCCTGAATCTAGCGCGTCTGCCAGTTCCGCCACTTCGGCACTTTTCTTTCATATGCTGTTTGCGGAAGAAA
>Ga0209537_1004901_pt1 | contig 11005 bp, 8 predicted proteins | sample BioPla4DNA1_FD_187698 | JGI IMG/M metagenome (GOLD analysis project Ga0209537, IMG submission 187698) | Biogas fermentation microbial communities from Germany - Plant 4 DNA1 (SPAdes) (version 2) | ecosystem: Engineered > Bioreactor > Anaerobic > Digestate | place: Bielefeld, North...
ATTCTTGGTTAAACATATATGCACCATTCCTTCTATTTCATTATGTGCATATATTATATAACATTTTGTACTTCCATAAAAGTTGTATTTTTACATATCATTTACCCACACAAAATAGCGAAGCACCTTTAAAATTATATAAAGAGATCAAAAAGATGAAGTTTGAATATGTCATATAATCATCATTGTTTTATTTTTATATTCAACACTTTTATATTTATCATTGTAGTTATATTGTAAGTAAAGCCATCTGTTATAATTTACTTTTAAATGCGGATAGTAATTTTCAAGAATATGTCTTATAAACCTATTAAAACAAATTGGCTCTTTACAATTGATTCTACTATCATGATGTTGCATATGTAAATGAGCTCGTGGATGAATAGGTGTATTATTATTTACATCAAAATCCATTCTTATGGGAGATCTCATGCTTATATAGTCCGAAGCACTTTTATCTTCAAGAAGCATTTTTATACTTTCTATCAACCCAAACTCCTCTTCCATTAAAGTATCAACCTTCACCGGACAAGGCCACCATAGAAGATTTTGTGAAATTAACTTGCTTCCACAGAATACAAATGAGCATCTAATTATTGAATAATCCAAAAGTAAAGCTTGGTATGCATTACTTGACAATATACTAAAATATTGATTAATTGAAGTAAAATTTTTGCTACTTACATCTCTTCCACTAATATGGTTTTTCCAAGTTATTTGTTCAATTTGATTTTTCAAATCAATTTTATAATCGCTAGGAATAGTGAATATTACTATACCTTGTGAAACCAATTCACCTAATGTATTTTCAATTTGTGAAAGAGTATTTTCAACATTCCTATTCATCTGCATCATCTTCATTTTTTTCAATGTTAATTTTATTTACCAGTGTATTAAGTTCTGGCAAAACTGTAGAATCCAGTTCCCCTTTCTCAATTAACTCTATAATGCTCTTTAGAGCTTTTGACGCTTCTTTAATTTTCTTTTTTTCTTCTTCAGTACGATCTCTATGAATTAAACGCATTTTTTCTAATTCATCTAGAGTTGGAACTCTAAATTTCAGTGTATAGTTATTATTAATACATTTTTGCGCCTCTTCCTTAATAATATCCATCTCAGGAGAAATGCCGCAAATTCTAACCCAAGCTCTAGATCGTGTAATTGCCGTAAATAAAGTGTTACGCAAAGTTATCATCTCAGCTCCTTGGGCACAATATTCCGCATTAACAATGTACACCATTGGAGCTTCGTTACCTTTAGCTCTATAAATGCTAGAACAAGTAATACAATTTTCCACCTTAAATGTATCTCTATCAGCATTTATACCGGCAAGAATCGAATTTATATTTTTTTGTAATAAAAATTGTCTAAAAGTCATATATTGATTTTTAGCATAGTACGCTTCAGGGAAAATAACTAAAATATCATCAGGATCTAACTCGTCCTCACTTATATTTCGCGCTATCTCATTAACTACCCATTGATATTGATAAAGTGGATTGTTAAAACTTACTACTTGAACTGCACTCTCAGGCGTTAATAAATTTATGAAATATTTCGGATAAGAATCTTCCTTCCGAGAGATTTGAACTTTTTTTCCATAATCTAAAGTTCCGCTAATAACTTTATAACCGATATCATCCCATAGATCTAAATCGTTAAAAAGTTGAACCAAGCCTTCTTTTCTATATATTCCAAAGCCAAGAGCATGAGCCAAAGTTAATGCCCAAGGTGTGTTTCTATAGCAAATCGGTAATACTATGTCTTGGCGTGACTCATTTTGTTGATTTTGAAGTTTAACTAAAGGATTACCTTCAGAATCTACGCCAAACATTTCATCTATTGTGGGCATATTATTTGCATTTAAATTTTGTAGTTCATCATAAGCGAAAACAATTCTTTTCGGAGATTTAGTTGCCTCATAGCACAATCTAAAAAAACTAGCAGGCATATCTTGAGCTTCATCTATTAAAATAGCATCGTAAAATGGTTTAAACTCATCATCTGAATAATGTAATAATTCATTGCAAAGTCCATCAAAAGCATATTTAATGCCATATTGCGATTTTGCATTACTGAAAGTTTTAGGTATAGTATTCTTTCTTTTTGCAATTTCAGAATATATTCCAGGCTCAGATGTAGTACCCCATGCATGCAAAATCTGCAATTTATCCCAATTGGGTATATCCCCCATAAATTCATACGAAAAATTAGTTATCATATCCTTATATTGCTGAGATAATGATCTGGTATAAAATGTGACAGCAATATTCCAATCAGGATGTTGGGAATGAAGATACGCAGCTTTTAATGCTAATACAACTGTTTTTCCTGATCCCGCCAAGCCACGTATTCTTTGAGGCCCTTCAGGAATTTCAAAAGCTGCTTTCTTCTGCCATTCATCAAGATTTGCGATTTCTAATTCTATTTTCTTAATAATCGAACCTAGTGAATTTTCTTTTAAAAGTCCAGTCCTTTTTTTTCTTGGTTTCATTGAAGATATTTTTTGCAATGATTCGCAAAGCGAAACATAAATTGTCTCCTCCAATGGTAATAGCTTATCAAGTTCTTCCTTTAGGTTCTTAGCATTACAAAAAATATAATCTTCGTCATGTTGTGGCAATTCTTCCGTTGGATAAAACGTTATTACTGTAGGACTAAAAGCTAAATCTCTTTTTTTGCGTAATGCTTCATAATTTGTCAATGTGTTTTTTAACTGATAATAAAGTAAATCCTGTTCTTCTCTTGGATCTGTTTGCGGGTTACTAAAGATAAAAGCTACAAGTCCTTTATTTTTAGATATTAGCAGTGCATCTACAGTAATTGTTGATTCTTTAGTAGCATTTAATGGATATCCAAGAAATAATGTACCATCAATAGAGCTCTGCTCATTAATTATCTTAAGCGTGTCAATAAGAGTTTGTGTACCCGCTGCATTTCTAATTATACCTCTGACTATATCAAAACTCATAATCTTCAACCCTTTCTTTCACCTATAATATGGTGATACGATTCCAATTAATATAGAATAACTTATAATTCATTCATCTTCTGTTTCTTCTAATAGAATATCAAGATGACTACGGAATTTTGATTCAAAAAATCTACCATCTTTTACATAAATAGCGAATGTATTATAATCTATTGGGCTCAAAAAAGTGAAAAAATATCTATCTGGTTTTCCGTTTTTTTCTAATTCCAAATTTAATAACTCAAAGTGCCGTTTTGCTGCCCTGTTTTTTGCTTTATTCTCAATACTATTGTCATTATCCGCTTTTACTTCTACAACAATTATATTGTTGCCTTTTTTTATAAAAAAGTCGGGATTAAATGCTTTAAACTTGCTTCCTTTGTTTTTTTGGTAATCGATACTATAAAACCCTTTATCTCTAGATTTTATCCATGCATCTATATGCTGAGAAAAATCGTCACTGGTTAAGAGCTCTACGAATCTTTTCTCAGGTTCAAGAGTAGTAAAAACTATATTAACTGGTGTCTTGAAATTATATCTATTAATTTCATTATCCTGCCGCTTCCTTAACTCTTGACGAACAGCTTCAAATATTTCCAGTTCATCTTGTGCTATTTCATTTTTATAATTGTCAGAATAAAATAGTGAAACATCCCTTATTAAAGTTCCATATCTAGATATTTCAGATCTCATATTAGCTGTATTTAATGGTACAAGAATATCTACTGCTTTTTCAAATACAGGAGTTGCAGGTTTTCTTCTCAGAAGTCCATTAAATCTGCCATATATTTTATCTGCGTTTTCCAGCGTTAGATATGAACCATTTTCACCAATACTCCTTAATGATTTCTCGATAAATTCACGAATGTCCTTTGTTGATGGCAATTTCTCTTGTTCATATTCTCCACTTGGAAATATTAATTTTGCTTCTAAAGCACGACCTTTAAAACTTTCCACAATTTTATTAATAACTTCATCTATAGATATCATTTCTTTTTGTATTATGGTAGACTTTGAGTGGAGGTGCCCTTTAATATCTTCGTAAGTTGTCTTTTTGGGCTCCTTTTCGCTTTGAGATACCAATTTTATTCCATTTGTTAAATCAAATACCTCCTGAGAAGAGTTATTTTTCTTTTCAACGGTACGTTCTTTCTTGGTATAATTAATGTTATATACTACAAAATTAAATTTACTTTTTTCCGGTAAATCAACTATTTTGCTTGATATTGTCATTTCTTTTTCTAATACTTCATCAACTAAAGATTGGATACTCTTACTCCAACTTGCATGATTAAATACTCTTACTTTAGGCTGACCTATCGTATTTTCAGGCATACGAAGTCCTCTACCTAAGACTTGTGCAATCAACAACTTAGAATTAAAAGCTCTATCCTCCCAAGGAACTATTTGAAAGACATTTTTTACATCCCATCCTTCGGTTAACATCGAAACTGAAATAACCCATTCTGCAGGATTATTCCTATCATCAATTGTTTTTAAAGCTATTACATTCTTTGCATGCTTTGGCGATGAAGTAACTACCAGAACTTTTTTCTCTATCTCCTCTTTATCTATTCTTTCAGTTTTTTCGAGAAACTCTATAAAATCTTCATACAAATACCCTGCAGATTTAATATCTTTTGTAACCATTATAGTAATAGGCTTGAGATTACTATATTTTTTTTGAAACTCTTTATGGTTATCATAAATTTTCTGGAATTTTTCATATTGATCGCCACTTTCATCCTCAGCCACATATTCAACGAGTTTTACAAAACTTCTTTCCATTGCTTCCCTAAGAGAAAATCGATATATTACATCAGGGAAATACTCGTTTTCGATATAAGCTGTTCCAGTAAAGCCAAGAAGATATTTAAATCCAAAATCCTCGCTTAAAAGAAAACTCTTCCATTTTCTTATATCTTTTTCACCACTAGTGTTATATGCATGATGTACTTCATCACTCAGCACTAATGTATTTTCTCCACAACCCTTTAAACTATCTACTATGGATGAGTTCGTTCTATCATAAACAGCATGGATATTTTCAATACAAATATCTCCATCTTTTATAGTACTATTTGCATCAATAATCCTAGGATTTTTGAAAAAAGCTGTTTCTGGGATACTTGCATTTAACCTAACATCACTTGTTTTCTCTTTAAATTTTTCCATTAGTCCTGTTTCAATAGTTATAGAAGGACATAGAACTAATACCTTATTAACAAGGCCTAGTGATAACATAATTTGGGCAATACCATAAATAACATAGCTCTTACCAGTAGCAGTTGCCAAATCAATCACACCTGAAAGTTTTCCTTTCAGCGGTAATTTATGTATAAATTCATCCTCTGTTCGATACAATCTCTGTAATTCTTGGTTATTTCTGTAATTTTCACGCGCGAGCTGATCAATATTTGAATATTCTCCGGAAGCTAAATATATAATTGCAGTTTTTATTGCTTCCTTTTGATAGTCTCGATTACCGCAAAGAATATCTAGATAATCTTCCCATACGTCTAAATTTAGCTTTTTAATATCATAACTACTTCTTACCTTAAGGGTAAGGTCTGATGCATTATGTCTAACAACGCCTTCCATTTATTTCACCTCCAAGGAAAATTCTTCTTTAAATTCATTTCCATAAATATCGACATATATTGCAAATATCTTTTCTCCCGGTGATTTTATAGGAACATTGATAATTTTAGCATTCTTCAAATCACTTCGGACATCACTAGAAATATTCTTTTGTGAAGTAGAACTTTTTTTACTCATTGCTATCAAATCTTTTGCAAAATAATAGTCTTTCATTATAAAATCACCATTATAATTATTATCAATTAAAACCATAGCAAGGCTTTCAAAGTTACCAATTTCTTCGCCAGTTTCATCCATAATATAATCTGACATAAACTTTTTAATGGTAATAAAATAATTACCATCAATTTTGCTTAATATAGTTTCAACTTCCGGTTGTCTAATAAAATGAAATCCAATAACCTCTTCCAAATCATTAATCTGATTTTGACTTTGAGGTTGTTTTATCTTTTTGAAATTTTGGTTATGTAATTCCTTTATTACTTGGTATGGAATCTTTAAAAAATAATACCTAATATTATCGACCTCATAATAATCATTAACAAAAGCAACATTGTTGGCAGGTGCAACAATGTAAAACCTATTCTTTATATTGTCACAAATATTTCTATGAAGATCCATAATATATTGCTCATCAACATCTGCATTACGCATTTTTTCATCCCAATAAGGGTATATTTTAACAAAATACCCCCTTTTTTCACCATCAATAGAAACTCCATTAATATCTCTTTTATCTATATCTTCTATGTCAAACAAGTTTTTAACAAATGATTTATATTTATCTTCAGATAAAGAAAACACTTTACCTAAATCATATAAACCGGCTGTTACTACAGAAAAAGCTCTTGCGTTCTTTTTGTATTTTTTCTTAGGGTTATATAAGTCTTTACTATTAGAAATTTCCAGCAATCGTTTTTGGATAGTATACATTGATAATTTTCCAATATCACAACCTATCCATCTACGACTCAATTTTTCTGCTACAGCAAGAGTAGTCCCTGAGCCAGCAAAACAATCAAGTATCAAATCTCCGGGCTCTGTTGCCATCTCAATGATTCTTTTTAATAACATTTCATTCTTTTCTGTCGGATAATTATTTGAAAAAGAATAGGCAGACAGATCATTCCACTGATTATTACATAAAGTTTCTTCTGTTTGAGGAATAAAATATTCAGGCTTACCAGTGTTTTCATTTGGCCTTATAAACTTCAATTTTTTACCAGTTCTATTCCAGTACGCACCTAAAGATTCTTGCTCAGAAAAATATTTCTCCCAATTTTGGTAATTAACAACTGCTTCTCTCGCCTTTTTCTCTTCCCATTGCCAATGGTTGGTATTTGATGGTCTAAATCCGAATAATTCATAATCCATTCCATTACGAAAACCAGGTGCATCAAAACTATGCCATCTCTCGGATTTAAATTCTATTCTAGTGGGGGGCAATAATAATCCATTTTCTGTTTTGGAGTAAACAAGAATTGTGTCAAATTCCTCATTTAGCTTTTTTACTCGTTCTCTCTCTCGAATATTCTTTTTTACTCTATTCACAGCTATTTCATTTCTAAAGTTATTTTCACCAAACACTTCATCCATAATCACTTTAATATAGTGTTTTTTTCTATAATCAAGATGAACAAAAATAAACCCTTCGTCACATAACATTTCTCGTAGTAATACTAATCTTCTTCTTAAAAATTCTATAAATTCTGCACCTTTTACTTTATCTGCATACGCCTTTTGCCCTTGGTTTGAATTAAATTCTTGTTCAGTAGCAAAAGGAGGATCGATATAAATCAATTTAATATGACCTTTTATTTTGTTTGCAATTATTGGATCCTTATCGTAATATATCGTTTTTAATACTTGAAGATTATCTCCAAAAATCAATAAATTCTTCCAATCTTCCGATGGAGCTGGATGTTCATTGCCATTGAAAGTCTTTTCAATTTGCAAAGGAACATTGATATTTCATCAGTATCCGATAAAATATCTTCTTTGCGCATTTTCCCTGCATAGGTTAGTTCGTACTCTTTTTGAATCGTAGGAAAAAGATCATACTTATATTCCTCGGGAATTCTCTTCCCGTCCTTTAAACATTTGATTATATACTCAATATCATACTGATTTAACATAATAGCAACCTCCAACACTAATAATACAACTTGCTCTAATCATCTGGAGTTAGATCCATGATATCTGCAGATGTACAATTTAACTCATTACAGATTTTTTGTATTACATCAAAACTGACAGGTTGATTTTTGCTTAGCTTAGAAAGAGTAGATGGACTTATTTTGCAAACTTTACGCAAGTCCATTTTTTTCATACCTTTATCAATTAACAATTTACATAGCTTGTTATAGCTAATCGCCATACTGCCACCCCCATATGGTAAATAGTGTATCAAAAGATTTTAAAAATATCAAATGCGATATTATAAAATTATTATAAGTTTGCGTATTTTACTTACATTTATAAGTACTATCATTGCTATAATACAAACTTTATGCATTTGTATAAACTCCGTCATTTCTGGAATCCTCTACCGCCTGTTATGCCGCTAAATTCATTTAGCAGTTTTAAGATTTATTTTCTTAATTGTAATAATTCCTTTTTGAGAGATAAGAGCACTTTATATGACGCTACATCCATCCTGTCTCCTCAACCCTACGAAAAATGCCCATTATCTAACCTGTCAACTCAACCCTACTAATTTTTGAGCTCAAATTTCACCGAAAAAACCCCCTCGACATGTTTCCGTATTCAAATTTTGGCCTTTTAGGTTGAGTAGACAACTTAGATGTAATCCAGCAAACCCAGTAAAATCAAGGCTTATAACTTTGACATCAATACAACAGTCTCCACATGGCTTGAGCCGCTTGGATTGATGTCTTAAGCTGATTTTTTGAACCTTACGTTTACGGGAACATGTCAATGGGTTTTTGTTTGTTTTTTTGAAAAAACAAAGTTCAAGGTAACATATCGAGTAGTAACTGTTTACCATTTTTTATTTTCTAAGTTTTATATGCTCAAAACCTGCCTCATTATTTTTTCTTCCATAATAACCTCAATAACCTTCCATCATTTTTTAAGATAGATATTGTAGTTTTCGCTAATCGCTTGCTATAACAAGTTGCTTATGTCTTTTTGAATTGCAATAAGGCTCTCTGTTTTATGCTGTGCTATTATCCTATTAAAATGTCGAATAGTATCTGAATTTGCAAATCGATGGTCAACAACATTTATCCCTTCATTTCCTTTAGCTATAAATATAAGATACTTAGGGGAAATTGGAAAAACAAAACCGTTATTACTATTTCTTTCAACTACCGATTTGTGCTCGAACGCTGGATTATCCGAAGTAACGAATGAACCTGCGCCATCATATGCTTCGAATAAAATCATCTGACATCCCTGCAAAGCCATCTTTACTACATTATGATAGAAACCACCTGAATTTTTAAAGAACATTTTATACAGTTCAGAATACCAAATCCCGGTCATCAACGTATCTACATTAAATTTTCCCTCTGCCGACTTTGATTCAGGATAATCTTTATCATTCTGAGATATAGAGTTAAAAACAGGATACAGAATATTTTCTTTTATTTTTGTATATATACCCATTGCATCAAATCTTGGATTTCTACAAAGCATAATAAAAAAAGCTGATAGCATCTTGTTTGCAATATTTACCGGGATGATTCTTTCGCTCCTTCCTAACCCCACAGGCGTTCCATTATGTACACTATCTATAAAATCTAAATAAGTTTTTTCCCAGTTCTTCTCAAAAAAATCATCAAATGCTTCTTCCAGAATATAGCTATTCATTGCATTAATTTGATTAATTATCGCTGCTTTTTTAGCGAGATTTCCATCATCATAATAAAAGTCCCAATCCATAATTTCATAGAAATGCTTATCAATACTTTTCTTTGATTTAATTATGCTGTAGCCAAGTTTGCCATATATCGGCTGTTTTAAACCATTTCTCAAGAATTCATATATCATATTTACAAATTCTTGCTTAACCTTCGGACACGATTTGCAAATAAACGAATACTGAAACCCGATAGTGTAAAGATGAGGCTTCCATAACACTGAAGCTATATTTGCACCATTACCTATATTTGACCCCTTAAATATATATACTCCATCAAATTTTTTACTTGATTCTTTGACGGTTTCAACCTTAGTCTCCCATGCTTTCAAATAAACACATGGGACAAAATGTTGTTTTTTCGTTGGCATGATTTACTCCTTTCTTGTATTATTGGATACGCTGCTCCAATTTTTTAATAGTTAAGGGAACATATCAATAGTTAATTTTACATAAATCGTTGTTCGAAGGAACATATCGACCTGTATTTGTGGATCTTCCTATTTATAATATTCGATAATATTATTCTCGTTTAACTCCTGATATTCTACGATTTGATCGGGCTGAATAATAGTATCAATTTTCATATAAGCATAGATTTCGGTACCTGTATTCCCATGATCAAAACTTCTTCTAACAGCTTTCGAAATAATCCATTCCTTTAATTTTAGCCTACTATCTTTATCTTCATAATACTCGTCTTCATTGTCATAAAATGAAAACCAAGCAAATTGATTAAAGTCAGCGATAAACGAAACAATATATCCTTTACTTTTTTCACACCACAATTTTTCAACTTCTTTTAAATGTGGAAATAGATTTACTAAGTTCATTAAAAATTCTGGACGCCGATGAATATTCGTTCCATACCCATAAACATTATCTACAGCAAAAAATCCATTTATCTGCGGGTCAAAGTAAATTTTCCTTGCAACTTCCTCTAAATATTCTTCTTTCTGTGTTAGTCCATATTTCCCTCGATATTTATCGTAATCAATATCAAATTCTTTTCCATAGTAATATAGAACTTTATTCTTAATATCAAATTGCACACCATGTTCTGACAACAGTTTACTTAAAGTGGTTTGTTCAGATAAAACCCTCTGTAAGTTATAAAGACCTTTTGTTTTAATTTCTGAACAATCATCCCAATTTGAAGTTACATGAAGGACTTTATATTTGAGATCCGTAATATCTATAGCTTCGATATAATTAAAATTTCTTTCCCAAAACATATCAAAATTACTTTTAGATTCAATAATATATTTATGAATAAATTCACTGCCTGAAATTTGGAAAAAGTCTTGTATAAACTTAAAAGCTGAATCTGGTGTGCTAATGTCAAAAATCAAATTCTCCATAACTCTAATTACCCCTTAGCCCTTTATATCATATTTCTAAAAAACTTATATTTTTTTCTTACATTCAGAACTAATAATACATTCTTTACAATTCGGATTATTCGGTCTGCACCAGGTACGCCCAATCTCCCAGCATGAAAAATCTATTATCCCTGGAAACTTAGGATTTAACTCTCTTGCCTTATAGAT
>Ga0209537_1004904_pt1 | contig 11001 bp, 9 predicted proteins | sample BioPla4DNA1_FD_187698 | JGI IMG/M metagenome (GOLD analysis project Ga0209537, IMG submission 187698) | Biogas fermentation microbial communities from Germany - Plant 4 DNA1 (SPAdes) (version 2) | ecosystem: Engineered > Bioreactor > Anaerobic > Digestate | place: Bielefeld, North...
AAAACACCAAGGTCCTTAGACCTTGGCGTTACCTAATAATTCTTCTTTATAATTCTTCTTTTGTATATCGAGACTTTATCTTTAGTAAGAGGGGACCAAAGTTTTTCTTTGGTCAATAATTTATTACCCATTAAAAAGCTTTTATAACATTAATTTATTGCAATTTCATATCTCCCTCTTTTATATGTCCCGTCTTTCTCATCCACTCGGCTATTATGAAGGATAGTATGCCGGGTAAAATGAAATGGAGTAGTAAGATGGCTGTTAAAGTTTTCCCTCCACTTCCCATTACCTCTATAGTTGCAAATTGCCCTACAAGGCCACTGGTACCCATTCCTGCACCTATCATATTCCCCTCCATCTTAAATATAACTGTAGAAATTGGTCCAAGGATTGCCGATGCCAGGGTTGGAGGAATCCATATCTTTGGATTCCTTATTATATTTGGTACCTGTAACATGGAGGTTCCAATTCCCTGAGCAATAAATCCTCCAAATCCATTTTCCCTAAAAGATGCTACAGCAAAGCCTATCATCTGTGTGGCACAGCCAACGGTACTAGCTCCAGCTGCTAAACCACTAAGACCTAAGGATATGGCCAAAGCTGCGCTGCTGATGGGTAGGGTCAATACCATTCCCATTACCACCGATACTATAATCCCCATTGGAAGAGGATGCAGTTCGGTAGCTATATTGATCATGTTGCCAATTAGAGTCATAAAGGAACTGATAAAGGGAGCTATGTAACTTCCAGCCAAACCGCCAAGAAGGATGGTGGCCAATGGAACCAAAACTATATCCACCTTGGTTTTTCCTCCAAGCAATTTTGAAAACTCTGCCCCTACCAAGGCGGCTACAAAGGCTCCAACTGGCTCTCCAATTTTAATTATTGCTACCCCCCCTTCAAAGGATATGGTGCCAGCCCCAATAGCCCCTGTTACCACCGATGCAAAGATGGCCAACGAAGGAGCCCCTACTCCATATGCTACTCCTGCACCGATAGCAGGCCCCATCAATAATTGGGCAATTTCTCCAAAGCTTATCATCCATTGGGCATTAAAGATAGTACCTAGCTGCTTTATTATTAGACCGATAATTAAAGAAGAAAAAAGCCCTAGGGCCATTCCATTAAATACCTTTACAAGATAATTTCTAATCCCCTTTGTAGATTTTGTCCATTTATCTCCCAATTAAGCCACCCTTTCCAATTTATTGGTGTGTATACACCTGTCTTGTCACTATACAATAAAAATATACCACACCTAGTCTTCCTTTATCAAGTAGTTTTTCCTATTGAGGGCTTCCTTTATTCTTTCTAAGCTTTCTTTATCCTCTACTTCTATGGTATGAATGTGGATACCCTCCGTTAAAGTGGACAAGGGTTCTGCCTTGGTAGTCCTTATACTTTCCATAAACTCCTCTAAATCTAACCTGGAGCTGATTTCAATAGGGCTTTTGATTTCTCCATAGAGGGGATGCTCTACTATTACATCTATTATCCTGCCGCCTAAGTCGACGATTGTCTTCAATTCATCCTCCATCTCCTCATAGCCCTCATGCCTACAAACTATTTTTCTAATCAACCTATTTTCCTTCTGGCTTTTTGGAATTATATATCCTTGGGGGGTGGCTAGTATTTCTTCTCCTCTTGCCCTTAATAGGGCAATGTCTTGGACTATTACCTGCCTACTTACATTGAATCTTTCTGATAAGTCCTTACCCTTTATGGGTTTTTTACTACTTTTAAGTTCCCTTAATATCTCTTCCCTTCTTTGCCAGGCTTTCATTCCATTTCTTCCTTTCCTCATAAATTTTATTATTATTTTATCATAAAATATTGACAAGTCCTATTTTTTATAGTAGAATAAATATCGGTTTGTTCAGTCATGGCCCTATGGTCAAGTGGTTAAGACACCGCCCTTTCACGGCGGTAACCGGGGTTCGAATCCCCGTAGGGTCACCATATTATGAAAGAGCTGTAGAAAAATCTACAGCTCTTTTTTTATCTATCTTTAAGGTGCCTATTTAGCTTCCCATCTATAGTATCTTAAATCGGGGCCGAAAAACTTTAAAGGTATAAACCTATCCAGTATTCGTGAGAACACCCTATCGGTATAGGTTTCTGAAATCTCCTTGGGGGTTAAGTTGGTGGATATTATGGTCTTGGTATTATTAATTAGCCTGGTATTGACTATGTTAAATATTTCTGCATTGGTAAAAGCATTAGATAATTCCGTTCCCAAATCGTCTATTATAAGTAAGTCTGCTTCGAATAGTAAGTCATATTCCCAATCGTTAAACCTCTTTGAATCCTTACCAAATCTTCTCTTTTCAATTATTTCAAGGATTTTAAAGGCAGTTTGGTATATCACTATTTTATTCCTATCCAGTAAAGCCTTAGCAATACAGTTACACATAAAGGTCTTTCCTAAACCAGTAGAACCATAGAATAATAGATTTTCTCCATTATCATCGTCGAAGTTATTTACAAAACCCTCACATATGCTGGTGATATTGGCCATATTTTCCCTAGGGGTTAAGCTTTCCCCCTCCACAGGCTGGTCTGGAAATATATTTATATTAAAGGTCTGGAAGTTTTCCTTCTTTAATACATTCTCAATATTAGACATCTTATAAGCCCTACTTATAAGGGCTTGTTTTAAACAAGTACATTTATCCCCATTGGATAGATAACCGGTATCATTACACTTATTGCACTCATATATGGGTTCAAGGTAGTCTAGTGGAATATTGTTTTCAGTTAGTAGATAGGCCTTTTCCATCTTAAGTTTTTCTATTCTCTCCTTAATTTTTTCTGCATTCCTTCTATAGTTTTCAGGATTCTCTATAACAGCCTTAGATAGTTCTAGACCCGTTTCCTGTATAGCCTTATCGATCTCTTTTATCCTAGGAACTCTATTATATATCTTTTGAATCCTTATATTTTGTTCATATAAGGCCTTATCCCTCTTCTTTTCATATTCCACTAATATCTCCCTTAGAATTTCTTTATACATTACTTGCCTTCTTCCTTTCCTTTAAAATAATATTCTTCCCGCTTTCTCCTTGCAATTTCCTCTAATTGCTCCGCTGAATAATTAGACGTCCTCTGTTGAAAATTATGAAACTTAGTTTTAGTAAGCCTTATGGTTCTGTCTACATTGTAATCCTTTTTGTCCTTTTTATCGGGTAACCTATCCTTCTCCTCTATTTCATCTACAGTCCTTATACCTTTATTATACCAGGAAGTCAACACTCCATCTATATAGTTGATACTGGGGTTAGAAGTTTTCTTAGAGTTTTCACAGCCTTTAAGGACTAAATCCATAGGGAAGTTATATTCCTCAAACCATTTATCTATTACCTTCATCTCTCCAACACTTGGAAGTCTGTTCCCATATCCTAGGTATTTCATGATCTTTTCGTACCTATAATACTTTTCATCAGTCCTTTTAAAGTGTTCCTGCAGGGCTTCTATGTTGGTTATTCCTTGATCATACCAGTTTCTGACTATGCCCCCGATGTAGTTTATATTCCTCTTTCCCTTTTTCTCTATACCATAGAAGAAGGCTTTTACTATTATATCTGGGTTCATATTATAGTTATGGATCCACTCCAATATCTTCTTTTTCTCATTGGGTACCAAGGGTCTTCTAATTATATAGTCGATTTCGTTAAACATCTTGTTTATGGCAGGTATCTGATTGGCATCAATCAAATCCTCTACATCACAGGTGTAGCTTTTCTTATTAATTTCTTCTCCTACGCTAATAGGCCTGTAGTTATTTTTTATATACAATTGTTTAAGGTTTAAAAACTTAACCTTATAGTTGAATTTATCCTCTTTATCTTCATGTATCTTTTCGATTATCCCCTTCTTTTCCCAAAAATCCCAGGCATTTAGTACATCGGATAGGGGTATGTCCAAATGTTTTGCTATGGTTCTATTATCTACCTGAATATTAGTATCCTTATCGTAGGCATATTTATATCCAAGTAGATACACCTTAACATAGGTGCCATTGGCCATAGGCATGAAATCGTTGATAAAGATATTCTCAATAGGGGTGTCCCCTAAGTCTATTTCAGTAGTCTCAATTACAAAGCCCATCTTACCCCCCCTCCTATAAAACTACCTGCTTAAAATGGGATAACATTTCCTTGCAGATGTCCCCTCTTCCTGCCATATCCTCCATAATATCCATGGCTTTCCTCGGAGTCATCCCTTCCCTATAAGGTCTATCTTCCGTTAAAGCTTGGAAGACATCGGCTAAAGTTATAATTTGGTCTTCCCTACTTATCCTTTGCCAATCCAGCTTTTCTGGATAGCCAGTACCATTTAGCTTCTCATGGTGGTTTCCAGCCCATTCCGCAATATCCTCCAAGCCCTCCACCTGTTTTAGTATCAGCTTGGTATAATAGGCATGGGACTTAATCCTTTGGAACTCCTTATAATCTAATTTACCTGGTTTTTCTAATATTTCAGAGGGTATTACAAATTTCCCAATGTCGTGTAAATTGGCAGCTATAACCAATTTTTTAACCATTATAGGATTATATCCCAAATAGCTGGCAAAATTACCTACTATTTCAGAAATCCCCTTGGTATGTTCATAGGTAAATCTGCTTTTGGAGTCTATTAACATGGCGAAGGCTTCCGATATCTTAAAGAGGTCATCCATATCTATACATACATTCTTTCCAGGCTCTATATCCCTTAGGGCTTGTTCGATATTGGTAGACCTTAAATCGAACCAAAACTTTTCCTTCTTTGTGACCTCATAAAATACCTGGCATATATCTTCATTAAATCGCTTATTCTTATTAGCTTCTAACCATCTACTTATTTGGTCTAAATTGACAATATAGCTTTCATCCTCAATCCTTCTTAGGAAAAAAAGTTCAAAATAATCAGCTAAGCTGATTATCTGACAGACTAAGGGAATTTTCTCCCCCTTTAAACCAAAGGGGCCTGTCCCCTGCCATTCCTCATGGTGATATAGGATATATTCTTTCATCCTATCCTTTAGGGGTAGTTTTTCCAATATCTTATAGCCAGTGTAGCAATGGTCCCTTTTCAGCTCCTTGTCAAAATGAATCCGTTCCACATTATGCCTGGATAGATAGCCTGCCATACCTATATCATGGATTAGGCTTGTATAATATATATCTATAAGGTCCTCCTTGTCCAACTCCATCTCTTCAGCTATACAATTGGCTATATAAGCAGTCCTTCTTGAATGGTTATAGTATCTGTTTTCTGCTACATCCAATGCAAAGGAAAAACTACTCAGTAATTGACCTAATCTTATCCTAAGCTTTTGCTCCATCGGAATCCTCCCTTGTTCCCAAAAAACTTTTTACATCTACCTTCATCTTGTATATATAATTATATACCTTTCCTCCTTTTATTACAAAAGCAGACGATTCTTCGACAAAATACGGATTGTTAAAATCTATCTTTTGGTCAAAAAATTCCTTTAAATACCTATCTACTATCCTAAATCCGCATTTCTCATAACACCTAATGGCCCTTTTATTGAACTCCGCTACTTCTAAAAACATCCTCTTCATCTTCCACTCAAAAAAATAGTACTCCAAATAGCTGGTTATGGTTTCTGTGCCATAGCCTTTGTTTACAAAGTTGGGGTCGAATACTATTCCCAGTACTGAATCCTTCCAAATTCGCCTTATATCCTTAATTCCCATATAGCCAATCAATCTATCGTCTTCATTGAATACTCCATAGTATCTATTGCTTCCCTTCCCCGTTTTAAAATTGTACCATTCTTCTATCTCTTGGTCGGTTAAACAAGGCAGATTATAATCTGAAAGCAAAGGGTTTTTATGATGTCCCCAATTTTTGATAAAATAAGCATCCTCTAACTTTAAGGGGCTTATCCTGACTCTATTCCCTCTTATCTCCATATAAACTCCACTTCCTATCAGCTTATTTAAGAAATTAATACTTCGAAGAAGCTAATACTTCTTCGAAGTATGGACCTTACCGATTCATCTTTAATAATTCTTCCCCAAAAGCCTTTCCATATTCTACTGCCTCATCTAGAGAATCTTCAAAGGGGATAAAGCAGCATCTTATACCCTCTTCAAATACCTTTAATTTTAGATTCTTAAGATTATCCTGAATTATCTTTAAGGCTTCTCCGCTCCATCCAAAGGAACCGAAGACCCCTGCTAATTTCCCCCTATTTCTAACGGGATTTATTATAGCAAATAATTGATATATTGGCTTTAAGGTGTTTTGGTTTATGGTTGGAGAACCAATTATTATGGCTGTACTCTTTTCAATCTTTTCTTCCAAACTGGATATATCTACTAACTCTATATCCATCAGCTCTACATCTATATCTCCAGCCATTTTTATTCCTTCCGCTATCTTTTCCCCAATCTTTCCTGTATTTCCATAGGCCGATACATAGGGCAAAAATACCTTATGCTTTACTACCCTTTCCTCCGTATCCTCTGCCATCTTTTTACTCCATTCCACATACTTTTTCCAATTAGAACGCAGTATTGGGCCGTGGCCAGTACAGATTATATCAATATCTAAATCCTTAATCTTGTCTATAGCCTCTAACATGTAGTTGCTAAAGGGCTTTAGAATTACCCTAAAATAATATTCAAAGGCATCGTCAAAATCGTCCACTAAATCGTCAAACATCCTTTCATCACAATAATGGCATCCGAATACATCACAGGTGAATAGTATCTTGTCCTCTTCTAGGTAGGTAAGCATGGTGTCTGGCCAATGGAGAAAGGGGGCGGAAATGAATTTAAGGGTTTTGTTTCCCAAGCTCAGCTCATCTCCATGGGAAACTATTTTATACTTAAACTCCTTATCCACCATATTCTTTAAGAAGTTAATAGCAGATCTGCTTGCCACTACCGTTGCATTGGTGGCTAGGTCTAATAGATGGGTTAGGGTTCCAGAATGGTCTGGTTCGGTGTGGTTTAACACAATATAATCTATATCCTCAAAATCCACTACTTTTCTTATCTTATCCAAATAAACGTCCTTGAAAGGCTCCTTGGTAGTTTCTACTATAGCCTTTTTATCTCCATCTATAAAATAGGAATTATAGGTGGTACCGTACTTAGTTTCCATTACTACATCAAAAGTTATCAATCCTGGGTCTAATACGCCTATCCATTTTACGCTATCGGTTACGGATAGAACCTTGTTGTCCATAAGAAAACCTCCCTTTACTATATACTCCCATACTTTGGCAGTATATATTTACCCAGGAATAAACTTTATTTAACTACTCCCTTATATTCTCCTTATTTAAGAATTTAGTAAACTCCTTCTTCCAAACCAGTTCTACAACCCCAGTTGGTCCATTCCTATGCTTTGCAATTATTACCTCTCCAATGTTCTTCTTATCTGAATCCTCGTGGTAGTATTCATCCCTATATAGGAAGAGTACTACGTCTGCATCCTGCTCTATGGCTCCTGATTCCCTTAAGTCCGAAAGGATAGGCCTATGGTCTGCCCTAAGTTCTGGAGCCCTAGAAAGTTGGGATAAGGCCAAAACAGGACAGTCCATTTCCTTTGCTAGGGCCTTAAGGCCCCTAGATATGGCAGATATCTCCTGCTGCCTGTTTTCATATCTAGCATCGGATTGCATCAACTGTAAGTAGTCAATGAGTATTAAATCTAGTCCCCTTTCTATCTTTAACCTCCTACACTTTGCCTTCATCTCCATCAGGGATATGCCGGCAGTATCATCTATAAAAATATTTGCTTGAGATAGGGGGGCCATGGCATCTATTACCTTTAGCCATTCGTCCTCATTTAACTTGCCACCTATTATCTTCTGTAAATCCACATGTGAAACGGAGCTTATCATCCTTTGCACCAGTTGCTCCTTGGACATTTCTAAGGAGAATATGGCGACGGTTGCATCGGCCTTAATTGCTGCATTGGTGGCAATATTTATCCCCAGGGCAGTTTTCCCCATGGAGGGCCTAGCAGCTAATAAAATCAGGTCTGAACTCTGTAAGCCAGATAGCTTCCTATCTAAATCGATGAATCCAGTAGTAAGGCCTGTCAACTCCCCTTCCATGGCTGCCATCTCTTCAATTTTGGAGAAACTATCTAATAATACCTCTTTTATAGGAGCAAAGCCTTCCTTATGACGACTTTGGGTAATGTCGAATATGCTTTTTTCCGCTTCTTCGATTATCCTGTTGACCTCTTCATTGCCTTCATAGCTTTTGGCCATTATCTCATCACAGGATTTTATTAAACGCCTCAATATAGCTTTTTCGGCTACTATATCGCAATAGTACTTTATATTAGAGGTTATAGCTACCCCACCGGATAATTCCGCCAAGTAGCTAACCCCTCCTAAATCTTCTAAGGTTCCCCTTCTCTTTAATTCCTCCGATAGGGTAATAAGGTCCACCGGCTCATTTCTATTGAATAACTCCACTATAGCCTTAAATATTTCCTTATTGGCCTCCTTGTAAAAATCCTCCGGCTGTAAGTGTTCAATAGCCGTATTTATGGCCTCCTTGTTGAGTATCATGGCTCCTAAAACGGATTGCTCTGCTTCTAAACTATGAGGTGGCACTTTTCCAAATGCATACGCTTCTATTGAAATCACCCCATTATCCTTCTACTACTTTAACCTTTAATTTAGCAGTTATTTCCGGGTAAACCCTTACTTCAACTAGGGTTTCCCCTATGCTTTTAATGTTGTCCTTCATCTCTATCTTTCTTCTATCCACATCTATATTGTGTTGTTTTTTTAGGTTTTCTGCTATATCCTTGGAAGTGATGGAACCGAATAGCTTTCCACCTTCCCCAGCCTTTCCCTTTAACTCAACACTTATGCTTTCTAGCTTTTCCTTTAACTTTAAGGCTTCCTCATGTTCCTTTTTTTCCTGTTCTGCTTCCAGTTTCTTTCTTTCCTTCCACTTCTCCAAATTGGCAGGTGTAGCTTCTATAGCTAGTTTTTTGGGAAACAGGAAGTTTCTTGCATATCCATCCTTGGCATTTACTAGATCACCTGCTTTTCCCAACCCTTTTACATCCTTTAGTAGGATTACCTTCATTTTTCCTCACCTTCCTTTAAGTATTCTTCTATAGTTTCAATTAGCAGCTCTTCTACCTCATCTATGGTCTTATCCTCTATTTGGGTTCCAGCACTAGTTAAATGGCCTCCTCCTCCTAACTTCTCCAGTATCAACTGAGCAGATATATTACCTAAGGATCTACCACTTATGTGTACCTTTTGACCCCATTGGGTTAAAACGAAGGAGGCTTCCACCCCGTCTATATTCAACAGGTCATTGGCAGATTGGGCAGCTATTAATATGGAATCCTCCAAATCCGATTCCAATCTACCTATTGCTATCTTTTCGAACAGGATCTTGGAATTTTTTATTACATCTGCCTTCTTTAAGTATATATTATAATCATCCCTAAATAACTGCCTTACATTGGTAGTATCAGCTCCTGCTCGTTTTAATATGGATGCAGCTTCAAAGGTTCTAACTCCCGTTTGAAATGTAAAATTCTTAGTGTCTACCGTTATACCAGCTAAAAGGGCATCGGCTTCAAACTTAGTCATTTCCAACTTATCCGACATATAGTAAAGCATTTCCGTTACTAACTCACAAGTAGATGAGGCGTAAGGTTCTAGATAGGTCAAAACTGGTTCTTCGATAAATTCAGCCCCCCGCCTATGGTGATCGATTACCACTATCTTATCTGTCAATTCTAAAAGCTCCGGTGCTTCTGCAAAACTAGGCCTATGATTGTCTACCATTATTAAGAGAGAAGATTCATTGACTACTTCTAAAGCATCCTCCGGACTCAATATTATGTCTAAATACTCTGGTGCTTCTTCAACCATCCTATTGTATATATTCCTAATAGATGGGTTTACCTTCTCCAATACCAAGTAAGCATCTTTCTTTCTATTCCGCACAGCCCTAATTATTCCGATGCTGGCACCAAAGGAGTCCATATCGGCATTTTTATGGCCCATTACGATTACTTCCTCCGCTTGATCGATTAACTGCATCAAAGCATGAGCGATAACCCTCGATCTGACCTTATTCCTCTTCTCTATTGCCTTGGTCTTTCCTCCATAAAAGCTTAGGTTGTTGTCTTCTTTAATAACCGCTTGGTCTCCGCCCCTACCCAGGGCAATATCTATGGCTGCTCTAGCAAATTCATAGTTTTCATAAGGATTCTTGCCATTTATTCCTACTCCCATACTCAAGGTTATAGATATTGGATTACCCTTATCTATTTCCCTAATCTGGTCCAAAATATCGAACCTCTTATCCTTAATTCTCTCCAAATCCCTATTATGGAATATGAACAGATATTTATCATTTTCATACTTTCGTACTAGCCCGTTATGTTTAGTCACATAAGAATTTATTACCTTGTCTATTTCCGCCAGCACTATTGGCCTATCCAATTCAGGAGTGGAGTTCTTTACTTCATCGTAATTATCTACATAGGCTAGACATACGGCTAATATTTCATCCTTATATCTATTATAAAGTTGGGCCTCATCCGTTTTATTAACCAGATAAAGCATTATAATATTTTCCCTAGTACTGATGGTCTTTTTGCTATCTACTACATTATAGTGAATTTCATAATATTGATCCTCATAGGCTACTTCTACTGGCTTTCTATCCTCATCCTCTAAAAGTCTTTCAACCTCCAATTGAGGCAATAGTTCGCCTATTTTTTTGTTTAAAAGGTCCTCATCTTCAAATAGATCCTTGAATCGGGTATTATACCAGGATATAGTCCCGTCCATTTCCAGTAAAACCAAGGGAAAAGGCATATTGAATACGGCATGTTTAGTGGCAGTATCGAATTCTTCTGCTAGACCTTCAATATACTTTTTCCATTCCTTCTCCTTATCCCTTATGGCAACAATATATTGATAGATTAAATATCCTAAGGCTACGGTTAACAATAGGGACAATAGGGGCTGGTAATAGGCTA
>Ga0209537_1004905_pt1 | contig 10997 bp, 8 predicted proteins | sample BioPla4DNA1_FD_187698 | JGI IMG/M metagenome (GOLD analysis project Ga0209537, IMG submission 187698) | Biogas fermentation microbial communities from Germany - Plant 4 DNA1 (SPAdes) (version 2) | ecosystem: Engineered > Bioreactor > Anaerobic > Digestate | place: Bielefeld, North...
GTAGCAGGAGCCGATGAGGAAAAAGAAGAGCTTAGGGAAATAGTAGACTTTTTGAAAAATCCTAAGAAATACCTTGAGTTAGGAGCTAGAATTCCTAAAGGAGTCTTGCTGGTAGGGCCTCCAGGAACAGGAAAGACCCTGCTGGCCAGAGCTGTAGCAGGAGAAGCGGGAGTGCCATTTTTTAGCATTAGTGGATCTGATTTTGTTGAGATGTTTGTAGGTGTTGGAGCATCAAGGGTACGTGACCTATTTGAACAGGCCAAAAAGAATGCTCCCTGTATAGTATTTATAGACGAGATTGATGCTGTTGGTAGGCATAGAGGTGCAGGCCTTGGTGGAGGACATGATGAAAGAGAGCAAACCTTGAACCAGCTCCTAGTAGAGATGGACGGTTTTTCTGCAAATGAAGGAATTATTATAATTGCTGCTACCAACAGACCTGATATATTAGATCCAGCCCTACTAAGACCTGGAAGATTTGATAGACGAATAGTTGTAGGCGTACCCGATGTTAAGGGAAGAGAAGAGATTATAAAAGTACATTCTAGAGGTAAGCCTTTAGCCCCCGATGTGGATATAAAAGTTCTAGCTAAGCGTACTCCTGGATTTACAGGAGCAGATTTGGAGAATATGATGAACGAATCTGCTATATTGGTAGCTAGAAGATCTGGTAAATATATAGAGATGCGGGACATTGAAGAAGCTATTACTAGGGTTATAGCCGGACCTGAAAAGCGCAGCCGGGTAATCACCGAAAAGGATAAGAGATTGGTGGCTTATCATGAAGCCGGCCATGCTGTAGTAGCAAAACTGTTGCCCAATGCAGATCCTGTTCATGAGATATCCATTATTCCTCGTGGTATGGCAGGTGGATATACTTTAACCCTTCCAGAAGAGGATAAGTATTTTGTCTCCAAATCTGAAATGATGGATGAGATAACCCAGCTACTAGGAGGAAGAGTAGCTGAAGCTTTGGTATTACAGGACGTTAGTACCGGAGCCTCTAATGATATTGAAAGAGCTAGCCAGATTGCTAGAAGGATGGTTACCGAATATGGTATGAGTGAGAGCTTAGGACCTATAACCTATGGAGGTAAACATGAAGAAGTTTTTCTAGGCAGAGATTTTGGCACCTATAGAAATTATAGTGAGCATGTAGCTTCCGCAATAGATGAAGAGGTTAAAAAGATCATACAAACAGCCTATACTAAAGCAGAAGAACTACTAAAAAGTCATATGGACGGCCTTCATAGAGTTGCCGAAGCTCTATTGGATAGAGAAAAATTGGATATGGAAGAATTCGAGGAAGTATTTGCAGGTGCATAACGTAAAAGATGTAGCAAAAGGGACAGCCAAGCTGTCCCTTTTGAAATTAAGAAGGTTCAATAGCCATTATCAACACTAGCTGGAGGATACATATGAAAAAAATTGTGGACATTCAAAGACAAAAACGCAATAAAAGAAGATACACCATCTACTTTGAGGATGGAGAATGGATAAGCCTCTTTGACGAGCTGGTGGTAAAGTATGGTCTAAAACCCCATATGGAAGTGGACTCTAATAAAATAGCAAAGCTAGCCAGGGAAGACGATACAAAGAAGGCTATGGATATGAGCCTTAGGTATCTTCAATACCGCAGTCGCAGTCAAAAAGAGATGGAGACTTACCTTGAAGGGAAAGGCTTTGATGGGGATATTATAGATGAAACCGTAGAAAAATTAAAAAGCTATGGCTATATTGATGACTTGGCCTTTGCTAGGAATTGGGTTAGCAATAGGATGGTAACCAAGCCCATGGGAAAAGCCATGATTAAAAGGGAGCTTTACTACAAAGGTATTGACAGCCATATTATAGATGAGTCCTTAGATCAGATCACCGATGATGAGGAGGAAGAACAGGCCTACAAGCTAGCTTTAAAATATATAAAACGGTATCGAAATCTAGATACTAGGGAACAATTCTATAAGATAGGTCAGGCCTTAGCTAGAAGAGGATTCGGCTGGGAGGTAGCCAGAAGGGCTCTAAGAAGACTTGAATTGGAGGATCAAGGAGAAAACCTGTGAAATTTTTAGGTTTTAATGAAATAGTTTAAAATATTTAACAAAATCATATAAATTTCCTAGATAAAAATAAAGTTTTCACTTTATTAATACAGACAAAAGGTGTATAATATATTATGAAGGTCAAAGATGGTCAAAATAAAACTAACTACTATTGAGAAAAGAGGGAGTGACAAGAATGGCTAGGCTTAGTGATATAATAGAGGAGTTTATTAAGACCTTGCTCAAACAGAGTGAGGGTGAGCTTGAACTGCAGAGAAACGAGCTGGCTGAATACTTTGAGTGCGCCCCCTCTCAGATAAATTATGTACTTGCCACAAGATTTTCTTTGGATAGAGGGTACTATATAGAAAGCCGAAGAGGCGGTGGAGGTTTTATCCGTATCGTTCAATTAGATATGGATAAGGACGACTATCTATTATATTTAATCAATGAACGAATTGGAAGGAGTATATCTGAACAAGAAACAAATGATATTGTTACAAATATAATGGAGAAGGGTATTATTACAGAGAGGGAAGCATCAATTATAAAATCAGCTCTTGTTGATAAAGTCATTGCTATACCCGCAAATCTTAGGGGAGTTATTAGAGCAAATATTCTAAAGGCTATGCTGGTGGCTATTCTAAGGTCACGGGTGTGACGCCTTTGTTGGGAGGGAATAATACATGTTATGCGAAAAGTGCAAGAAAAACCCTGCAACTGTTCATATAACAAAGATTGTAAATAATAATAAAACAGAACTGCACCTATGTGAGGACTGTGCAGAGGAAAGAGAAGATTTAAATTGGTTTTCTCCCTTTTCTGTAAATGATCTTTTGACTAGTTTCCTAGACCCAATTAGCCCCACCAGGTCATCGGCCAATATTCCTGTTTTAAAATGTGATAAGTGTGGGATGGACTATCAGAAGTTTAAAAAGATTGGAAGATTTGGATGCCAAAACTGTTATAAAGTTTTCAAAGATGAAATATATCCAATAATAAAAAGAGTACAGGGTGGAGCTACCCATCATACTGGTAAAAGACCCCATGCAGAAAATGCAAGAATGCGTACCAACAAAGAGATAGAAGAGTTAAAGCGTCAGCTGGAAAGCGCTATAAAAGTGGAAGCCTTTGAAGAGGCTGCAAGGCTCAGAGACCGGATACGAGAACTGGAAAGCAAGCAAGGACAGGAGGGATAGGGGATGAGTTGGATTAATGAAAAAGGTCCTATATCCGATGTGGTACTTAGCAGTAGAGTTAGGCTTGCTAGAAATCTTGCTGACACTCCTTTTCCTACCGTTATGGACAAAGTTTCCAGAGATTCAGTAGTACATCGAGTCCGCAGGAGTGTATTAGGTCAAGAGTCACCAATACAGGATTATTATCAGTTTTTGACTATAGAAGATCTATCGCCAGATGACAGGCAGATATTGGTGGAAAAGCATTTAGCTAGCCCCGATCTTATGGAGCATGCTGAGGGAGCTGCTATTTTGGTGAATCAACAGGAGATATGCAGCATTATGGTAAACGAAGAGGATCATGTTAGGCTTCAGTGTATATTCCCAGGCTATCAGCTAAATGCAGCCTTGAATTATATAAATAGAATAGATGATGCTATAGAGGGGCAACTGCCTTATGCTTTTGATGAAAATCTGGGATACCTTACCTGTTGTCCTACCAATATAGGTACTGGTATGAGGGCTTCAGTAATGATGCATCTACCTGCTTTAGCAGCTACAGGGCAAATGAAGCTGATACTTCAAACCTTGGCTAAAATTGGCATTGCAGTAAGGGGACTATATGGTGAAGGCAGCGAGGCTATAGGGGATATCTTTCAGATATCCAACCAGATAACTTTAGGAGCATCGGAAGAAGAGATTATAACCAACCTGGATGTAGTTGCAAAGCAGATAGTGGAGAAGGAAAGGCAAACCAGGCAGGCACTCTTGCAAAAAGACAGAATACAATTTGAAGATGATATTTGGCGAGCCTATGGAATTATGATTCACGCTAAAATTATGAATTTAAAGGAATTTATGAACCTATTATCAAAAGTTAGGTTAGGAGTGGAAATGGGCATAATACCTAATATGGGTATTCAGCACATAAATGAGTTAATGATTATGGGGCAACCTGCTCACCTTAAAAAATATGTTGCTCGAGATTCTAATATAAAAAATCTGGATATTATAAGAGCAGGGCTTGCAGCTCAAAAACTAAAGCATAATTAAAAAATAGATTCCAAGTTTTCGTGACCAATAAGTGAAGGGGTTTACTAATAAATAACCAATTAAGAAATAGAAAAGTAGGCACCAAAAAAAGATAATAGATTAATAAACAAGTTGGATTGATATAGAATGGAGGGACAATAATGGCGTTTTTTGGTAGATTTACAGAAAGAGCACAGAAAGCTTTATTATATGCTCAGGAGGAAGCCCGAAATATGGGGCATAACTATGTAGGTACTGAGCATTTGTTATTGGGTTTGTTAAGAGAAAAAGAAGGAGCAGCTGCAAAGGTACTTGCAGATATGGGTATGGATCTAGGCAAGATGAGAGACTATATCGTGCAGCTGGTAGGTAAAGGCAATTATAACTTCAATGAAGGTTTTGGCTATACACCTAGAACAAAAAGGGTTATGGAACTTAGCTTCTATGAAGCTAGAAATCTAGGCCATAATTATGTAGGCACTGAGCATCTATTACTAGCCCTTATAAGAGAGGGTGAAGGTGTAGCCGCCAGAATACTAAAAGACGCTAATATTGATTTTGAAAAAATCAGGACACAAATCATGCAGATGGTACAAGAAGAAGGCGGTGAAAACCAAAGTGCTCCTAAAGGCAGGAGCAATACTCCCAACCTGGATCAGTTTGGTACAGATTTGACGGAGCTGGCCAGGGAAGGAAAGTTAGATCCAGTTATAGGCAGAGATAATGAGATAGAGAGAGTTGTTCAGATTCTCAGCCGTAGAACCAAGAACAACCCCGTACTTATAGGTGAGCCGGGAGTAGGAAAAACAGCTATAGCTGAAGGTCTAGCCCAGAGGATAGCAGAAGGCAATATTCCGGAGCTTTTAAAAGGCAAGAGGGTAGTAACCTTAGATCTTTCAGGCATGGTAGCTGGGGCCAAGTACAGAGGGGAATTTGAAGAGCGCCTAAAATCCGTTATGGAAGAGATTAAGCAGGCAAAGGATGTAATTTTGTTTATTGACGAGATGCACACCATAATCGGTGCAGGTGCTGCTGAAGGAGCAATTGACGCTTCCAATATCCTAAAGCCAGCTTTGGCCAGGGGAGAGATTCAAGCCATTGGTGCTACCACCTTGGACGAATATCAAAAGCATGTGGAAAAGGATGCCGCACTAGAGCGACGTTTCCTTCCTGTTATGGTGGGAGAGCCAACCGTGGAGGAAACTATTCAGATACTTTATGGTCTAAGGGATCGCTATGAGGCCCATCACAAGGTAAGAATCACCGATGAAGCCATAGAGGCGGCTGCTACTTTATCAGATAGATATATAACCGACAGATTTTTGCCTGACAAAGCCATAGATCTAATAGATGAAGCTGCATCTAGAGTAAGGCTTAAGTCATACACTGCCCCACCAGATGTTAAAAACCTGGAAAAGAAGCTGGAAGATCTACGCAAGGAAAAGGAAGAAGCAGTAGCCAACCAAAACTTTGAGAAGGCTGCTCAGCTAAGGGATGAAGAGAGAAGGGTAAGAGATGAGATAGAGGAAGAAAAGGAGAAATGGAAGAAAAGTCAGGCTGCGGGTAATCAGATGGTGGGAGAACATGAGATAGCTGAAATCATATCCAGCTGGACTGGAATCCCTGTTGTAAAGCTGACCCAAGAGGAATCAGAACGGCTGTTAAATATGGAGGAGATTCTCCACAAGAGGGTAATAGGTCAGGATGAGGCCATCCATGCAGTATCAAGAGCTATTAGAAGGGCAAGAGTGGGACTTAAGGATCCAAAACGACCTGTGGGTTCATTTATGTTCCTAGGTCCTACAGGAGTTGGTAAGACCGAACTATGCAGGGCTTTAGCAGAAGTTTTATTTGGTGACGAAGATTCCATGATTCGAATCGATATGTCAGAGTATATGGAAAGACATGCTGTATCCAGACTAATTGGTTCCCCTCCAGGCTACGTAGGCTATGAAGAGGGTGGACAGCTGACAGAAAAGGTTCGCAGACGTCCATATTCAGTAATACTCCTGGACGAGATTGAAAAAGCTCATCCAGATGTATTTAATATTCTATTGCAGATATTGGAGGATGGTAGGCTAACCGACGGCAAGGGTAGAGTAGTAGATTTTAGAAATACTGTAATAGTTATGACATCTAACGTTGGTGCTCATACTATCCGTAAGCAAAAGACCTTAGGCTTTGCTCCAGCCCAAGACAGTGTTGACAGCGAATACGAAAAGATGAAAGAAAATATAATGGAAGAGCTAAAGAAAACCTTCAGACCTGAATTTATCAACCGTGTGGATGAGATAATTGTATTCCATGCTCTAGAAGACAAACACCTAAGAAAGATTGTGCCCCTAATGCTGGAAAATGCCATAAAGCGGCTTGCCCAAAAGGATATTCATCTCACCATAAGCGATGCAGCCAAAGACTTTATGGTAAAGGAAGGCTTTGACCCGGTATATGGAGCCAGGCCTTTAAGAAGGGCTATCCAGCGTGCTGTAGAGGATAACCTGTCCGAAGAGATTCTGGCAGGAAGGATTAAGGTGGGGGACAAAGTATTAATTGATGTAGAGAATGATAAACTAGTATTTAAAAAACAATAAAAATAAGGCCGAGCAAAGCTCGGTCTTATTTTTAATAAATATTCCCCTGTGTATATTTTTGCTTAATAATGTGATATAATTTAGAGGGATATGATAAACAAAGTTTCATTTTTTTTCCGGGGAGTGTACAAGCTTTGAATATTAGTAAGTTACTAGAGAAGATAAAAAGAAGTAAATCGAAGATAAAGATTACCTATACCAAACCTATAAGACAAAACAGGCCTATTAGGGTTATTACCATCAATAAAACTACCCTACGCTTTATAACCTTAGGGCTGGTAGTAGCTTTTACTATTGGCTTTGGTATCTATTCCTTCAGCAATAAAGATAGGGGAAAAAACAATAAAAACTTAGAGGAGAGCAGTATAACCGCTGAGGACAACAGCCAGAAAAACCTACCTCCTATAGATGAACCTGAGGAGGCTGAAGAGGAAGTAGAGCTGCCCATCATAGACCTATCAGATAGCAGTGTAGCTCTGGAGACAGAACTAATGCGAATAAATGAACCCATTCCGTATGATAATGAAGTTCTCTATTCTGCTGGTAATAGTGAGAGTATAGATGAACCAGTCTTTCAGGACCTGTATGTCATGAATCTGGATACAGGGCAAGAGACTGTTATTGCCCATACTGAAATCAAGTTTGGTGAGATTTATGAGGGCAGGTTTAATAAGGATTGGATTGTTTGGCTGGATACCAACCAAAGCGGTGAAAATCAACTATATGTTATGAATAGGGCAACTGGTGAAGTCTCAAAAATAAAGAATTGTGATTATAACAAACCTCAACTAAGGCTTGCAGGAGATAATCTAGTATGGGTAGAGCAGAAGGATGTAAACCAGGACAGGCTGTATCTATATAATTTTAAGTCTGGAGAACCAGTTGTCTTAGAGATATTTGACAACCCTACCTACGGCACCTGTCCACCATCTATATCTGAGGAGCTATTGATATGGGTAGTTCCTAGCGATGAGGATCCAGACAACAAAAGCTTTATAAAGGTACTAGATCTATCCAAAGCCCTATCTGCAGATCTTGCAGCTAGCAGCCAGGGGGAAGATCCTGCTAACCAGGACTCTGGGGCAGAAAGCATTCCTCAGGAAGAAGGGGTGGATCCAGAAATATTGGATCCTAAAGGCTTTGCAATATACCCTGCTACCAATGGCAAGGCCATAGCCTGGCTGGATAACTTAAATCCATCAGAGGCACACCTGAAGCTGACCATAGATAATGGGAAAACCATCATAGATGTTGATGAAAACGTTGCCCGTCCCTATGGAATAGGCGATGGTTTTATTGCCTATATGAAGGATGATGCTGTCATGGTTTATTTTTGGGAGCTAGATCGCTATGCTCAGCTTAATAAACCTGGTACCAAGGCACGACTGACCCAGGACGGGGTATCTGGCAATAAGGTAATATGGTATTGTGCTGAAAACCCCAATGATAAAAAGGATCAGCTATATATAAGCACAGTGGAAGAACCTATAGAGCTAAGTTTAGGGAGTAATTAAAGACTATGGCAAAGCTAAAAAAAATATTTGTATGCCAGGAATGTGGCCATGAATCTATAAGATGGTTGGGCAAATGTCCCTCCTGTAATCAATGGAACACCATGGTAGAGGAGATAAAGCAGGAGGGTCCTATAAACCCTATAATAGGACCAGAGCTAGTTGACTCCAGCCGTCCCGTTACCTTGGATGAGGTTTCTACCAAGGAAGAAGCGCGCCAGAGCACGGGTCTTAAAGAACTGGACAGGGTGCTAGGGGGAGGTGTGGTCACAGGCTCCCTTGTTCTCATAGGAGGAGATCCAGGCATTGGCAAATCCACCCTCATACTACAGATATGCGAAGCTTTGGGTCAAGATAATAACAAGGTCCTATACGCATCAGGCGAAGAGTCTGTTCATCAGATAAAGATGAGGGCTAATAGGTTAGGAGTAACAACATCAAACCTTCATTTGGTAGCTGAAACTAATCTAGATATGATACTAGCCCATGTTGAAACCATAAGACCTAAATTTTTGATGATAGATTCCATACAGACCATGTTTAACCCTGTGTTAAGCTCAGCGCCAGGTAGTGTCAGCCAGGTCAGGGAAGTAACATCTGCCCTTTTGAGGCTGGCCAAAAGAAGTAGTATGACCATCTTTATAGTGGGCCATGTCACCAAGGAAGGGGCTATCGCCGGGCCCAGAGTGCTGGAGCATATGGTAGATACAGTTCTCTACTTTGAAGGGGATCGCCATCATATCTATAGAATTCTAAGAAGTGTAAAGAATAGATTTGGTTCCACCAACGAGATAGGAATCTTTGAAATGGGTGACAAGGGTTTAGTGGAGATTATGAACCCTTCGGAGCATTTGCTATCTGAAAGAACCCGTGGTATGTCTGGATCAGCAGTACTGTGCAGCTTAGAGGGTACCAGGCCTATGCTGGTGGAGGTTCAGGCCCTGGTCAGTACCACAGCTTTTGGCATGCCTAGGCGAATGTCTACTGGGGTAGACCACAATAGAATGGTGCTGCTTATGGCAGTGCTGGAAAAAAAGGTGGGCATGAGATTATACGACCAGGATGCATATGTGAATGTGGCAGGCGGTATAAGAATAGATGAGCCTGCAGCAGATTTGGCAGTAGTTTGTGCCATTGCCTCTAGTTTTAGGAATATTCCCATAGATCATCATCTATGTATAATGGGTGAGGTTGGACTTACAGGGGAGGTTAGAGGTATCAGCCGAGTAGAAAAAAGGATTTTAGAGTGTAAAAAACTAGGTTTTAACACCTGTCTAATCCCCAAGGCCAATTTAAGAGGACTGGACAGGATAAGGGACATAGAGATTATTGCAGTAGATACAGTGGCTGAAGCTTTAAATGCCGTGCTGTAAAACTGTATAATCTTTTGGAAAGTTAAGAGGGGTGGAAATGGGAAAGTCGCAAAATGTACTAATTTGTGTAACTCGACAAAGGTCTTGTGAAAGACTTATTAGAGTGGGTTATGAAAGATCAAAGACAAGTGGCGGAAAGCCTTATGTGATACATGTAGCACCTTTAGGGGAAAACTTTTTAGGCAACCCCAAAGAAGGAGAAGCCCTAGACTACCTGTTCGATATTTCAAAACAGGTGGGTGCAGAGATGACAGTACTGCGTTCTAACCAAGTAGTAGAGGTGTTATCAAGTTTTTCTCAAAAACACAATATTGGAATAATGGTTTTGGGGGAATCACCAAGTTCCCAAGGTAAAAGTGATATTATAAGAAAACTAAAAGAAAAGCTAACGGATATTGAATTTGTTGTAGTTCCTGCGTAGCATTATCTGGGCCTTTCGGCATTTCTGCTGAAAGGCCTTATCATTATATGTACAATATGTACAATTAAGTAAAACGACAACAAATTTATTAATAAATTCTGAAATTGTATTGACATATCAAAAATTACAATGTATAATGTATGCAAAAATAAACTATTTATTATCAATAATTTTGTTACAATCTACCAAAATAAAAATCATATATGCTATATACATATAATAACTATAGTAATAAAGGACTATAGAAGAACTAGAGAAGAATCACTATATCTAAATAACGAATCATCAAAAAGATCTACCATATCAAACAGCAATATGTATTACTCATGTAGCAACATACAATACTACTTATGAAGCTTATTGTAGGAGGTTGTGTGTCTGTTCTTTTACATTACCAGAATATATCTTAACACATAGAAATTAATATTATAAAAAGAGCCGGCATCTATTATGAACTTATCAATAAGGAGGTCTTATTATAGGCTTTAAATTCTATAATTTAAATGTAATGTTAATTTATGGAAATTAATTCCTTTAACTTTTCCTATTACTTAGTTCTATTTCAGTTCATTTATAAATAAATAAATATTGAAAGTTCCCCCTAGTATTTAGGGTATTTAATGTAATCGCGTAGATATGAAAGTTATTAATTACTTGATAATTGATCTTCTTGTCCAATTGTCATTTATTTGTCGTGCAATCAATGGAAATGAATTATTAATTTTCAAGCGTAGTTTCCTTTGTATTTTGATGAAAATTTAAATGGAAAACAAAGGGGCTTATGCTTGAAATTAAAGCCCTAATAATTTAAGCCATTAGGGCAATAAAAATAAAAAAAGGAGGAGTTAA
>Ga0209537_1004913_pt1 | contig 10977 bp, 10 predicted proteins | sample BioPla4DNA1_FD_187698 | JGI IMG/M metagenome (GOLD analysis project Ga0209537, IMG submission 187698) | Biogas fermentation microbial communities from Germany - Plant 4 DNA1 (SPAdes) (version 2) | ecosystem: Engineered > Bioreactor > Anaerobic > Digestate | place: Bielefeld, North...
AGGATATAGGGGGATTTGTGATTCTGTTGAGTTGAGGTTTGAATAGTAGATTATAATTATTATATGGTTGTCTTAGCTATAAAGTATATAATAAAATTAATAGTTTAGTAAATAAGTATAAAAAATTTAAGTTTTAGAATAGATACTCGAGGTGAACAAATGAGTTTATTTAAAAAGAATGACACTATGTGGAAATTTTCACCTATTCAGAATATTGAAGAATTTAATTTCAATAGAATTTTAGAACGTTTCTATGGATTAGGTGTAAGAGGGTTAGTAAAGGAAAATATCCAAAATTCTATAGATGGGCGATTAGTGAACTCCTCATTGCCTGTTATTGTAAAAATAAGGACTGGTGATATTAAGTGTAGCGATATTCCTGGAATACGAGAAATCCATGATCATATTAACAGTTTAGAAGGTAGAAATAGTTACACGAAAGAAACAATAGAACATATGCGTAAAAAGCTGAATCAAAATACAGTTCGGTATATTTCATTTGAAGATATCAATACAAAAGGATTGACAGGGGCTAAAAATGGACAAAGTAATTCAAGAGAAGATACATGGGGAATATATGCTTACAGTAAAGGAGTTCACTTTGAAGAAAGTGATAGTGAACTTGAGATAACTAGAGGGGGATCTCATGGAGTAGGTAAGATAGCTTCCAATGCTGCATCAGACTTGCATATTATGTTTTTTGCTAATTGTGACGAGTATGGTGATCAGTATTTGGGAGGGACGGTTCAATTAATTGAACATATGTATCAAAATCAATTTTATCGTTCTACTGGTTATTTTACTGATCAGAAAAAAGAAAATGGAAGTTACAAATTTTATCCTTATTCAAATAATTTTCACTCTGTATTTGAGAAAAAAACTCGTGGATTAAAAATAATAATTCCATATTTACGAGAAGAGTATGATAATCAAGATGAGATTATTCGAGCTATTTGTGATAGCTTTTTTGTGTCTATTATAGAGAAAAAGCTAGAAGTGGATGTCAATGGTCATATTATAAGTGCAAATACAATTGCAGATTATATAACAAATAGCAGATATTATGAACAAGACATTGCTAACATGAAAAAAGAATTTACTCCTCTTTATTATAGTACTTATACCAACGAAGAACCAAAAAACATTGTGATTAGTAATGGTGTAAAAGACTTTAACTTCAAGCTGTATTTTAAGTATAACGAGAAGATTCCCAAGGGTCGAGTAGCAATCGTTAGAACTATTGGTATGAAAATTGAAGATTTTTCTGTTAAATCTAATGCCACTAAACCTTTTAATGCAGTTTTGATTGGTGGAATAGAAGAAGATGCGTATTTAAAATCTTTGGAGGACGAGTCTCATACAAGTATTTCTCATGAATATATTAAAGATCCGATTTTAAAAAAACAAGCACGAAGATTTATTAATAAACTTTCTTCTGAGATTGCTAATTTGATTAATGAAGAGATGAGGAGAAATAATCCTACTGATGGTAAGCTGGATACAAAGGATTTATTATATCTAGTAGAAAATCAATTTAAACAAGATTTAGAAAGTTCTTATAATGCAGTAGAAATAAATAATGGAAAACATATAGTAAAGTCTACAACGGATATACCTAAAACTAAGAAAGAAAGGATTAAAAAAGAAAAAAATCATAAAGAAATAAATCAAAAGGAAAAAAAAGAAGTACAGTATAAGAATTTAGTAAAAAAGCATAGACGAAAAAACAATAGAACTATTAACAGCAATGATGAAACAGAAGTGCCATCGGAAATTTATACAGTAAGCCCTACTATTGTAGAGCGGGTATTAATGAAAGATCACGAGTATATTCAATTTAATTTTAAAGGAATAGAAGCTATGAAAGGGGCAAAATCAATTAATTTATCTTTTAAACTAATTGATGGTATGGGTATCGAATATGAGGATGAATTTAAAATAAGTGAAAATTATGAATCAATTATAGATACTAATTTAAACACTAAACTTATATTTGATGATAAAACTATTCAGAAAATATCCATTAAGAATGGAATTGCAAAATTAAAGCTTCTTCTTAAGCCAGGTTTTAATAGAGCTCTTAAATTTGTTTACTATGTAGAGGTGTAAAATGATTTACAATAAAGATGCGAATTTTCCCTATCCTATATTAAAAAATGGATCTATAAGCTATAAAGATAGTTATTTTATCTTAGATGTAACACTAGAAGAGAATACAAATTATTATCGAATTTCATTCACATATGAAATAAGTTCTCCATTTATTGAGAAACTCATTTTTGATGAAAAAGCTATGTTGATATTAATAATTCAATCAAAAGATAATAAATTTTACAAACTAAATTCATCCCAACGTTTTATTGATGTGCCTAAAAGTAGGATTTCTTTTGGTAATCGTACCTCCATTCAGTTGCACATTCAATCAAATACAGAAATACGTTTTGATAAAAACGATGATCTTACCTCATTTTATGATGAATTTAAAGATGATTTAGTTGTTCCTAAAAATTCTTTGTTAGGTTTTTCTAATATAGTTGTATGGGAAGGAAGCATGCAGAAACCTTTGGAACTCTTTGAGAAAAAACTGAATGAGAATTTATCTTCTGAAATTAAAATCGAGTTGGGAACAGAAACTATTATTATTCATTATAAAAAAGCTGACTATCAATTAGGTGAAATCAGCAATAAAGCTCTCAATAATCTTTATATCTATATGGGATTACGGACAGGCTTAATGCGTTTTATCACATTTTACGGTGAGGATGGAGATGACTATGTTGATTTATCAGAAATAAATCCTCCTGAAAATTTACTTGATTTTAAATTGTATCAACTGATGAAGTCTAAATTTGTTAAAGAGCTCCATTTCGATTTAATCGATGAGGTTATTACTCAAATTTCAGATAAAATAATTGAGAAATATACAAGTGCTGTAAAGGAGCTAGCTAGTAATGGAAATTAGATTACTAAATAATAATTATAAGAGGAACGAAGAATTTTACCGAGATTTTCTTGAGGACAAGATAAATAGTAATGATAATTATTTTTCTGATAAAACAGTATACATTTCAGATGCACCGGATTTTCCTATATATATGGGCCGAGGATCAGAGGAAAAGAAGAAAGCAGATTTTAAAGAAGCCTTTAAAGTCATAGCTGATTCTTATATTAATACTGACAGAGATATACATTTAGATGAGCTTTTTTGGCATTCTTTATTAGTAACGAAGAAACGAGAATATATTTTAGAACATTATCCCATTGTATCAAATAGTATAAAAGATTTTGAGAATATTGTAATAAAAAATTTTGACTGGCAAAATTATGTATACAAATGTGTTTTAGCAGTAGAATATATAGAGGATTTGATTGAAGATCCTAATGAGAAAGAACATTATTATGACCTTATACTAGATAATCTTGATCTTTACAATTACATTATAAAATATTCAATTTTTAGAAATGCAGAATTTGTTATAAAGATTCTTACTATCATTGACGAACTGAATATTTCTAAGATTATGAAAGCTAAGATTAAAGATCGTCCTGATTTAGGTGATGATGCACGTTATGGAAGAAGAGTTATTTTTGAATTAAACAAGAATTATCCAGTGATTATGTCTCCTTTATTAGATACTGAAACGCTAAAAAAAGAAGTGATCAAAGCTTTAAGCTATTATTATAATGTGGCCAGTATTATTAATGAAGTAGGATATACTTTAGATCAAATTAAACTTTAGCTATAATGATGTTATCAATAATAACATATTAAATTATAAATATTTAATTGTAACATTTATCAAAAGCCGCTGTTAGGGGATGTTGTTGCACAATTAACTGATTTTGTTGATTGTGTAGCAGCGCCTTTTTTATTTACTTTTTTCTTTTTTAGTTAAAGAATCAGATATATCCACACCATACTCCAACCAATCTTCCAAAAGTTATCCACTTCTATCACATCCTGTTGAAAATACTCATTATTTCACCTATAATAAAAATTGGAATAATATGTTTTGGAGTACATTATTTTTATAGTTTATAAATTGATTCGCAGTCATAGCAATTTATACAATAAAGGAGTTTAAAAGGAACAAACACTTCATTTTTCGCAAGTAAGGGGAATGGACAAATGAGGACTAAATTTGCAAAAGAATTATATCCTAAGGAAGCTGTGTTAAAGGCAGCACACTTTTTTACTGAAAATTACTATATGTATTTGGATGCTGATGATAAATATTATTACATAAACATGGAAGCTAAAAATGGTGACATTGAAGATAATATTGAAAAGCAGTTTATGAATGAGGTTCTTACACAATCAGCAAGGTATAGTGTAATGCAACAGACAAAGAATATAAGAGAACTTATCATTGGTAGAGCTTTAGCTTCAACTATTATTGATGATTCTGATACAGGATTTACCGATGATGAGAATATAAATTCAGAAGAAATTTTATGTAATTGGTTTGATAAGTATGATAAATAAAATGATGGTGAATGAGGCTTTTTTAATTACTTTGTTGATATGTACTTGTATACATGTGACTATCACCGATCTTAAGCATGGGATAGTTCAAAACAAAATAATTTTATTGACAGGTAGTTTAGGGTTAATAGCAAATATGGTTTACTATTCTGCCTTTGCAAGGCCATTTGCAATTGCCTTTTTACTAAACCTTGTAATAATGGCGGTTATAAGTATTGTGTTTTATGGGCTACATATTTGGGCGGCGGGCGATAGTAAATTGCTAATGCTTGCTGTATTTCTTATTCCAGCAAGATTTTATTATGCTGGAAATAATGTTATTGCCACAGTAGTTATAATGATTATCATATTTTCTATTGCCTATCTTTATATCATTGCAGAATCAATTTATTTAGGTATTAAGGAAAAGAATTTTTTTAAAATTAGTATGATTAAGGCGGATATAAAGCTAATGCTTACACAGTATATAAAATGTACTTGTCTTATTACTTTGTTTACATTTTTGGTGAGATTGATAATACCTGAATTTTATAACAGAAATATAGAATTAATGATGATAATCAATATGATATTAGTTTTATTGAGCTATAACATAAAGTTTTTTAATAAAATGGTACCATTAGTTTCTTTGATAGCTGTAACGGCTGCAAGTTATTTGTTTATTAATGATATAAGCTTTAATGTGAACTTGAAGGTATATCCTTTAGTTTTATTTGTATTGCTATTAAGGCTGTGTGCTGAAAAGTATAATTATAAAACAATACCTACAAGTAAGGTTGAAAAAGGAATGGTGCTAGCTTATTCCACTATTATACGCTTTATGCCTTCTTCTGTTAAGGGATTGCCTCGGCACAAGATTACAGAGGATATTAGATCAAGAATTACAAGTGAAGAAGCTGAAAGTATTAAGCGTTGGGAAAAGTCTAAATATGGACAACCTCAAATAACCATTGTAAGAAAAATACCCTTTGCAATTTTTATTTCAATAGGAACCTTAATTTATACTTTTGCAAGGATGTTGATGAAGTAATGAAAAATTATATAAGAGGCTATAATGACGATTATTATGTTTTTAAATTGGCGTTGGATGAAAATAAACATTATGAATATATGAAAAAGGGATTTAATCATATTTATAAGGATAAGGATACTTATAAACTTTATACTTATGACGGATATATTCCCTTAAGCCAGGATGCAGAAAAGTTATTTGAGCTTTATACAAATGAAGATGTCTTATCTATTGATTGTAGAGGTATAGTCTATGAACAATACAGGGCAGACTCAAGTGATAATGCCATAGTTTGCACTTTACAATGTAATTCAAACTGCATCATGTGCCCTTGTAGTGAGCAATCAAGAAGGAATAGCGGCTTGTCTTCTTTGACTGAATTGAGAGAATTACTAAGATATATTCCAAAAGATGCACCTTTTTTGACGGTAACGGGCGGAGAGCCAACCTTGCTAAAGGAAGATTTTTTTGACTTAATGGCTACCTTACAATATAACTTTGATCAAACAAGGTTTTTGTTACTGACTAATGGTAGAGCCTTTGGAGATTATAAATTTACAGAAAGGTTTATAGAGTGTATACCAAATAATATTCGGGTTGGCATCCCCATCTATGGTTATAATGAGGAAAGTCATGACAGCATAACACAAACCCCTGGCAGTTTTAAGCAAGCAGTTATAGGCATTCATAATCTCTTACACTATAACATTGAAACTGAAATAAGAATTGTCGTTACAAAACGTAACATCGATAATATGGAGAGAATAGCTAGATATATAATCAAGTATTTTAGAGGTATTGCTTGTGTTAATATTATGGGTTTAGAAATGCTAGGGAATGCAGCTAAAAATAAAGAAGAGGTTTGGTTGTCTTACGATGAAGCTTTTCAGAAGTGTAAAAAAGCAATTAGATTATTGATTGCTAATGGAATAGATACGCAGTTATATAATTTCCCTTTGTGTGCTGTGGGGCCAGCCTATTGGTCTATATGTGCTAAAAGTATTTCTGATTATAAAGTTGATTTTAGCGAAGAATGTGGACAGTGTGATTTAAAAGAAATTTGTGGTGGTGTTTTTAATAGCACCAAAAGGGTAATAAACTTTAAGGGAAAGCCAATGAAGAGGTGAGGTAATTGATAAATTATTTTAATTTTAAGAAGTTTGGTGATGAGTACCTGCTTACAAACGATACGGGACGGTATGCCTTTGTGTCAGAGGATACTTTAAAGGCTTTGATTGAAAATAAAAACATATCAGAGGACATATACAATAAATTAAAGGATAATTTTTTTGTTTATGATGAACATAATGGTGTATTTGTAGAAAGAATAAAGCATCATATAAGAGATAATAAAAGTTATTTATTTAGTTCAACAGCATTGCATATATTTGTGCTTACCAATATATGCAACATGAGCTGTGTCTATTGTCAGGCTAAAGATGATACTAAAATTGTTCATCATAAAATGACAAAGGAGATTGCAGAAAAGAGCGTGGATATAGCCCTTTCCTCACCTTCTAGATTTTTAACCTTTGAATTTCAAGGGGGAGAGCCTCTGGCAAATTTTGAGGTTTTGAAACACATTGTGGAGTATACAGAGGAACGTAAGAGAGGAAAAAATATCAGCTATAGTATTGTTACTAACCTTTCCTTATTAACAGATGAGATATTAGATTTTTTAATAAAATACAATATAAATATTTCTACTTCTTTGGATGGAGATGAAGAACTTCATAACTTCAATAGAAGATTTCAAAACGGTGGAGATACCTTCACAACCGTAAGAAATAAAATTGAGTATATTCAAGAAAAAGGCTATTCTGTGGGAGCCATTCAAACCACAACAAGAAATAGCTTTGACAAGGTAAAAGAAATAATTGATACTTATGTTTCCTGTAAACAGACCAGCATTTTTATAAGACCTTTGACAAGGTTAGGTACAGCGGAAAGAGTTTGGAACACAATAGGATATACTGTTGATGAGTTTCTAAAGTTCTATGAGGATTGTTTAAGATATATAATCAAACTTAACAAAGAAGGTGTGGATATTTGCGAAAGGCACGCAGTAATCTTTTTGAGAAAGATACTGCAAGGCTATGCAGAAAACTATATGGAGCTGCGTTCCCCTTGTGGCGCGACAGTAGGACAAATAGCTTATTTCTATGATGGAAACATATTTACCTGTGATGAAGGAAGAATGTTATATGAAATGGGTAACGATGCCTTTAAGTTAGGCAATGTGTTTGAAAATACCTTTGATGATCTGGTACAGTCATCAACTTGTAAGGCAGTGTGTATTGCTTCATTGTTAGAAAGTCAGCTAAATTGTTGTGATTGTGTATATCAACCTTATTGTGGGACTTGCCCTGTAATAAATTTGGCCCAGGAAAAGGATATATTTTTTAAAAACATTGAGTCTTTTAGGTGTCGAGTTTATGGTGGCATGTTAGATATCTTATTTAATATTTTAAAAGCCAATAATCCTGATGAAATTAAGGTTTTGAAAAAATGGATTGGGGGCAGTTGTTATGAAGAAAAATAAAAAGAGAAATAAAATAATTTTAAAGTGCTTAAAGGCAATTACAATTTTTTTTATTTTTACAATGGTTCTTGCTTTTATTGTTCAGCTTAATGAACCGAAATTGGAAAAGTTAAATAGTTCAGTATCGACAAGATATTTAGAGATGCCTTCTGGTTATTATATTGGTAATGTTAGCTTAAGTGAGATAAGCGGTAAAGGATCTTTCTACTTTGATACAGGGGAAATATATGAAGGACAGTGGAAAGATAATGAAATGAATGGTAAAGGCAAATTTACCTACACCACCGGCGTTTATGAGGGGGATTTTTCTAATTCAAAACGAAATGGACAAGGTACCTTTACTTGGACTGATGGCTCTACTTATAAAGGTGCTTGGGCCTCTGATAAGTTGAGTGGAGAAGGTACTTTAACTTTTGGAGGAGTTATTTATGAAGGTACATTTAGTGATAATAAATTTATTTCAGGAACAATCACCTTGCAAAGGGAAAAAGGTACATATAAATTTGCTGCTGTAGATGGTTCTTTGACAAATCAAATTGAGGTTATTTTTGTCTCAGGAGTTACTTATAAAGGAGAGTATTCCGGAACTACCATATCAGGTTCAGGAATAATGACTTTCCCTAATGTTGGTGAGTACAAGGGCAGTTTTTCAGAAGGGAAAAGAAATGGTGAAGGTACATTTACCTGGAATGATGGTGTGAAGTACGCTGGAAATTGGAGTAACGATATTATGGATGGTGAAGGAACTTACTTTTTAGATAATTTAACATATATTAAGGGCAAATTTGAAAAAGGAAAACTAAATGGTACCTACACATATCGTAATGAAAATGGTTATTATAAGACGACTTGGTCTAATAACAAGTGTACTGCTATTGAGGAGGAATAAGGCTTATGGAAAAAGAGATTTTGCCAATAATAAAAAAATCCTTAGAAGACTTTTTATTTGAAGAAGAAGGTAATATTACAAGAAATAAAATATTAACCGTTGGTTCTATGATGCTTATTATGGGTGTAATTATGGGCATGGATGTTTATGCAGCACACAGAAGTCATAGTTCACACAGAAGTCACAGTTCTCATAGATCTCATAGTTCCGGTTCCGGAGGACATTATTCTCATGTTTCTCATACTTCTCATGTGTCTAGTTCTGGTGGTAGCCATAGTTCACACAGCTCTCATAGCAATACCCACACTTCTCATAGTAACAGTCATGTTTCCCATAGTAACACAAGTGTTCCTCAAAGCAATACTAATATCTCCAATAGTACTATACAGGCTTCTCATACAAATAATATGCCTTCTATGGATAATATAGCACTTAGAACACCTCCTGAATCAGAAGCATTAGGCTTAACTGAATCTTTGACAACAAGCTTTGTATTACCGGATACTCCCAAAGTGAAATAACAGTTATTGAGAGGTGATTTTAGTGGGATTATACTTCAGGAAAAGTATTAATCTTGGTGGAGGAGTGAGATTAAATTTTAGCAAGAAAGGTGTGGGCCTTAGTGTTGGTGTAAAAGGTGCAAGAATAAGCAAAGGGCCCAATGGTACATATATGAATCTTTCTATACCGGGAACTGGGATAGGTTATAGAAAAAGGTTATCAGGTTCAAATTCAACTTATAGTACTTCCAGCAGTTTTTCTACTAGATATCCTTATCAAAGAACTATTGTTAATGATTATACTGGTGAAATAAGAACTGTAAGAGCAGCTACTCAATGGGAGCTTGATGAGCAAATCCGAAATGAAGAATTGCGCATGAAAAATAATGAGTTGAGGGCAAGGATAAATACAGATATCAACAGTCAAAAAGAAAAAGCAGAAGCTTTAACCAGGCAGGTTAAGGAGATTCAAGACAGCTTTAGAAAGATTATTTCAAGTACAATCAGCGTAGATGACAGATTAAATTGGGATGAACAGTATATTAGAGAAAGCTATCCAGAGTTTTCATTTGGTGAACCGAAACCGGTAAGAAAGAAAATAGGTTTTTTAGGAAGGTTGCTTGGAGAGAAAGATGATTATGAAGAAAGAATTAAAGCCTATGAGGAAAGAAAAGTTAAGGCTTTGCAAGAATATCTAGCTGCAAAGGAAGAGTTTGAGGCAGAAAAGAGAGTTCACAATGCTGATGTTGATTTTTTAAAAGAAAGTTTTGAGATGTGTGAGGAAAGCGCTATTGAGAAGTATGCCTCTATAGTTCTTGTGAATTCAAAATATCCACCGGAGTTAGACATGGATTATGATGTTGATTATGTGATCATGAAAAAAACTCTTTATGTGTCTTTTTTGCTTCCTAACATGGAGGACTTACCTTTCATAGATAGATATGTTTATGATCAATCAACAAATGAAATAAGAGAATATCCACTAGCAAAGGCTAAGGCTACTAGATTGTATGAAGATACAATATTGGCTGTAGGTATCAGAACCATACATGAACTTTTTGAAGCTATTTATAATGGTGCTGTTGAAAGAGTTGTATTTAGAGGTTATTTACTGGAAGATGAAATATCAGAAGAAACTATAGACTTTAGTGATAATGTAAGAAAGATCTTTGAAATAAAAGCGGATAAAAGAACATTTGAATCTTTAAATATATGGGATGATAACATATGTGACACCTTAAAGGAACTTGAATTTACAAGGGTAAAGGATTTTTCAAATCCTCATGAAAGATTATAGGGAGGAACAGATATGGCTGCAATGAAAACTTCAGCTGGCAGGCTTTATACCTTATTTAATGCTTGTCTGCCTAATAATGAAAAAGTAAAGAAGAGACTTAATTTCATTAAAATAATAGAGTCTAAGGAATATAATGAATTAAAGGCTTATCCTCCATTTGAGGCTTACTTTGATAAGTATTTTTCAAAGGAAAAGTTATTACAGTATGATGTAAGTAAATTAGATGAACTTACAAAAGCGATTCCAAAGGT
>Ga0209537_1004918_pt1 | contig 10969 bp, 8 predicted proteins | sample BioPla4DNA1_FD_187698 | JGI IMG/M metagenome (GOLD analysis project Ga0209537, IMG submission 187698) | Biogas fermentation microbial communities from Germany - Plant 4 DNA1 (SPAdes) (version 2) | ecosystem: Engineered > Bioreactor > Anaerobic > Digestate | place: Bielefeld, North...
TATACAAGCAGCTTACGGAGTAGATCAAATAGATAGATTAGAAGGTTTTATTGAAACAAAAATTAAGAATTATAATTTATACAAACAAGCTATAGAAAATATAGAAGGATTAAGATTACTACCTTTTAGAAAAGATACAAGAGCAAATCATTGGTTTTATTCAATAATAGTAGATAAGGAAAAATATGGTATAGATAGAGATGAATTGTTAAGAAAATTAAATGATGAAAATATTCAAACTAGACCATTGTGGAGATTAATACATAAGCAAAAACCATATTTAAATAATCAAACATATAGAATTGAAAAAGCATATTATTATGAGAAAAACTTAATTAATATACCTTGTAGCAGTAATTTGAGTGAGGAAGATGTTGAGGTAGTGATAAATGCACTTTTTGAAAATTATAATTATAACAAAACAGATAACAAGTAGGTGATGAAGTGAATATCTTATTTTTAACTTTATCAAATATGGAGAATATAAATCAAAGAGGGATATATACAGATCTTGTAAGAGAGCTTAGCACAAGAGGAATTAATGTATATGTAGTTTCTCCAAGACAAAGACGAGAAAAATTACCTACAGAGTTATCAAAAGAAGGAAATATAAATATATTAAAAGTTAAAACTGGTAATATAACTAGTACAAAGTCTTTTATCGAAAAAGGCATATCAACTATAACAATAGAACATCAGTATTTAAAGGCAATAAAGAAATATTTTAAAAATGTAAAATTTGAAATGGTTATGTATTCAACTCCACCAATAACTTTTAATAAAATTATAAAATATTTTAAAAATAAGCAAAACAGCAAGACTTATTTAATTCTTAAAGATATATTTCCACAAAATGCTGTTGATATTGGAATAATGAAAAGAGGAAGTATACTATGGAAATATTTTAGAAAAAAAGAAGTGAATTTATATAAAAATTCAGATGTAATTGGATGTATGTCAAAAGGGAATATGAATTATATATTAGAACATAATAAATTTTTAAATAAAGATAAAGTAGAAATTTTTCCAAATGCAATTAAACCTATAAAAAGAATTGAAAAAAAAGAAAAAGATTTAGAAATTTTAAAGAAATTTAATATTCCAATTGATTCAACTGTGTTTATATATGGTGGAAACTTAGGAAAACCTCAAGGAATAGATTTTTTACTTGAAGTAGTAGATAATTTCTATAAAATAAAAAAAGGGTTTTTACTAATAGTAGGAAGTGGTACTGAATATGACAGAATTGAAGAATATGTAGAAAATAACAAGCCTAAAAAGGTTAGCTTGTTTAAAAGATTACCTAAAGAAGAATATGATAAACTGGTTAAATCAGCAGATGTTGGACTCATATTTTTGGATAGAAGATTTACGATTCCTAATTTCCCATCAAGACTTACATCTTATATGGAAAATTCATTACCAATACTTGCAGCAACAGATAAAAATACTGATTTAAAAGATGTATTAATAGAATCAAAGAGTGGGTTTTGGTGTGAAAGTGGAGATATAGATACATTTATAAGATATGCACAAAAATTATCGGAAGACAGTGAATTAAGAAATAAAATGGGGTTAAATGGTAGACTATATTTAGAAGAAAATTATGATATAACTAACATTATTGATATATTACTAAAACATTTATATGGAGATGAAAGCTATGTTCAAAAATAAAACTTTACTAATAACAGGTGGTACAGGAACTTTTGGAAATGCAGTATTAAAAAGATTTTTAAATACTGATATAGGCGAAATTAGAGTTTTTTCACGAGATGAAAAAAAACAAGATGATATGAGAAAATTCTATAAAAATGATAAGATTAAGTTTTATATTGGAGATGTCAGAAATTTATCTAGTATTAAAAATGCAATGTATGGTGTGGATTATGTATTTCATGCAGCTGCATTAAAACAGGTTCCATCATGTGAATTTTTTCCAATGGAAGCAGTAAAGACAAATATAATAGGTACAGATAATGTACTTACTGCAGCAATAGAGTGTGGTGTAAAAAAGGTAATATGTTTATCTACAGATAAAGCTGCATATCCAATAAATGCTATGGGTATTTCTAAAGCGATGATGGAGAAAGTATTTATAGCAAAATCTAGAACAATATCTCCTGATAGAACTTTAATTTGTGGTACAAGATATGGTAATGTAATGGCATCAAGAGGGTCAGTTATACCATTGTTTGTTCAACAAATAAAAAAAGGACAACCTCTAACAGTTACTGATCCAAATATGACTAGATTTTTAATGAGTATTGATGAAGCAGTAGAGTTGGTAGTATATGCTTTTAAAAATGCTAAAGCAGGAGATATTATGGTACAAAAGGCTCCATCTGCTAAAATAGGGGACCTTGCTCAAGCTATAAAAGAAATATTTAATGCAGATAATGGAATAAAAATAATTGGAACTAGACATGGGGAAAAGCTATATGAAACTCTACTTACTAAGGAAGAATATTTAGTAGCTGAAGATTTAGGAGGGTTCTTTAGAGTTCCCTGTGATAATCGTGATTTAAATTATGATAAGTATTTTGTTGAGGGAAATAGAAAGTTATCTGAATATAAAGAATATAACTCTCATAATACAGAAATTTTAAATATAGAACAAATAAAAGAAAAGCTATTATCATTAGACTATATTCAACAAGAGTTAAAAAATAATTATGGAGTTCAAGAAGTTGCTGCTTCTTTTGAATAGATTAATATAATGCTAAGAAAGGTTGAAACTAAATGAAAATATTAGTTACAGGCTCAAAAGGGTTTATAGGGAAAAACTTAATAGCTGAATTAAAAAATAGAGGATATGAAAATATATTTGAATTTCATAGAGATACAGATAAATCTCTATTAGAAAAGTATACCAAAGAATGTGAGTTTGTTTTTCATTTAGCTGGTGTAAATCGTCCTAAAAATGAAAAAGAATTTATGGAAGGAAATTTTGGATTCACTTCTCAATTGTTAGAATTACTAAAAAAACACAATAATAAAGCACCTATACTTCTTACGTCTTCAATACAAGCTGAAAGAGATAATCCTTATGGTAAAAGCAAGAAAGCAGGAGAAGATTTAGTTTTTAATTATGGTAAAGAAACAGGTGTAAAGGTGCTTGTTTACCGTTTACCAAATGTTTTTGGTAAATGGTGTAGGCCAAATTATAATAGTGCTGTGGCAACATTCTGTCATAATATAGCACATGATTTGCCTATTACTATAAATGATCCAAATGTAATGATGAATTTAGTTTATATAGATGATGTAGTAGAGGAATTTATAAAAGCATTAGAAGGAAAAGAAAATAGAGTAGGAAAGTTCTGTGAAGTCTCAATTGTTCATAAAATTACCCTTGGTGAAATTGTTGATTTAATTTATTCATTTAAAAGAAGCAGAGAAGAACGTTCTATTCCAAATATGGCAGATGAATTCACTAAGAAGTTATATAGCACTTATTTAAGCTATTTACCTAAAGATAAATTTAACTATGCGCTTAAAATGAATGTAGACAATAGAGGTTCTTTCACAGAATTTATAAGGACGTTAGATAGAGGACAAATATCAGTAAATATATCAAAGCCTGGAATTATAAAAGGCAATCATTGGCACCATACAAAGAATGAAAAGTTTTTAGTTGTTAGTGGTAAAGGGGTTATACGTTTCAGAAAGATAGATTCTGATGAAATTATAGAGTACTATGTTAGTGGAGATAAGTTAGAGGTTGTAGATATACCACCAGGATATACTCATAATATAGAAAACCTTGGTGATACAGATATGGTAACAATAATGTGGGCTAATGAACCATTTGATCCAGAAAATCCGGATACATATTATTTGGAGGTATAAAGATGAAGAAATTAAAAGTAATGACTGTAGTAGGAACGAGACCAGAAATAATAAGACTTTCACAAGTTATAAAAAAACTTGAAGAATCAGAAGCAATAGAACATACATTAGTACATACAGGACAGAATTATGACTATGAACTAAATGAGATATTTTTTAAAGATTTAGAACTAAAAAAACCTGATTACTTTTTAAATGCAGCAACAGGAACTCCTATGGAAACTATAGGTAATATTTTAATCAAAATAGACCCAATTTTAGAAGAAGTAAAACCAGATGCCTTTTTAGTGTTAGGAGATACAAATAGTTGTTTATGTGCTATAGCAGCAAAGAGAAGACACATACCAATATTTCATATGGAAGCAGGGAATAGGTGTTTCGATCAAAGAGTACCAGAGGAAACAAACAGGAAAATAGTGGATCATATAGCTGATATAAATTTGACTTATAGTGATATAGCAAGAGAATATCTGATAAAAGAAGGATTTCCAATAGATAGAATAATAAAAACAGGAAGCCCTATGTATGAAGTAATAAATGCTAAAAGGAAAGATATTGAAAAATCTAATGTACTTGAAAGATTAGGCCTTGGAAAAGAAAAGTATTTTGTAGTGTCTTCTCATAGAGAAGAAAACATTAATTCAGAAATAAATTTCTTTGATTTAGTTGATAGTTTAAATGCTATAGCAGATAAATATAGATTACCAATTATAGTAAGCACTCATCCAAGAACTAGAAAAATGATAATGGAAAAGGGAATAAAATTTAATCCATTGATTAAGACTATGAAACCATTGGGATTCAATGATTACATAAAACTACAAATAAATGCAAAAGCAGTTTTAAGTGACAGTGGAACAATTAGCGAAGAATCATCAATTTTAGGATTAAGAGCTCTTAATATTAGACAAGCTCATGAAAGACCAGAAGCTATGGAAGAAGCAGCAGTAATGATGGTAGGATTAAAAAAAGAAAGGATTCTTCAAGGACTTAAGGTATTAGAAACACAACAAAAAGAAACATTAAGACTTGTTAGTGATTACAGTATGCCAAATGTATCTGATAAGGTATTAAGGATTATATTGTCCTATACTGATTATGTAAATAGAGTTGTTTGGGGGAAATAGAATGAAAGTATTGCAAATAAATTCAGTATGTGGAATAGGTAGTACAGGAAGAATTGCTATTGATATACATAATTCTTTAATTGAACGAGGATTTGGAAGCTATATTGCATTCGGAAGAGATATGCCAAGAAATTGTAATAATACAATTAGGATAGGTACTAAATTTGATAATTATACACATGTTGTTTTGACTAGATTGTTTGATAGGCATGGTTTTGGGTCAAAGAAAGCTACTCAAGAATTTATTAAAAAAATAGAAAAAATTAATCCAGATATTATTCATTTGCATAATATCCATGGGTATTATTTAAATATTGAAATTTTATTTAAATATCTTAAAAAATTTGACAAACCAGTTATTTGGACTTTACATGATTGTTGGGCTTTTACAGGTCATTGCTCATATTTTGATTATGTTGGTTGTGACAAGTGGAAGATAGGTTGTAAAAATTGTCCTCAAAAAAATAAATATCCAAAGAGTTTATTTATAGATAATTCTAAACAAAATTATGAAAAGAAAAAAGAAAATTTTACAGGATTGAAAAACATGATTATTGTTACTCCATCAGTATGGTTATCAAACTTAGTTAAACAGTCATTTTTAAAGGAATATCCTATAAAAGTAATTAATAATGGAATAGATTTGGATATTTTTAAACCAACAAAAAGTGATTTTAGAAAAAAATTTAATTTAGAAGATAAATTTATAATACTTGGAGTAGCAAATATTTGGGGTAAGAGAAAAGGATATGATTATTTTGTTGAGTTATCGAATCGAATAAAGAAAGATGAAGTTATAGTTATGGTAGGCTTAACAGATAAACAAAAAAAGCAGCTTCCTAAAAATATTATTGGTATGACTAGAACAAATAATGTTAAAGAATTAGTTGAAATATATTCAGCATCAGATGTATTTGTTAATCCAACTTTAGAAGATAATTTTCCTACAGTTAATTTAGAAGCATTAGCGTGTGGAACACCGGTTATCACATTCAATATAGGGGGAAGTGTTGAATGCATAGATGATTATGTTGGTTTTATTATAGAAAAAGGTGACATTAATGAAATGATTAAGGTATTAAGAAAAATAAAAAATTTGAAAAAAGATTATTACATAAAAAAATGTAGAAATACAGCCGAATCATTATATTCAAAGGAGGTTATGCTTGGAGAATATATAAACTTATATAATAGCCTTATTAGTAAGTAAGTAAATAAAGTTATTAAATTATGTTAGGAAATATATAAAGATAGAGGTGTTTTGAAATGAAAAAGGTAGTTATAGAAAGTAAGTATCTATACAACTATTATCAGCCAGAGAAAGGAATTACTGTAGGTGGTACTCAAAGATATTCTTTGGATTTAGGACGTTTGTTTTATAGTATGGGATACAAAGTCTATTTTGTTACTAAGTCTAATGCTGAGTTTGAAGTTAACTATAATAATTGGGCAACTATAATTTCTGTTAAGGTTCGTCCGGGTAGCATAGGAAATGTTGAATTTTCAAAAAAAGTGTTTGATTACTGTAAAAAATTAGATGTGGATATAGCGTGTTATTTAGATTTAGAGATTGGATGGCCAAAATGTTTTGAAAATAGTTTTGCAATTCAGCATGGTATTCATTGGGATAATCCTTATTTGAAGAAAGATAAATTAATTCCTAAATATATTTATCCGAAAGCTATAAAGAATTTTAAAAAAGTAATTTGCGTAGATACAAATTTTATTAATTGGTATAGAGAGAGAAATAAAAACTACTTTGCTTCAGCTGATAAGTTAGTATATATACCTAATTATGCTGATACTGATATTTTTGCTTATAAATATATTAACTTTGATAAGAGAGACTTAACATTATTTTATCCTCGGCGATTAGTTAAAGCAAGAGGTTTTGATATATTCTTAAATATGTGCAAAATTTTACTAGAAAAAGGATATAATGTTAAACCTGTTATGGCTTTTGAAGATTTTAGAGTAAGTGATTTTCTTAAAAAGTATCCATCATATAAGAATTTAAATATAAAAATTGTACATCCTTATTTTAATGAAATGCCTCAATATTATTATAATGCATTTTTAACTTATATTCCATCTATTTGGTCAGAAGGAACAAGTTTGTCAGCAATTGAATCAATATGTTGTGGATGTCCTGTAGTAGCTAGTAATGTTGGTGGATTAGCTAATATAATAATACCAGGATATAATGGCGTTATTACTTCACCTACAGTAAGTTCATTTGTTAAAGTTACAGAAACTATAATTAATAATAGGAGTATTCGTGATAATATGTCCAAAAATTGTGCTAGTATGAATCGAATTTTTAGTAAAGAACGGTGGATTGAACAGGTTAAAGATGTTATTGGATATTTGTTATAATGATAAATATTATAGTAAGCTGTGATGAATTTTTTATTCTAAATTTCTTATATAAAAGTATTAATAATCTATACAATTATGAATTTAATATCTGCTATTGAATAGTTAGTTACTTTGAAAATGATTTAATTTAAAATAATATTGAATTTTGGGAACTTAATCTGGTATATTTTACAAATAATGATTTAATAAAGTTTGTTGTGAAATTTGTTTTATGGTAATATTACACAATAAATTATTTGCCATTCTAAATTTTAATTTAAGCATAAAAAAATGTTTATTAATGAAGGGACGAATATTTATGCGACTTGTATTACAATTAAAATCTAAGAAAACAGAAAAGAAGTATAAATTTTCAGAATATTTTTTTGCGTTAATTTTTATTATTCCTTATATGGAAATTGGGATAATGAATGATTTATCTTATAAAAAAAATGGATTATATTTACCTTTCATTGAAATTGTAATGATTGTTCTAGGTTTTGTATTTCTATTTTATTATTTGTTTTCTATTAATAAGAATCCTATAGGAAAAATAAAGATGAAAGAACTAAAAATATTGTTAATACATAAAGTAATTTTTGACATGTTTCTTTTGGCAAGAATTATGTTTAGTGAAAATTTATTAATGGCCATATTTCAGTTATCTTATATAACAGTTCCTTTTTATTTTGCACTTATTGCTTTACTTATTATAATTAAGCGGAATATTAATATAGTAAATATAATGAAAATTGGAATTTTTTATTTTACATTATATTGTTTAGTTGCTTATATATATAATATATTTGTTTTAAAAATAGATTTATTTTCTACTATTTCATCACGACTAGTAACACCAGGTGGAGGTCCAGTAATTTTGGGATATACTATAGTTATAATTATAAGTTTAATATTTATTATAAGAGATAAGCAACAATCAATTAAGTATTATTTACAGTTAAGTATATTAATTTTTGTTTCTTTTGCTACTGGTTCGAGAGGAAGTATGTGGCCAGTTAGTCTTTTAGTGTTAATATTTATTTTACAAAACAGAAATATTAAGAAAAAAATAATAATTATAAATATGTTATTAATTTTGGTTATTATTATAAGACCAATAAATTTAATTATTGAGTATGTTCCACGTTTTGGAATGAATATTTCATCGGATTCAGCTAGAGTATATACGGCATTAAATTCATTAATTATTTTTTCACAAGAATCAATAGATAAAATATTGTTAGGATTTGGTGTAGGACAATTTTTTCCATACCAACAATGGCAAATATTGTTTAATCCGTATATTTCAAATATATTTTACTATAAAGGATATCCACTTTTAGTTCAGCCACATAATACATATATTTACCTTCTTTTAGAAAGTGGTTTATTAGGATTAATTTTATTTATGAATATTATTATTTATTGTATTAGAATATGTTTGAAAAAACAATTACCAATATTAAGAAATGGAATAATATCTATTTTATTATTATTATTATTATGTTTCTTTGATTCTTTATTAGTTATTCATCCAGCGTCTAGTTCTCAGTTATGGTTTATAATATTATTGGTAGTATCTTTAAAAGAATATGATTTAAAAAACGAAAAAGAATATATTTTATCAACATAGCATTAACTTATTATTAATTGAAAAATTAGTTTTTTTTAGTTTCTTTTAAATTAAAATTATTCATTAAAGAAATTTTATTATATTAAGGAAATTGCATAATTAACTTTTTAAATCAAGGTTAAAAAAGAGTATAAAGCATTAGTTCATTAATAAATAAGGTTTTAAAATTGTTATTAATTTTTTAACTGCAAAATCAAAATACTTAATTTTTTAGTATATTTATATAGTTTGTTAAGCTGCTTTACCCAAAGATTTCATTGTGTTTATTGCTATGGTACCTGATATTAGTGCTATGCAGTTTAATATTGCGTGTACCTTGACTTTTTTAATACCTTTAGACCTTACATTATCGAGGCTTAGATAGCATTTTAATCTACTAAAACACCTTTCTATGGAGGTTCTTTTATCATATTGCTTTTTCCAAGCATCTGTGTATCGTAAAGGATAACCATAATACCTTGGATTTTCTTTATAGTTTACTTTAAGGATATAGCCATAATTGGAGCTTGAGCACCAGTTCATACCGTGTGGGCAATCACATCGTCCTAGGGCATGAGGACATCTAAATTTTAAATAATTTCTATCTTTGCTCCAGTAAACTAGTTTGTGACCTCCTGAACAAATAGGATTAAAATTTTCATCTAATCCTTCAGCTGGAGCATAGCTACCCATTGGATTGTAAGCTATTATTGAACGCCTTGATATTCGTTGATTATGCCCTTGTAGACATAATCAAAATCATAGCCAGAATCTATAGCATAATATTTAGGTTTAAAGGTGTCTTTATAGTTTTCAAAGAATTGCTTTATCAAAGGCAAAGCCATGGTACCATTATAATTGCTAGCTGGGGAGATTATCAAATCTAGTGGTAACTCACTTTTGGAATCACAAAGAATATGAAGTTTCCAGCCAAACTATGGTATGTTGCCATTGGTATCTTTTTTCATTCCCCAGTTTGGATTAATACCGTCGTGAACAATGTCTTTCTTTGGCTTAGAAGTACAGGATTTTCTTTAAGTTTGATAACTAAATCCTTAATAGTATAAATTTTTTCAACCTGCATTGCGATTAATGAATAAATTAAAACCTCAGGCTTATAACCTTTAGGACCCTTAGAATTAGAAGGTTTCCTGAGTTCGTTAGCAAGTTTAGAGACATCAATATTAAATAAAATTAATTTTAATTTAGATTGTTGCTGAAATTTAATAATTTCTTCAAAGGAAAAAAAGAGATGTTTGTCGAATATATTGGTAAACAGTAAAACTTCAATAATATAACAAAGTTAAATCTGGATAAACGATATAAGAATATATGACATATGATTAATTAAGCATAAAAGAGTATATAGATTCAATTACTGGAGAAAAGATGAGGAGTAGATAATTAATAATAAATTTTTTATTGATGGCTTGAAAAATTAAAATAGTTGGAGACATACCATTGTGTATTGAAATACTACAAGTGTCAGGTCTCTATAGAGATAGAGTAAATACTCGTTTCATGGATGTTTGTGATAAATTGATATATTATGAGGAGTGTAGGAAATAAATGAATATGATTAAAGTTTTAAGTATATTTGGCACGAGACCAGAAGCTATAAAAATGGCACCATTAGTAAAAAAACTAGAAACTTGTGAAAAAATTCAATCTATAGTATGTGTTACGGCACAACATAGAGAGATGTTAGATCAAGTTTTAGAATTATTTAATATAATTCCAGACTATGATTTAAATATAATGCAAGATAGACAAACTATAACTGGAGTAACTACAAAAGTTTTAAATGGTTTAGAAAAAGTTATAGTTAAAGAAAAACCAGATATTGTACTAGTTCATGGTGATACTACTACTACCTTTGCAGGAGCACTAGCTGCATTTTATCATCAAATCAAAGTTGGACATGTAGAAGCAGGGCTTAGAAGTGGAAACATCTATTCTCCATATCCAGAAGAAATGAACAGATGTCTTACTGGTAGGCTATCAAACTTACATTTTGCTC
>Ga0209537_1004921_pt1 | contig 10968 bp, 9 predicted proteins | sample BioPla4DNA1_FD_187698 | JGI IMG/M metagenome (GOLD analysis project Ga0209537, IMG submission 187698) | Biogas fermentation microbial communities from Germany - Plant 4 DNA1 (SPAdes) (version 2) | ecosystem: Engineered > Bioreactor > Anaerobic > Digestate | place: Bielefeld, North...
TTATGGTTTTGGTCACTGATCCACATTGATGATACAGTTCGAGTGCTGCCTTAATTTGATCTTCGCGATACATTTAACGGGTCTCCTTTCGGAGCCCTAAAGAGTCCAACTTTTTGTCCGCACCCCCAGTGTGTGCAAAAATTAAGATTATACGTTTATGACAATGGATAGCACCCATATAAACCTACGTACAATCTAAAAATTTGCACATGATCACCTTAAAAATGGAAATGGAAACGAACAAATTCACGTACAATCTGAAAATTTGCACATACCCAGTGCGGTGATAGTAATATGCATGCGGTTATTTGGTTTTGAGGGCGCGTTTCTTTATGTCGATGGCGTCGTAGATGTCCGCCTCAAACAACGAGGAAAAGTTCTTGAACTCTTCTAATGTAAGATCGTCCAGGTTTTTGTTTTCATTGATGCAGTAGAGGACCATTTTGCCGATAATCTCATGGCAATCCCGGAAAGGAAGCCCTTTTTTTACGAGGTAATCCGCTGCATCCGTGGCGTTCATAAATCCAGAGTTTGCCGCCTTCTCCATGTTCTGCGTCTTGATTTCCATAGTGCGTATGACCTGGGTTAAAATGGAGAGGCAGTCCTTCAGTGTGTCTCCCGCGTCGAAAAGGGTAGGCTTATCCTCCTGCATGTCCTTGTTGTAAGCCAAGGGCAGCCCTTTCATAATGGTCAGCAGGGCGAAGAGATCGCCGTAGACCCGGCCCGTTTTTCCCCGGATGAGCTCCGCCATATCGGGGTTTTTCTTCTGGGGCATGATGCTGCTGCCCGTGCTGAAAGCGTCATCCATTTCAATAAACGAGAACTCGGTGGAATTCCAGAGGATCAGCTCTTCGCAGAGGCGAGAAAGGTGCATCATGGTCATGGCGCAGCAGCTGACAAATTCGATGGCAAAGTCACGGTCGCTGACCGCATCCATGGTATTTTCACAGATTCCGGAAAAGCCCAGTTCCTTTGCTACAAATTCCCGATCTATGGGGTAGGTGGTGCCGGCGAGAGCTCCTGCGCCCAAAGGCAGCAGGTCCGTTCGCTTCAGACAGTCCCGGAAACGGTCCAGATCCCTTTTGAACATCTCCACATATGCGCATAAATGCATTGCCAGCGTGACGGGCTGGGCCCTCTGAAGGTGGGTGTACCCGGGCATTACCGTTTCTTTATGCTCTTCCGCCAGGTTTTCCAGGGTGTCAATCAAGTCCTGCAATAAGGCCTGCACCTTATGAATTTCTTCCTTTTGATAGAGGCGCAGATCCGTTGCCACCTGATCGTTCCGGCTGCGGGCGGTATGGAGTTTCTTGCCTGCGTCGCCGATGCGCTGTGTGAGCAGGGTTTCGATGTTCATGTGAATGTCTTCCTGCTCTATGGTAAATTCTACTTTACCGTTTTCGATATCCTCAAGGATTTCACGCAGTGAAATCCGAATCGCTTCGGCTTCCTCCATGGATATGATTCCCTGCCGGCCCAGCATCAGCGCGTGGGCCATGCTGCCCTGGATATCCTGTTTATAGAGTCTTTGGTCCGTTTCAATGGAAGCGTTGAACGCCTCAGCCGACGAATTCGCCGCCTTTGAAAACCTTCCTTTCCAAAGTTTCATGAGTATCGGTTCCTCCCTCTAAATTTTGCTTGTGGATAGCCCTGATCTTTAACGGAAGTGAGAACAGATTGATGAAGCCTTCCGCGTCTTTTTGATTATACACCTCATCCTTGCTGAAGGTGGCGAATTCTTCGCTGTACAAGGAATATTTAGATTTGGACGCAACGGGTATGGCGTTTCCTTTATAGAGTTTAACCTTGACCGTTCCCGTTACGAAGGCTTGGGTTGAATCTACAAAGGCATCGAGGGCATGCTTCAAGGGTGTGAACCACAAACCGTCATAGACCAACTGAGAATATTTCTGAGCGACGATATTCTTGTAGGCCATGGTGTCCCGATCCAGAATCAGTTTTTCGAGAGAGGAATGGGCTTTGTACAAAACCGTTCCTCCGGGGGTTTCATATACGCCTCTGGACTTCATGCCCACCAGCCTGTTTTCAATGATGTCTACGGTGCCCACGCCGTTTTCGCCCGCCAGCTTGTTAAGAGCGGTAAGGAGTTCAATGGGATCCATTTTTTCTCCGTTCAATGCAACGGGAATGCCTTTTTCAAAATCGATGTCCACATAGGCGGGCTCGTCTGGGGCGTTCTCCGGAGTGACGCTCATCTTGAGGATGTTATCGTCGTGCTGGTTCCAGGGGTTCTCCAGGTTTCCGCCTTCGTGGCTGATGTGCCAGATGTTCTGGTCCCTGCTGTAAATATCTTTTTTTGTTTGAGCGATGGGGATATTGTGAGCCTTGGCATAGGCGATGCAATCCTCCCGGGAGCTGAGATTCCAGATTCTCCAAGGAGCGATGATTTTGATGGCAGGATTCAAGGCTTTGATAGTGGTTTCAAAGCGAACCTGATCATTGCCTTTTCCCGTGCAGCCGTGGGCTATATAATAGGCGCCTTCGGTTTCTGCGATTTCGACCAGCTTCTTGGCCATCAGCGGCCTGGCCATAGAAGTGCCGAGAAGATAATCTCCTTCGTAGATGGCGCCGGCTTTAAGAGTGGGCCAGATGTAACCGGTGATGAATTCCTCCCGGATATCGAGTACATAGGTTTTTATAGCCCCGGTGTCGTAGGCCTTCTTTTCAATGGCTGCAAAGTCATCATCCTGACCCACATTGAAGCAGACCGCAATGACGTCATAGTCGTAATGCTCCTTCAACCAGGTCATAATAACGGACGTATCCAAACCGCCCGAATATGCAAGAACAACTTTTTCCTTTTCCATTTCCGTTTCCTCCAATCAAAATGGCAAAACCGCAGTGGCCAGTGCAGTATTTAAGTTGTCTTTTGTGGAGTTGTGTTTGGTGTCTGTGTTTGGTGTCTGACACCAAATACAACTTTGGCGAATATATAATCACTGGCACCTGTTTGATTAAATGTTAGATTACGTGAGAATTTTAACACTCGAGAGAGAGTTTTGCAATAGAAATTTTAATATTTATTCAAAAAATATTAATAAATATGCAGACAAGCCCACTTTTTGGATTGGGTCGTACGTAAATTATGTTCACGCATCATACAACTCCTCGTTTAAAGGCGAAAAGTGTAGAAACAACCGAGTGTTTTGAGGCGGCCGAATCCTCTATAATCTTTACTTTGCATGGGAAGTCAGCTACAATGAATGTGTTGCAGATTGTGTTTTAGAGTGCGATGAGTGAGCTAAAATTGCATACCGGGTTGTAACTAATGCAACTTGAATTTACGCAGGACGTAAATTTAACCGATCGACTGCAGCAACCAAAATCAAATTTATATCCATTTTATACACGGGGGGCAATCGCTTGAATACAGACCGCATTTATAGGGTATTATTGAAGAATATGGGTGCCGGACAACTGGTGAAGGACGCGCCCATGCATGAGTACACTTCATTTAAGGCAGGGGGGAAAGCCGCGCTTTTAGTCCTGCCCGAAAACATCGCCCAATTGCGATACACCATGAAAGCCATTTCGGAAGAGCAGGCTCCATATTTTATAATGGGGAATGGCACCAATCTATTGGTAAGAGACGGAGGTTACGGGGGAGTCATCGTAAAGATCGGAAGCTCCTTCAGTGACATCAAAGTTGCCGGAGATAAAATCGAAGCGGAAGCGGGAGCTTTGCTGAAAGACGCAGCTAGGGTTGCCATGGAAAACAGCCTCACCGGTTTCGAATTCGCTTCAGGCATTCCGGGGAGCATAGGCGGCGCCGCTTTTATGAATGCGGGCGCATATGACAGCGATATGAGCCAGGTGATAGAAACCGTAAAGCTTCTCTCAATAGACGGTAGCCGGATTTACACCTGGTCCGTGGAGGAAATGAAGTACGGCTATAGAAAAAGCAGGCTGATGGAAGAAGAAGCGATTATCATATCAGTAGCGCTGAAACTGGCCCCGGGGGATAAAAATCAGATCGTCTCAAAAATGAAGGATTTAAACGACAGGAGAAGGCAGAAACAGCCTTTGGATTATCCCAGCGCAGGCAGTTTCTTCAAGCGCCCGCCGGGGAATTACGCAGGAACCCTGATTCAGGCAGCCGGTTTAAAAGGCGTTTCGGTAGGCGGAGCCATGGTGTCTCCTCTCCATGCAGGATTCATAATTAACAGGGGGAACGCCACCGCCGGCGACATCATAGCTTTGATGGAACTGGTGCAGGAACGGGTATATGAGGATTCCGGCATTCGTCTGGAGCCGGAAGTACGGATAATCGGAGATTAATGGAGACCCACCTATGAGCAAATATGACGGCGACGTGAAGAAATACCGGATGGTTTACGATATTCATACCCATACCACATTTTCCCACGGAAAAGGGTCCATCGAGGACAACGTGAAAGCTGCCCTGGAAAGAGGTCTGTCCATCATAGGAATCGCCGACCACGGTCCCGGCCATCTGACCTACGGCGTCAAAAGGAAGGACTTGCCCGTGATGCGTGAGGAAATACGTCGCCTGCAGCCTCTTTACCCGAAGATCCAAATTCTCCTGGGAGTGGAAGCAAACATTATCAACCCTTCCGGCAAATTGGACATTACGGAAAAAGAAGCTAACGACTTGGATTATATCCTTGCAGGCTACCATTACGGCGTTTTAGGAGAACGACCCCTGGCCACCATCAAGACGCACCTGTGCAATTTAGCCGCCGCCAGGTTCGGAACGGGCGAAAATTCCTCCCAAAAAAGAATCAACACAGAGCTGGTAATCAAGGCATTGCATGAGAATCGAATCAAAGCCCTTACCCATCCGGGCGATAAAGGCCCCTTCGATCTAATGCCCATTGCAAAAGCCTGTGAAGAGACGGGAACCTTGATGGAGATCAACATATGGCACAACGCCCCGTCAGCTGAGGAGCTTAAGAAACTTGCAGCAACCGGCGTGAGGTTCATCATCGGCAGCGATGCCCATTCGCCGCGAAATGTAGGGAAATATGAACCCGCCCTGAAAAGAGCCTTTGAGGCGGGGGTTGACCCTGCCAGGATCGTCAACGTAGAGGAGGTTTAGCATGGAGTTCATTGTAGTTACCGGCTTATCGGGCTCCGGGAAGAGCCAGGCCATGAATTGCCTGGAAGATCTCGGATACTATTGTATTGACAACTTACCTCCTGCACTGATTAAAAACTTCATCGAACTGACGGGCCAAGAGGGCAAGATAGAAAAGGTGGCCTTTGGCATCGATATTCGAGGCGGCGAATTCTTCGACGATATGAGAGATGCTCTCGAGAGCTTGAAAAAAGCCGGGATGAACTTCAAAGTGCTCTTCCTTGAGGCTTCGGATGAAGTGTTGATCCGCAGGTATAAAGAAACCCGCCGCGTTCATCCGCTGGCTTTGAACGGAACCATCCCGGAGGGAATCGCAAGGGAAAGAACAAAACTTATGGATATCCGCAAGGATGCGGATTACATTGTGGACACTTCGAACATGAAGGTCGCCCAGTTACACGAGGAGTTGCGAAACCTGCTGTCCTCGGAGGAGGCTACGGGATTTACCATCACCATTCAATCCTTTGGCTACAAGCACGGGATTCCCTTGGATGCGGACCTAGTCTTTGACCTGCGATTCATCCCGAACCCCTTCTATCTGCCCAGCTTGCGAAACCTTACGGGCAACAGCCAGAAGGTTCGGGATTATGTCATGAAGACCCAGCAGGCGCAGAACTTTGTAGAAAAGGTTTACGCCCTCATCGACGAGCTGATCCCGTTTTATATAAAGGAAGGAAAAGCCCAGCTGGTGATAGCCTTCGGTTGCACCGGTGGCCAGCATCGTTCCGTTGCGATGGCCAACGTGTTTACGGAGATGTTCCAGCAGGCGGGGAGAAGGGTATTGACCATTCACCGGGATTTATAATCGTGATATATAACAGGGCTTATCTTTGTTATAACGGAGAAAATTTTCCATGGTCGAAAATTTTCCGTTTATAAGTTATAATCAATATGTAGGTTATTATCAAAAAAAAGGAGTCAGATAAAAATGGAAAAACTAATTATTACTGCGTGCATCTGCGGCGCGGAAGTAACTAAAGAGCAAAACCCGGCGGTACCTTACACGATTGAAGAAATCGTAAGAGAAGCCAAATCCGCATACGATGCAGGCGCATCCATAATTCATCTTCACGTACGCTGGGACGACGGTACACCCACCCAGGATACTGGCAGGTTCCAGGAAGCAATAGACGGGATTTTGGAAGTATGTCCCGACGTTATCATCCAGCCTTCCACCGGAGGCGCCGTGGGGATGACAGATGCAGAACGTCTGGCATCGATCGAAGTAACTCCGACCCCGGAGATGGCAACCCTTGACTGCGGTACCCTCAACTTCGGCGGAGACGAAATCTTCGTCAACACGGAGAATACCATCATTAATTTCGCAAAGATAATGAAGGAGAAAGGCATCAAGCCTGAAATAGAAGTCTTCGATAAGGGCATGGTAGATATCGCGCTTAGATTGGATCGCAAAGGACTCCTGGTGCATCCTCTCCATTTCGACTTTGTACTCGGCGTTCAGATGAGCGCAACTCTCAGAGACCTGGCCTTCATGGTTGGCAGCATTCCTCCGGGATCCACATGGACGGCCTGCGGAATCGGCAGACACAATTTTGAAATTGCCGCAGGAGCCATCATCATGGGCGGTCATGTCAGGGTAGGTTTCGAAGACAGCCTGTACCTGGCGAAGGGCGTGCTTGCCAAGAGCAACGGAGAGATGGTGGACAAAGTAGTGCAATTGGCCAAATTCTTTGGCAGGGAGATAGCCACACCTGACGAGGCAAGAAAGATTTTGAGCTTGGGCAAATACGCCAACAAATAAAACATAGCCTTTCAGGGGCCTGCGAAACCAAGCGGTTTGCCGCCTTCCAGGTCCCTTTTTTATCCTATAGGAGGAATCAGAAGTAAATGTCATTCTCAGCAGACGTGAAAAACGAGGTGGCACGTTCCGAAGAACAGAAAAATTGCTGCACGCTGGCGGAAATCGCCGGCTTTATTCGCATGTGCGGCTCTGTAAAGCTGTCCGGCGGGGGCAAGCTGGACCTTAAAATCTCGACGGAAAATCCGGCCATCGCCCGGGCGTTCCTTAAGCGTATAAAAAGTTATTTCGGCGTCAACGCCAACTTAAAGATCGGTCAGAGCAATTTGCTAAAGAAAGGCTATATTTACGAGCTGACCATCGACGCGGAAAACAATGCGGAGCAGATCCTCAGAGAAACAGGCATACTTCGTGTCAAAGAAGGGCATAATTACTTCCCCGACGACATTTCTTCGGACTTGGTTAAAAGCAGGTGTTGCAAGCGGGCATACCTGCGGGGGGCTTTTCTCGGGGCCGGCACCGTCAGCCATCCGGAAAAGAGCTATCATATGGAAATCGTATGCAGCAGCCCTACTCTGGCGCATGATTTGAAGCGGCTGATCAACAGCTTCGGTTTTCGTTCTAAAGTGACGGAAAGAAGGAACAGCTACGTAGTATATCTCAAGGAAAGCGAGCAGATAAGCGATTTTCTCGCGTTGATCGGAGCGAACAAACACGTGCTTGAGTTCGAAAATGTGCGGATTGTCAAAGAGCTTCGCAACAAGACAAACCGCATCGTAAACTGCGAAAGCGCCAATTTGGATAAGACCATTAACAGCGCGTCAAGGCAAATCGAAATGATCCGCCTCATCGAATCCAAAGGCGGCCTGGCCTGCCTGTCTGAAAAGTTGCGGGAAATAGCCCTGCTAAGGTTGGAGCACCCGGAGAGTTCGCTGGCTGAACTTGGACAGATGCTAGATCCGCCGCTTAAAAAGTCCGGCGTGAACCATAGATTTCGAAAGTTGGAGGAGATTGCGGAAAGGTTCCGATGATAGGGAAGAAAGGAGGACGGGAGTATGTCCATTATGGCCGCATATATAGTTCCACACCCGCCGCTTATCGTGCCGGAAGTAGGAAGAGGCCAGGAACGGAGAATCCAAAAGACTGTTGATTCCTACCATCGCGTGGCGAAGGAAATCGGGGAGTTAAAACCGGAAACCGTGGTGGTGATCACACCTCATTCCGTCATGTATCAGGACTATATCCATATTTCACCGGGCGCAGGTGCTTCGGGAGATCTGAGGAGATTCGGGGCCTACGGCACCGGCATCAAGGTGGATTACGACAGAGAGCTGGTGCGGGATATTGAAGAGCTTGCCTGGGAGAAGGGGCTGGCTGCCGGCACCTTGGGAGAGCGGGACAAAAAGCTGGATCATGGCGCCATAGTTCCGCTTTATTTCATCGAACAGTATGCAGACGATTACAAGGTGGTTCGCATATCCATTTCCGGGCTCACCCTTATCGAGCATTACCGCTTCGGCAAGTGCATCCAGGAAGCTGTAAAACAATTGAATCGCAGGACGGTCATCGTGGCAAGCGGCGATCTCTCTCACCGGTTGAAGGATGACGGACCATACGACTATGCGGAAGAAGGGCCGATTTTCGATGAACAGGTGACGAAGGCCATGGCTGAAGGCGATTTCTTAGCGTTCCTCAAGTTTAAGGAAAGTTTCACCGAAGCCGCCGGGGAGTGCGGGCTGAGAGGCTTCGTCATCATGGCGGGAGCTTTGGACGGGATGACAGTGGATTCAGAACTCCTGTCCTATGAAGGACCTTTCGGAGTCGGTTATGCCGTTGCGGCTTTCCACCCGACAGGTACCGATGAGGCCCGGCGAATAGACGTGCTGTATGAAGAAGAGGAAAAAGAAGAGCGGGAGAGGATTCGCGCGGGAGAGGATGATTATGTGAGTCTGGCCCGCCTGTCCCTGGAATCCTACGTACGAAACCGGAGATACATCGATCGACCTCCCGGGTTGCCGAAGGAGCTGACAAAGCAGAAGGCGGGGGTTTTCGTTACGCTGAAAAAGCACGACCGGTTGAGAGGATGCATCGGCACCATCAGCCCGGTGGAAGAATGCATCGCCGACGAGATCATCCGCAATGCGGTCAGCGCCGGAACGGGAGATCCCCGGTTTGACCCGGTGACGGAAGATGAGCTGGATGAACTGGTTTACAGCGTAGACGTCTTGAGCGATCCGGAGCCTATAGATTCCATTGACGAACTGGATGTGGAACGCTACGGAGTCATCGTAAGCAAAGGCAGTAGGCGAGGATTGCTGCTTCCCAATATAGAAGGGGTGACGACTCCGCAGCAGCAGGTGGAAATTGCCCTTAAAAAAGCGGGTATTTCTCCCCATGAAAATTACAGGCTTGAACGGTTTGAGGTGATGCGCCATAAATGAAGGAAGGGGTTTTGTGTACAGTTTGCCCCAGGGGATGCGTGATTCGGGAAGGGCAACTGGGGTTTTGCGGAGCACGGATCAATCGCAACGGGAAAATAGTTGCGGACAATTACGGCAAGATTACAGCCATTGCCCTCGATCCCATCGAGAAAAAACCTCTGAGGCGGTTTAAGCCCGGCAGTTGGATTTTGTCCGTGGGCAGCTATGGCTGCAATTTCCGGTGTCCCTTTTGCCAAAACTATGGGATTTCCATGGAGAAAAATCCGGCCAGGTGCATAGAGGTCACGCCGCAGCAGTTGGTTGAAAAAGCCCTGCAGCTTATTCCCGAAGGGAATATCGGCATCGCCTATACCTATAACGAGCCCTTGATAGGCTATGAGTTTGTCAGGGATTGCGCCCAGCTGACGGCAGAAAAAGGGCTTTCAAATGTGGTGGTGACCAACGGCTATATTAACGAAGAACCTTTATCGGAGATTTTGCCGCTGATTCATGGGTTCAACATAGATCTAAAAAGCTTTTCTCCCCAGTTCTACAAATCCATCGGCGGGGATCTTGAGGTTGTGAAAAACGCCATCCGGCTTGCAGCGGCGAAAAGCCATGTGGAGGTAACCACTTTAATCATTCCCGGAGAAAACGACAGCGAGGAGGAGATGCGGGAGCTTTCCTCATGGCTGGCTACCATAAGCCCCGGGATTCCGCTGCACATTTCCCGATTTTTCCCTTCTTACAAGATGACGGACAGGGGCGCGACACCGGTTTCTGTTATACTAAAGCTGGCAGAGATCGCCCAGCAATACCTTCAGTATGTTTATAAAGGGAATATGTAATATATGCAAACCCATAGGGTTGCGGGTCAATACCGCCTGGAATCCCATCTAAATTATCAACAATTATAATATTTTATTAAATTATGACGAAACAATATAAAGTTTTACGGGAAATGTACGATATATATATATGGTGCTTTTAGCGCAATGCTTTTAGCGCAATGTTCATGCGAAATGATATGACATTTTTTCAGCAAGGCATAGACTGTGTTACCAAACACACAAGGACAAGCAATAAATAATAGATTCGGCGAAACCAGGGGGAATTTATGAGTCATCTCGTTGATTATTGTGCTATTTACCTATTGCTTTCTTTATTGAACCTTATTTTTATTGCAGGGATTATATTTTTTTCTTATCGTATTTTTCAGGAAAGGCGCTTGAAAAACGCGGCGGATGCAAGGACGCAGGCGTTAATTGACGATGTTGCAACCGGGTTTTCTCTTAAAGAAGAGGAAAAAACTCCCCAGAACATTAAAGATCTATTAACTAAATTGGCGGAGTTTTTCAGGGCCGAAACGGTTCTGATTCATTCGACGGATGAAAGATTCACGGAGTTACTCGGCTCTGTGCATTATTCCGCCGGCGGTAAAGTGATATCGTTAGAGCAGCAGCGTACATACATGGAGCGGTGGGATAGTCATTTGAAACAACGTTCCCATTCGATAGATTCCATGCTCTATAAAGACATGGCGACGCAGGACCGTATCAGGAGAAAGAAGCACAATCCCTGGTTGTTCATTCCCCTTTACAATGAAGATAAAGTTATAGCTTTTATATACATTGAGGCTTCCGATCAAGGCCGGGCGTGGTCGGAGGATC
>Ga0209537_1004922_pt1 | contig 10968 bp, 8 predicted proteins | sample BioPla4DNA1_FD_187698 | JGI IMG/M metagenome (GOLD analysis project Ga0209537, IMG submission 187698) | Biogas fermentation microbial communities from Germany - Plant 4 DNA1 (SPAdes) (version 2) | ecosystem: Engineered > Bioreactor > Anaerobic > Digestate | place: Bielefeld, North...
AGGAATAGCTATAACACCATCTTTAATCCAGGATAAGATAGTTTCAATCCTTTTGTTATTCACCTCATAATTAGCCATGTAGTTTTACCCCCAATTAATTTTTTTCCTTCGTTATCATAACCCTTTTGATTCTAATATACTTATGCATAATCATAGAAGCCTTAAAGCTAAACATTATAACAGGGAAATCTGATTATGTTTAATTTATCTCATCATCCTTTTCTCTTGCTCCATATAAAAAGGTAATTTAAAATTATACATTTATAACCTTTTCTTTCTTTAGTCCTAAAAAATGAGTATAATCAATAGGACATTTTATATAATCTTCTTCCTTAAATCCCACTCCATAACAATAAAAGTCATGTTCTGCACCTATTCTTGTTACAGTTATTCTTCTGCTACCGCTATTTGTTTTTTGTTCTACGCACTTCATTGCATCAGCATAATCTAATATGGCCATATATGTTTCATTTAGTTTTTCATTTGTACAAACCATACAAACTAAATTTATCTTATCTTTCTTTTCAAAGCAATTTTTTAGAGTATCATATTCTCCTTTTGAAAAACCTATATTCCATGTGACTTTTTTCTTTTTTATCTCTTTAACATTTACTTTGGCTTTCTATTGTTTCATACTGTATTTTATGTATACATTAAAGTTCCCTGAATCTGTTTCAAATTCGATCCTTTTGCTTTCCTTAGCTCCTTCATCAAATAAAGCAGGTACTCCTTTTGATGAACCAATAATTGTAGAAAGAAAAACTCCCACAAAGTAATCAATCTTATTGATCTTACGCAACAATATACCTCCTAATATTTTTTATTTAGTTTATATTTGTTTTCACTATCCTAAGAATACATTTTGATTATGCCATTCTATATATTCTTTTGCCGGCCTTTCTATATGTTTTTCTGGTAAAACTAGTAGTTCCTTTCCATGATACTTGTAATATTCCCTACCATTGCCATAATCCTCTTTTATTCTTTTGCTTACTACAATTCTATTGTCTGTTGTTATAGTTAAATAACCCCTATCATATAGAATATGGAAATCACTTCTTAATAATATTCCATTGTTTAATGAATGAGGCCCACTTTGTGAATATGGTTTTATATGTGCTGCCTCTAACACTGGTAAAGTTTTTTCTCCTGTAATAGCACATCTTCTTTTATAGGCTTCAGTTACTAGCACCCTAAAAGCCCCCTGTCCTAATCTTGGAAAAATCAATGATGGATTTCCATATCTAGCTGAGTAATCTTCTTCATAGGACAAGGGAATTTCTTCTATACTATAAGTTTTTAATCTATCTTGAACTTCATTATAGATTTTTCTGCCAATTACAGTACTAGTGTCATATGTTTTACCTTGTACAATATTAGGACTCCAATCTGGAGGTGCAGGTATCCATTCATTTTCATCAAAGAAAAATAGTGATGATAAAATATTGCAACTAATAATAGGATCCGGTTCTTGCTGATAACTAGTTTTTCTAAGGTTATAAATCAACTCTGAAAATTTTTCAAAACTTTCTGCTCCATTTTTATCTTCAAAGGCTTTCCAAGCTAAGGAAAGAGGAAGTTTAACATTTTTAATAAAATATCCACCACCTACTATACAGTTGTCAGGATATTTTAATTTAAATAAGAACAATTCACCTGGGTTTAGAGCCTTAAAAGGTTTCCCACTAGGTTTCCAAAAGTTTACCTCATCTGGTTGTATGGAAGATAGATATTTAAACCAGTCACCATCAGTTACACCGATATAAAATTTCATACTATCACCTTCTTATGCAATACACCAGTGTATTCCTGACAGTTCTCCTTTCAAAGCTTCACTTTCTTTACTTATTTAATCCAGAATAGTCAGCATAAAAATATACTTTATAATCTTTAGCACCATAACCGTATTCTTTTAGCATTTTTAATATTTGGTTTCTGATACTATTGCTACTCATATTAGTTTCTAGATAAATCTTATCCTTCACCTTAATAGGTCTTCTCATGTCATTTTTTTCTATTGAAAAATATTTATTCTTTTTCCCATTCATTCTAGGCAAGTTCTCAAAATTTAGAAATTTTCTTCGTTAATATCCATTAATATTTCAGCAGTTTTAATGAGCATTTCTTGCCATGTTTTTACTTGTATAACTTCCTCTGTTAAAAACTTAAATCCAAAGGGCCTAATATGAGTAAAATCTTCGTATAAAGTATGTTCAACATTATTATCAACTCTATAATCTTCATAATTTATATTACTTCTACTTTCTGATTTAATATCACTATTTGGGCCATCTAAATTATCAGTATTATAATCTATATCTAGCCAGTCAATTATTTCATCTAACTTATTTTCATAGTTATGAATTTCTTTAGATAGCTCTGTGTATTTTGCAACAGTATCAAAGTCTCTATTATTAAATGCAGCACCCATTTTTTTATTAATATCTTCCATCGTCTCATTTATTATTTCCCTTAACAATTGCAATCCTTCTAATATGTTAATGGCCTTATCGGGAAAGTCCTTTTTAATGATAGATAATATTTCTTTCATTTCAATTCTCCTTTATCTTGAATATCATTTAAAACTTCCCAAAATTTCACTTCTAAATCTATTTTGTCAATGAAAAAAATAATATAGATTAAAATATGTAAAGTACTATAATTAGACTAAAATCTCATAGCATATCAATTCTATATCTCGATCCCTAAGGTTATTGTTATTATCCATTTCATCTAGTTCTATATAACTTAAAATTTTGTCTAAGCTCTTCAGAAGTTCATCATCACTCATTTTTTCTATTTTCAGTTCTTTTAATTTCATCAGTGTACCCCTATGTAAAGGTTTTTTTAACTTCTGTCTAATCTTTCTTTGTTCCTTAGTAATCCTACTACGATATTTAGCTTTAAAAAACATTTTTTCAACTCTTTCTGCAATATCTTTTTGTACCTTACTAATTCTTGTAACTGCCATTTGACTTTGTATAATATTTTGTACTCTTGAATTTACAAACTCTTTCCCTTTCTGTAATATTTGGTCAACATCCATATCCACTTTTCTTTTTAGTGGTTTTATATCTAAATAGCTTCCCTCAGAAATAATTTTATAAATTTTTGCTTTGTTTGTAATAAATCTATTACTTAGATAATCATAGAATAACCAGAAGTTTTTATCTCCTACTTTATAATACATGTAGACACCTTTATGCTTGTCTGATTTTTTTATAGAATAAATACCATCAGGTAATTTTTCAGCTCTTTGTTTGTTTAAACTATTAGTAAAAACTAAATTTTTATAGTCCTCTCTCATGTATTCTTCAGTAGGTACCATATCATCTTTCTGCTCTTCCAACTTGCTTATAAATGCAGATTTATTCTCTGCTCTACTTAACTCTCTGAGACTATCTGTGTCTTCATCATTGAACACTTTGTCTTTTATGATTTCATCTTCTGATAGAATCTTGCTCTCACTACCTATTGTTTCAGTAATATATTTTATTTTGTTGTTTATTCTGTCCACTAAATTTAGCAAATCTTCCAATTTGTCTTCTGGCATAAAATTGTATATATAGATATCATCAAATTCTGTTGTTACTCTATCTATCCTACCTTCTCTTTGTATTATTCTCACTGGGTTCCACGACAAATCATAATTGATTAATATATTACAGTCTTGTAGGTTCTGTCCCTCTGATAAAACATCAGTAGTTATTAGTATATCGATTCCTTCACCATCTTTAACATCATAATTATTAGCTTTTGGAGCAAATCTCTTTACAATTCTTTCTTTGCTCTTTTTCTTTTCTCCATCTAATTGTTCTATTACACCTTCCACCTTATACTTAATGCTTTCATAAATATATCTAGCAGTGTCTGTATACTCGGTAAATATGATAACTTTTTTATTTCTTAACTCTCCATTTAACTTATTAATTAAAGCTTGTAGCTTAACATCTTTGTTTACATTAATTTTACTTACTATATCGAACATATACTTAAAGTCATCATAGTCACTTTGTACATTATTTATTAATTCGTTTATATCACCTTCGTATTCTTCAATAGATATTGTTTTATTTAAATCTATATCAGCATCTTGGATTATGTTCTCCATAGCATATTTCTTACATATCAAGTATCCTTTTCCTATGCTATCCAAAAGTAGTTCACAGTATTTCATCTGCTTTTTAATAGATTTCCTAAAAGCTTCGACAGAACTCTCTAATCTCTTCAAAAAAGTTTTCCTTACTAGTCCAATGATTAAAGCTTCTTGTTGTGCAGTAAGCTTTTCTTCACTAATGACTGGTAAATATAGCCTTTCTAATCTATCAGCTATGCTATCATAAATATCTTCTCCATATACATCAGCAATAGAATAATTTATTGTCTTAATATGCCTTTTAGGGAATTTTAGTTTTCTACCTTTAACTATCAATTCATTGTTTTTTCCATACTTTTTCTTAATGAAGTTCCTACTCCTCTTAATCATTATCTCGCTTAATATATTATCTACATAATCCTTTTCTGCAGGATAATTTTTAAATACTTCTCTTACACTAGCTATGCCTAATTTATCTTTAAACTCATCTTCTTTTATAAACAAAGTCATTATATTGTATAAGTCAAAAATTGAATTATTAATAGGAGTAGCAGTTAACTGTACCACTTTTTTCCCCATAGTATGTCTCACTAATTCTCTAAATCTACTAGCATTTTCATTTCTAAAGTTATGCGCTTCATCAATTATAATTGCATCAACTTTTGATGTAAGTTCATTACTCAAACCATGCATTCCTATGCTTTCTTGGCTAATAATACTTACTTTTACCTCTATTCCTTTAGTTTCATTTTGCCACATACTTCTTAATGAAGCAGGACAAATAATCAATACATTTTTACCTAGCCCATCAAAATATTGCAACAATCCTTTAGCCACATATGTCTTGCCTAAACCTACACTATCTGCAATAATGACGCCATTGTATTTATTTAGTATAGAAATAGCTCTATATACTGCAATTTGCTGGAATTCAGCTAATTCATCTAAATTTAATTTATCTAAATTCTTATATATTTCATCATTCTTATATAGTTCGTATAGTGATTTTAATATAATATCAAATGGAGTATATTCTAACTTTTTAAACTTAAAGTTGTTATCTATTATATTTAGTAATTCTATATTAAAATCCTCTGATTCATCCCAGATATTATCAAACCATTTTTTTACTTCCTTAACAGCTGAAGGCTGTCGCAAAACTGCATTTAATTCAGTATTGCTCCCACCACCGCTACCGGTTCCTAATCCTCTTCGAGTAAAATTACTAGAACCTACTATTGCATAGCTGTCTTTAATAGCACCATTATCATATTCAACGTCGAAGATATAAGCTTTTGAATGGAATTTTTCCTTTGTATATATTTTTACATCAATATTTCCCTTTCGTATTAGTTGAATTAGTGTGTTTATTCCTTCTTTTGCATCCTCAGAAATATACTCTATGGATTCTGTCATCTTTAGAATTATTCGGTTTTTGATTTTCTGTTGTCTTTGATCATATCCCTCTTGTATTGTTGTAGCGGTTATCTCATCTGTTTCAACACCTATTACTATATCAATCTTTGAGTCTGGCTTAACATTCTCTCTTATTATCTCAAAACCACTCAAATAAAAGTAACCTGCAGCAAACCTAGCATGGCTTGTATTCTTGATTAATGTATTTATAACATCTTTAAGAAGCACTTGTCTATTATCAACAATTTCAGGTATAGTAGGCAACCCCTCACCCCCTATTCTACCTTTATATGGTAAAGATCATATACAAACTTGTCGACTATATCCTGAATTTCATTAAGCTTTTCCTCTCCTTTTTCATTAGAAATTTCCCCTGAAAACTGTAGTTTCTTTATTTTAATAGCTTTATCTACTAAATCATTAATAAACAACAATTGCTTTTTATTTGGAATAATGATTGGTACTTTTCTGGCATCATTAATTTGAAAATGGGAAGTTCCATTCAGAAATTCTTGTACAAATTCACTCATAAATTTAGAATTAATTAATGCTACTATATATTTCTCAGTTATTTTATCCTCATCCATCATGCTAAACAAGCTCATGCTAAGCACATCATGTACACTTTTATGCTTAACTCGTGATTTTAGATAAACGGAATTTACATCAGTCCAGCAAAAGCCTTCTCTAAGGTAGTAGTCATATCCTTGCCATCTTGCTCTAGTAGATGTTTTTAATTCCAGTACTGACTCTTTGCTCCAGTTTATATAGTATGGAGTATCCAAATACCATCTATTCCCTTCCTTATCTCCCTTATCATAAGGAACATATACTTTTTTATCATCATCAATTCCGTTTTCCTTTTCTTCCCCAGTAAGTTTAGATACATCTGCTACTTCTTCCTTAGATATTATCCTGAATATAAATCCTCTTCCAAATATATTTCTACCGAACTTTTCTTTACATTTATCAAATAGGCTCCTTATTTCAGCCTCTTCTATTGTATTAAATAATCTTTCTACATCATTCTTTGTTTCTATATCTATATATTTTGAATCCCATTGAGAAACTATTTGCCTTCTTTCTTCGTTTTTTATTATAGAATTATAAAACTTCTCTACTCTTTGGATTTTGATTCGATCAGCTAGTTTGCTATCTTCTATAACTCCAACAAACTTTCCATTATCACCAGTAGCTAAGCCCTGGCCTCCTTCTGTTATTAATCCTAAAAGTGTTACATCTCCAGCTTTAAGCTTTTTCCTATATTCCTCAAGTTCCTCTGAATTTTGTTTTATCTTTTTACTGGTATCAATTTTATTCCACCACTTGTTATATAATCTTTTTATCTTTGGAATATGCTTTTCATATATTTGCATATTTATATTATCTGGTTTGAAAAATACCTTCATAAGGTTGTTCCTATACATTTTAATATTAGGATTATATTCAACATTATTTTTAGAATTCTTCAAATCTAGAAAGTCGCTTACATATCCTTTTGATGCATCTATATATTTAAAGGTATAGTCTACACTCTTTTTGCTTTCATTCTTCACTATAAATATTACAGTATCAACTAATGCGTCAAAGGCTTTAGGTGTAATTATTAACTCCTTCAAATATTTATCCTGTAATAACTCCCTTAAGTTTAACTTAGTTTGTATAGTTAAGAATGTATCTGATGTAATATAAGCTAATACTCCTTTTGGCTTTAATACAGACATACCTCTTACTACAAAATAGTTATATAAGTCATCCTTGAAACCATAACTATCATGAAGAGCATCTTTATAGTGTAGTTTGTTTACATCTTTTGTGTTTACGTAAGGTGGATTACCTATTACTATATCGAATCCTTTATCTTTTTCTGATTTACCTATAAATACTTCTGGAAAGTTTAATGACCAGGCACAATATTTTTCCTTATCTTTCACTATTTTAGTAACTTGTTCATCTGATTCATATTTATTTGTATCTTGGAGTATCCTTTTTATGATATTAAATTCTGCTTCAAACATTTTTTTCTCAATTTCCTTTTTGTTTGTTGTAGCATTGAAATATGCTTTTCTATTGGCCACTATTATGCTAAACTCTTCTTGAAATTGTTTTGTAAACATTGTAGTTTGTAATACGTCTTCAATATTTCCTATCTCTTCATCAAAGTTTACTCCTTCAAATTGAGATATTAAGCTATTGCCTTGAATAATCTTATAATTAAAGTTAGGAAGTGGTTTTATATCTTCAATAGATTTAGCTTCATAATCTACTATTAAAGATAACCATAATCTTAAATGAGCAATTTCAACTGCTTTTTCTTGAATATCAACCCCATATAGATTGTTTTCTATAATATACTTTTTACTTTCATACAGATCAATATTTTTATTGAAAGCATAATAATTTAATTTTTTCTTTATAAGCAAAATTAAATGTAACATTCCAAGGATAAAAGCACCAGAACCAACAGCTGGATCACAGATTTTTACTTTATCTAAAAGATTCAATATTTCACTTGCCTCTAATCTGTTAATCTTATATTTGCTACCATCAGCCTTCTTTACATTTTTTTTATCCTTGTCAATTCCAGCTATTCTATCTTTAGAATATAAATTGTCATCTTCTAGATTGTCTATCATATATGATATTTTTTCTGATGATGTTAGTTGTACATTGTCTAGTAGATATTCTTTTAAACTCTGTTTGCACATGTAATTAATTATTGATCTTGGAGTGTAAAAGCTGCCAGTTTTCTTTCTTTCTTCTATATTTATCATATTTTCAAAAATTCTTCCTAAAAGTTCTGGGTCTACTGCTACATCCACATCATGTCCTAAGTCTTCTCTAACAGTGAAATTATATTTATTTAGCAGATTATCAAAAAGGCTTTTAAATACTTTATTGTCTATTTTAATATCTTTGCCTACTTCATATTTTGGGTGTCTTTCAAATAATTGTCCATTTAAATAAGGAATTCCATAATATTTTGGATCACACTCTAGATCTGTTTGACTTTCAAAATTTTCATATAGTTTCTTTGCATTCTCACTGCGATTTTTTATAAAACCTTTATCTATTGGGGTATTTAAGCACTCAAAGAAAAGTGGTTTTAATATTTCGTCATAGTAATTTAATTTTGGATTATGATTTTCACAGTATAGAAATCTATCATATAAATAATCCTTTTTCCCATTTAGCCATCCCTTTTTCTGAACAAAGTATAAGAAAATCATTCTATTGATTAACAGTATTGCATAGCTTCTTCGATCCTCTTTTTTATCTAGACCTTTAATATTTTTCTCAAGATTATCTATTTCTCTTTTGAACTCTTCAAAAAAGTCTTTAGTAACTTTTTCTATACTAAAGGCCTTTTTACACTCTATTTCGATATCTAAATCATCTATTATAGGTTTATTTTTCAAAGATAAACTATTAATTACATCATAGTCAGTCTTAGTAAAATTTCGGTCCTCAATATTTAATCTTCTGATTTTTAAACTCTTATCTTCTTCCTTATGATAATGGAGTAAAGTATAGTTCCTATAATCCTTATCAGCAAAAAATAGTAAATTGTATTCTAAAGGATTTGCATTATACAATTTGTTTGCAATCCTGTTCATTAGCTTGTTCTCAATCTTATCTACTTCAAATAACCAAACTTTAAAGCCTTCCGTATCACTTATTAAATGCATGGATTTTATCTCATCAATAGTATCCATATCCATCATGGTTTTATCGTAATTATAATATGTATTTTTTTCATAGCCTAGCTTTTCACAAAAAAGTTTAACCACATCTTCTTTGCACTCTATGTGTATAGTCAAATGGTACACCTCCTAGTTTTTAACTTAAGTTTTGATTAATATCCTAATAATGTAATTGTATCTTATACAGCTATATAGATTGTATATCATTCAAAAATGATAGTTGACCTGTTGCCACATTCTCTATTAATAATGGTCTATTATAATAAAAATTATTTTTTTGTTTTAACTGATATTCTAAACTATCTTCATCCAGCTCAGATAAATCATGTCTAGGGAAAAATTGAATCGACTGTCTTTTATAATAGTTGTATCTACTATTTTTATTAAATGGATTTTCCACAATCCTTTTTATTAATTTAAATGATTTTTTAGCAAGTTCAAGTTTGTTTTTAGCCTTGGAGTTTTTATGTAAGCAATTTACATAACAGCCTAAAATAATATCTATAAATTGAATAAAATGCGAATGGTATGGATGTCCTTCTGGTTTTCTATGATCAGAGTCTATAAATTGTATACTATCATTTTTAAATTTTATATTATTACATTCTTTTTCTGTTTTATAGATTGCATGCCAAGGAAAAAACTGATGTTTTTCACTATTACCTTTATCATGATATATGTTTTTTATGATTATATTTTTATCTTTTCCAAAATACCAGTTTAATGAACCTTGTAATGCAGTTCTAAAAAATCTATTGTAAATAGTGGTACCCCTATCCTGTTGCTCCTTTGGGCCAAATTTTTGTTTGTCTAACTTATTGGTATTAATACCTAATATGTAATAATAGATTAACTCTCTATCATTTAACCAATAATCAACCCATCTACTAGCAATTTTATATCTAATAGTATTACTAATCTGGCTATAATGAATTTCTGTATTGTTTTTTTCATGGTATTTACACCTTCTGGAACAATTTCCCCAATTTTCATTAGTATCAGATAAACATCTTAAATTATTAATATCTGTAAACAATTTTGATGATATATAATCTGGAACTATTAGAATGCCTATGTATGTCCAATTTTGAATTTCATTAGTACTCAAAATTTTTAATTTACAGTCTTTTACTTCATCACAGTATAAATCTAGATATAAGTTTTCTTTTTTATTCATGGATATCACCCTAGATAAAATACTCCTCATAAGCATTTTAGCATAGATAGAAACGATATACTAACTTATCTTTACCTTTCTCGTTTAATTTCTTAAATAATTTTATGAGCACTTTAAATATTCAATCGCTTAATATTATCTTTTTTACATACCATTTTTCTAAATTTGTTCATAATACCAATTATTGTATTTTAGTTTGACTATTCTCTTAAGATTTTGTTACTTTATGCAATATTTTATTTTTTCTTATTTCCTCCTAAATATAGCTAATTCAATAATCCCTACAGTCTTACAAATAAAACATATGAAAAACATCATAATTGTGTAATACATTATTACATATCTCATTAATCCATGTCAACGATATTGTAGGTATGTAATTATATACCACATTTATTACTAAACAAAAACACACAAGCAGCCTAACATTGAAAATCACAGCCTTCTTGTGTATATAATGGAAATAGGGAAGAATATAAGCTCTCTTCCCTATTTTACATTTGCTATATCATAATCCCAATGGAGGGTATCTAAAAACTGATTGCTAACTGAGTACCAATAATAGGTTACATTTT
>Ga0209537_1004927_pt1 | contig 10960 bp, 8 predicted proteins | sample BioPla4DNA1_FD_187698 | JGI IMG/M metagenome (GOLD analysis project Ga0209537, IMG submission 187698) | Biogas fermentation microbial communities from Germany - Plant 4 DNA1 (SPAdes) (version 2) | ecosystem: Engineered > Bioreactor > Anaerobic > Digestate | place: Bielefeld, North...
CTCCTTATCCTACCAATGCCAGCAAGATTCCACCAGCGATGATAGACCCTATCTGTCCAGCCACGTTGGCACCGATAGCCTGCATTAAAATGAAGTTGGAAGGATCTTCCTCCAAAGCTATTTTCTGAACAACCCTAGCAGACATAGGAAATGCGGATATTCCTGCTGCCCCAATCATGGGATTTATCTTTTTCTTTAGGAAAAGGTTAATGAATTTTGCAAAAAGCACTCCTCCTGCTGTATCAAATACAAAAGCTAATAGACCAATAGCTAGTATTAATAAAGTAGTGGGTGCTAAAAACTTTTCTGCCACCATGGTAGACCCTATGGTGATACCTAACAGTAGGGTTGTTAGATTGGCCAGTTCGTTTTGTGCTGATTTGGATAGCCTATCCATTACTCCAGATTCCCTTATTAAATTTCCAAACATCAAAGCTCCAACTAAACCGACACTAATAGGTGCAATAATACCAGCAACCAAAGTTACAACTATTGGGAAAAGAATTAGAACCTTTTTAGATACCTTTGCATCGTAGTCAGCATCCATACGAATCGTACGCTCTTTTTTAGTAGTAAGAGCACGAATTACTGGCGGTTGAATTATAGGTACTAATGCCATATAAGAATATGCTGCCACTGATATAGGTCCTAGCAAATCAGGCGCAAAAAGGTTGGCCACGTATATAGATGTTGGTCCATCGGCAGCACCAATTATTCCAATGGATGCAGCCTCCTTTAAACTAAAGACACCTGTAGATGCAGCCAATAGCATAGCCGCAAAGATTCCCAGTTGTGCTGCAGCCCCGAAAAATAGCATTACAGGTTGTTTTAAAAGGGGACTAAAATCAATCATTGCCCCTACAGCAATAAATATAAGAATAGGAAATAATTCAGTCCTTATCCCCGCGTTGTAAAGAATGGTGAGAAAGCCATTTTCACCTACGGCTGATGATAGAGGTATATTGGTTAATATTGCTCCAAATCCTATTGGCAATAGTAGCATTGGCTCGTATTCTTTCTTAATTGCTAAATAAATTAGAACCAGCCCTACTAAAATCATTACTCCTTGCTGCCATGTGAAATTTTGCAGACCTTCTAATAGTTTGTCCACTTTCATTCCCCCATTTATAAATAATTATTATTATATATAAAAAAGACTTTCGCCCAGTCAGATAGACTAGACAAAAGTCTTATCCTCAAATAAGAATTTGAAGTCTCGACCGGGTAATCTGTCACCGTATTGACGACCGAGACAATCGCACGTAGCGATGGATTACTCCCTTTTATCCTTCAATGTCGCAGCATATTTATTTTCTTTTATCATAATGTTCTTTACAGGTCTTGTCAATATATAAAAGCAAAATCTTTCAGCTGTTCTTCTACAGCATCTATGATCTTTTGAATGCCTGCAGCTTTTAATTTTTCTCTATAGATATTAACCGCTGCTACAGGATCTCCAGCCTTACCCAACAATATAGGTATGCCATATTGGGAATTAATCCTAATTACACTTTGAATTTCTTCCTCTACAGAGCTAGCATCAAAGGTGAATTTTGCATAAGGATCTTCTATAGATATACTCTTATAATAATCTAACATATCTTTCTGTTTAACATCTTTAAAAATCTGTCCCTGAATTCCATAAGTCAAAAGACCACTGAATTCTTTATCCTTCATAATAAAATCTATCACCATCAGGGCTCGCTCTGCATTACGAGAATCTGCATTAATACTTAAAAGATTTTTAGCTGCACTTTCCTTTATGACTTTCTGATTTTTCTCTCCGAAGCAGAAAAACCTAAACTTCTGATCATCAAAACCATTGGAATAATGGAATATATTCCCCAATATGGAGACATCTTTCTCCGAATCCAGACTTTCTATAATATTTCTATCGTCAATTAGGGCATCCTCCTGCCAGTAACCTTTTTCTGCCCAATCCTTCATCTCCTTTGCAAATTCCACAAACTCATTGCTAAAAACAGGACAGAGGATATCTGAAATATTATCCTTGGACTTTGAAACCAAATACAAGCTAGATTGAGGAAGACCAGGAGCAGGGATCCAGTCTGGATTAAGATCAACTAACATGTCATAAAGACTTATGGCACTATTCTCATTTACACCAATTGGTGTTATGTCTACTTCTTCTATTAACAGAGTATCCATAAATTCTTCCATATCTTCTATAGATGCCAAAGGCTCCATTTCATATTTTTCTAGCAAATCCCCTCTATAGATAAAGCTATTGGCCCTATATTTAGCCTCTTCTAAAGGTATCCCATATATCTTATCCTTAAACTTGGTATCATCCCATATATCAGGGTTAATATTTTCCCAAATATTCTTTGCATATAACGGCAATAGCTCATCCAATTGTTTAAAATTCTCCTGCTCCGCCAACTTGAAATAACCTGGATTTGCTCTGGAACTAGTATATATTACATCATAGATTTCCTTGGAGTCAAATATTAGAGGATACTCTCTACCCATTTCGTCAAAAGGAATAAAGGTTATCTCAACATTGGCATTTATGCTGTCTTTCAGTTTGTTGTTTAGCTGAGCTATATTATCCTTATATTCCATTATGGCTTCTGTTGATGAAGGCCCTGCTAAAAGCATAGACAGCTTAACATATCTGGAAGTATCAATTTCACCATCAACTATTGGGGTAGAGCTTGAGGTAGCTATACTACTTTTCAATATGCTATAGCCTAATATAATTCCTATAAGTATTACAATAATAACCGTTAAAACTCCATTGGCTTTTCTTCTATACGTTCTTCTCATTTTTTTCCCTCGCTTAAATTAGCCTGCCATCCCTGGCTCCAATATTTCATCAGGCTCAAGATTTCTGAACTGAGATCTATATAGTTTAGCATAAATTCCATCTTTTTCTAGCAGTGTTTCATGAGTTCCTCTTTCTTCTATGCCATTTTCCGTCAACACTAATATTTCATCAGCATTCTTAATGGTGGATAGTCTATGGGCTATAACTAAGGTAGTCCTTCCCTCAGATAAACTATCCAAGGCCTGCTGTATCCTAATCTCTGTTTCATTATCAAGGGCAGAAGTAGCCTCGTCTAATATTAAAATAGGAGGATTCTTTAGAAATACTCTAGCGATGGATATTCTTTGTTTTTGTCCCCCTGACAACCTTACGCCTCTTTCCCCAACGTAAGTGTCATATCCTTCAGGCAAGGTCATTATGAAGTCATGTATATTAGCTTTTTTGGCTGCCTCTATCATCTCTTCATGGCTTGCCTCTATATTACCGTACAAGATAATATCGCCAATAGTGCCCGCAAAGAGAAATACATCCTGCTGCACTATTCCTATATTTTCCCTTAAGGACTTTAAGGTATATTCTCTTATATCACGATCATCAATGGAAATATAGCCTTCATCCACCTCATAAAAACGAGGTATTAGATGACATAGGGTAGTCTTGCCTCCCCCTGAAGGACCTACTAGGGCGACAGTTTTCCCTGCCTCTATTTTTATATTGATATTCTTTAGCACTTTTTCGTTGTTATCATATGAAAAGCTTACATTATGGAACTCAATATCTCCCTTTACGTCCACCAATTCCTTGGCATCAGGAGCATCATTTATATCTGGCTTTTCCTCCATTATCTCTACAAATCTTTCCACACCAGTCATACCTGATTCAAATTGCTGAACAAAGTTTGAAAGCTGGCGAATGGGACTCATAAATAGATTTATATACATAATAAAGGCTAGTAGATCAGCAATGTCTATAATACCTTTAAAGTTCATATAACCGCCTACTGCTATCACTATTGCATTGAGCATTGCTGACATAAATTCTATACCAGTATGGAATAAGGCCATATGTTTATAGGCACCATACTTAGAACTACGGAATTTTTGGTTTCCCTTATTAAATTTTTGTATCTCATGTTCTTCATTAGCAAAGGATTTTGATACTCGAACTCCAGATATACTACTTTCCAATTGGGCATTAATGTCTGCAAGTTTTACCCTCATATCTCTAAAAGCCTTATTCATCTCTTTCCTTCTATCTATGCCATACCATACCATAAAGGGAATAAAGGCATAGATAAGGAGGGTCAATCTCCACTCTATCCTTATTAGCATAAAGAAGGAACCTATTAGCATAACTGAAGATAGGAATAAATCTTCCGGACCATGGTGAGCAAATTCTGCAATTTCAGCTAAGTCATTAACTATTCTAGACATTATATGTCCCGTTCGATTTTTATCAAAAAAACTAAAGGATAGAGTTTGTAGGTGAGAAAATAAGTCTCTCCGCATATCATGTTCTATCCTAACACCTAAAATATGCCCCCAATAGCTTACAACATACTGCAATAATGTTCTAACTATATACAAGCAAACCATTATTCCAATAAATAGCCAAAATGTGCTAATATCCCTGCTGGGAATAATCTGCTGTAATACTCGTCGAGTAAGGGAAGGGAAGAAAAGGTCAATTCCCGAGATAACAAAGGCACAGACTAAATCAATGATAAAAAGCTTCATATGGGGCTTATAGTAGGGTATAAAATACTTAAGTGCTTTCCTGCTCCTACTCAAAAAGCATTTCTCCTTTCAATATAACGAACATTATTTATAAATACAAAGTATATTATAAGTCATTTTAATAAAAATGTCATTAATAACAAAGAATAGAAGAATACATGGGTATTCCCTCTCAAAGGAATAAGGAATCTCTATCCTATATAATAATATCCAACCTTTAATTTTTACTTAAATATTTTTATTCTATTTCTATAAGAAGCTCAATCTCAACAGGAACATTGCCAGGAAGTACATTAACACCAACAGCTGATCTAGCAGGGCATTTCTCCTCTCCAAATACTTGCATCAGCAGTTCTGATGCTGCATTGGCTACCTGGGGTTGACTATGGAAATCATCATCACTGGCAACAAAGGCAAGCATTTTTACACAATCTTTAACACGATTTAAATCACCCAAATCTCTCTCTAAAACAGCTAATATATTCAACATACATCTTCTAGCTGCTTCTTGTGCCTCTTCTAAAGAAATATCTTTACCCACTTTCCCTTTGATAGGTGGTAAACCTTCTATATTTGGAAGACAGCCTGATATATAAACAAGGTTGGAGGCAAATAGCTTTACTTGCTTATAGACACCGGCCTTTGCTGGAGCTGATGGCAATTTGATATTTAGCTTCTTTAGATTATCATATACGTTTATTTTTGACATACTAAACCCTCCTTTAATTTTGTGATTTTTCCTCTGGCGTGGATTCTTATCATTCTTCAATTACCTAAACTAAAGTTTCTAGAATTTAATACAGTTATATAAAGAAATATTATTAAGTTTGCCATGCCAATACTTAATCTTACAATCCTTCATTATTATATATAATACCACTATAATACATTGACTCAACAATATCTACACTTTTTATAACCCTTATTTTAGTAAATATCACTTTAGTTCTATAAGTTTATATATCCATTATAATATAACCACCCTTATGGAACTTAATGTTGTATAGGAATGTAAATAAAAAGCCATCCATTACTGGAAGGCCTTTTTTGGATAGGATGACAAAAAATTTTTTTCAAATTCTTTTATATCAGAAATTGGTGCTTGACAAGAATAATTTTCACATATATAGGCCGTAGCTTTGCCTTCTATTGGATCTTGTCCTTTAATATATGGTACTTGATCTAATAGGAGTTGTTCTTTTGCAGCTACATCCTTGAATATAATGACAGCCTCTGGCAAGAAATATTTATGTACAAGCTTAAACATTTTTTGCATATTTATATCCCTACTATCTCCAGCTAAAACTATCTCCTTTGTTGGATGCAGTCCGAATATAGCAGCCATAAGAAAATATGAATGAGCTGAGGGATTTTTCCCCACCATTCCTGCAAAAGCGTTTAGCTGGTTGTAAGCCATTTCCTCCAAGTAGAAATCCCCAGTTATTCGTGCCAATCTCAGCATATTAAGGGCTGCCACTGAATTACCCGAAGGGAGGGCACCGTCATATACTTCTTTAGGCCTAGCTATCAGCTCTTCCCCATCTTTAGCATATAAAAATAGTCCACCATTTTCTTTGTCATGGAATAGATCTAACATTTGTCTGTTCAACTCAATAGCCTTCTGAAGATATTTAACAGCGAAAGTAGTTTGATATAACTCTATTAATCCCCATACCAAAAAAGCATAGTCATCCAGATAGGCTAGATAGGCTGCATGCCCATCCCTATATCTGGCTAACAATCTTCCATCCTGGTTGATTAGGTTTGCTAATATGAAATCCAAGGCCCGCTGAGCAGCTTTGGTATAATTAGGTTTATTTAATACTCTTCCCCCTATAGCCATAGCCGCTATCATAAGTCCATTCCAGGAAGTAAGTATTTTATCATCTTTATGGGGATGTACACGTTTCTCACGGGCTGCAAAAATTTTTTGCCGTAGAGGAGCAATAATTAGTTCATTTTCATGAGCTGAATTGTACGCATGAATTCTATTGGGTATACTTTTGCCTTCAAAGTTGCCCCCAGGAGTAATGCCATAATACTGGCAAAACTGTTCTCCCTCTTCTTGTCCAAGTATTTCAACAATCTCATCAGGAGACCATACATAGAACTTCCCTTCTATGCCTTCTGAATCAGCATCTTCAGCAGAATAAAAACCACCTTCAGGATGGGTCATATCTCTTAAAATATAGGTAAATATCTTATCAGCTACTCTAGCATATTCTTCTTTACCTGTAGCTTGATAAGTTTCAAGATAAACTATAGCTAGTAGAGCGTTGTCATAAAGCATTTTTTCAAAATGAGGAACAAGCCATTTTTCATCGGTAGAATATCTAGAGAAACCATATCCTATATGATCAAAGATACCCCCTCTATACATGCCGTCCAAAGTTTTTTCTACCATCTCTAGGGCTTTTCTTTGTCCTGTCAGTTTCCAATATCGCAATAAAAAGGATAGGTTATGTGGTATAGGAAATTTTGGGGCGTGCCCAAAGCCACCATATGTTTCATCAAAAGAACTCTCTAGCTCTTTATATGCTTGATCTATGGAATCCTTAGAGAGCTCTTCATTATTATTGTCCATAACAAAATATGAATCCATAGCCTCGGTTATAGATTCAGCAGAATATATCAAGTTTTCTCTATTAGATTGCCACGCAATTCTTATTCTATCTAGCAGCTCTATAAGGCCTATCATGCCCTGTCTGCCCTTTTTAGGCAAATAGGTACCGGCAAAGAAAGGTTTTTGATCGGGGGTCATGATAATGGTAAGAGGCCAGCCGCCATGTCCAGTCAAAGCCTGGCATACAGTCATATATATATGATCTATGTCTGGCCTTTCCTCCCTATCAACCTTAATGGATACGAAATATTCATTTAATATCTGAGCTACTTCCTCATCCTCAAAGGATTCCCGCTCCATCACATGACACCAGTGGCAAGTCGGCTAATAACAGCAAAACTACGAATACCCAATCGAAAGAAAGATTGGCTTCCCTTCTATTTTTGCTTTCTCAAAAGCCTCGTCTCCCCATGGAAACCAAGACACAGGATTGTAAGCATGTTGTAAGAGATAGGGGCTTTTCTCGTTTATCAATCGATTGGGTTTTCTATTGTTTGCCATATTACCACCTCCCTTAAAAATCAAAGTTATTCTTTTATAATAATATATCCTAAAATCACAAATTTAAAGGCTAAAGGCTACCGAATTTTACGGTAGCCTTTGTGCTAGTGAACTCTTTACGCAGTTTTTTCAACCTCTGTAGCACTGTTCAATTTCGTAGTAACGTCTTTTTCGACATTACAAGTGTCCTTTGTAGTTATTGTATTATAAACTACTTGGCTTAAATTGGACAGTGCAAACTGTGATGGTTTGTTAAGTTCTTTAACTACAAATTTAATTTTGGCCATCCAGTTAGCACCTCCAATTTTCTCTGTATCATTGGTAGTATAACACATAATTTTTGGAGAGTTCAGAAACATAGCAATCAATTAATATAAGGAGTAACAATAAGAACCTACACCTTTAGTAGTTAGGTTCTTATTGTTTGTCTTTTCTATAAAAAAGTCTATGTCAAAATTTGATTTCAATAACACAGTGATTATAATGCCAAAAAATCGATAATGGAGTCGCTAGCCTAAACGGAAAACACCTTGTTTTAAAGCGGAAATTTATAAAAATACTACGGAAAATGTTTCAATGTAAGCGAAAATCATAAAGTTTAGTGACTCCTCTCAAAAGGAGGAGTTATTATGAATTCAAAAATTAACTATGAAAATCGCAAAGCATTGGACATTTCAGATTTTGAATTTTTATCCCTATTTAAAAAAGAGAATGAAAAGGTATATTTCAGGCTTATTCAGGAAGAAAATCATATAGCGAAAAACTTTGATTGTCTATTAAGCCTAGATAACGATTTAGAATACCCGCTTATGCAAAAGATTTTTCAAAAGTATCAAAATCAGGGTTTTGGGATTTATTTTGTAGTAAATAGTGGTGGTCAAAAGAAAAAGTCTATTAAACGGATAAATGCACACTTTATTGATATGGACTTTGGAAAGGTTCCAAAAATTATTAACGGGATATCTCTAAAAGATTCTAAGGGAAAAACTATTTATGAATATAGGAGTAAAGAAGAAATAGAAAAATATAAAATAGATTTTTTAAAGAGGTTGGAGAATTTTAAACTGAACCCAAATGTTATTGTAGAAACCAAAAATGGTCAAAATTTATATTCATTTCCTCCACTGCAAGAAAAACTTATTGAGTATTTTGCTGCTTCTGAAGAAAGAAAAGAGCACGCTGATTCCAGCGTAAAGGATATAAGCAGAGTTTTAAGGCTAATAAACTATAAGCATTTAAAGAATCCCAAAGACCCCTTTACTATAAAGTGTATATATCTAAATACTAATATTAAATACACTCAGGAAGATATTGCCTCTGCTATAGGATACAATATCATTGAGTTGGTTAGTAATACGGAAATTGTTGAAATGAAATCAGTTGCTGTGAAGACTGAAACCAGCAATTCGCCAAAAGAAAATATCGGGATTTCCCCCTCTTCAGTCTTGCAGTATGAAGATTTGATTCCGTTTTTAAAGCAACAGGATTTAATAGACTATCTTGGCATTGATTCAAAGCCTAATATAAACTTTAAATGCATATTTCACAATGACAATAAGCCCAGTGCTGTAATCAAAAATAATAACGGATACTATAAATATTTTTGTAATTCGCCTAACTGTACTTGCTATCACGAAGGTAAAGGCTTAGATATTATTGATATTGTTGAAATTAAAGAGAACTGTGATACTTCAACGGCTATTAAGAAATTGATTGAAGATTTTCATATTAAATTGGAAGATTCAACTTGGATAAATGAACAGAGTAAAAAATTCGAAAACAATATCAAACTTTTAGAGCAACTTACCCAAAAGGAAGATGAGTTTCCAAGCCTTAACCGAATCATAAAGTTTGGCTATCCCATACTAATGCACATTTTGGAAATTGGAAAGAATAACATCAGTAATCGGTTCTTTAGCGTAAGAGGAGAAAGCCTATTTTTCTTCTCTAACCGTTATTTAGCGAAAAAAATGAATAAAAATGTTTGTAACATAAATAAATATATTAATTTGTTCTGCACATTAGGGCTTTTGCGCAAAATCCCATACAGAGATGTAAATCAAAATCTAAGAAAAACTGCTCTTCAACTTTCAAAAGAACATTCTCATAATGGTATATCCTTCTACACCATTCCTGACTATAGTGAGGCTTTTAAAACAGCAAATGAAAGGGCAGAAATAATGCTGGAATACCGCTTTACTATAAAAGGTATGAGCAAAAAATATATAGAAAATTGCTTTGGAGAAGAGTTTGCTAATCAAATTTATCATGTAGACATAAAGAGTAGTAAGAGAAGCGAGAACATCAGAAACGCTATCGAAAAATTTATATTGCATCAAATCAAAATATATGGTTACTGTACTAAAGATATGATTATGACTCATAGATTAGTAGTTGATAACTGCTATATAAGAAAAGGAGTAAAAGATTATGAGTTTAGGAGAGTCCTCCCTGATATCATGCAAAAATACGACCTCGTATACAGAAAGGCAAATAAGAATATAAATAAAAAACTTGGGATTGATACAAAGAAATATTTAATTGTTCAGAGGAGCATTCTAGATGATTAGTTTCAAAAAAGGCAAACAATAAGAACCTAACTACAGTAGTGGGTTCTTATTGTTACTCCTTTTCTATAAATACCTAGACTAATAAAGAAGTTAGCAATCTTTTTATTCTCAAATAATATAAGGCATAAATTAAGCAACATTCCGATTGGGAACAAACAATCACAACTATCTACTTCCAATTAATTCATATTTGATTATATTATCTACTTTGTATATTTTTATATTTAACATTTGGATTTGTATATTGCTGATGTTTTTTCTTCTCCCATATTCAAATGAAAGTGTTTAAAAGAACTATAGTAATTTATTCAATATTTGCTTGATTAAGGTTATTCTCATATTCCTTAACCCTTCTGTAAAATGTATTTCGCTTCATCATACATAATTCCATCGCTTTAACTGCTGTTATCTTTCCTGATTTCCATTGCTTATATGCTTTTACAAAATTATCGTCTATAATATGTTTTGGTCTTCCGAAGCGAACTCCTTTTGCCTTTGCTACGGCTATTCCCTGGCGTTGTCTTTTCCTAATATTATCTCTTTCTCTCTCTGCAACAAAACTTAGAACCTGAAGTACCAAATCACTTACAAAATTACCTAATGTGTCCTTATATTGAGTAGTATCTAATAGGGGCATGTCTAAAACTTTAATGTCCGCTTTGATTTCCTCTGTTATTTCTCTCCACTCTTTTAGAATTTCTCTGTAATTTCTTCCGAAACGGTCAATTGCCTCAACTAT
>Ga0209537_1004930_pt1 | contig 10950 bp, 11 predicted proteins | sample BioPla4DNA1_FD_187698 | JGI IMG/M metagenome (GOLD analysis project Ga0209537, IMG submission 187698) | Biogas fermentation microbial communities from Germany - Plant 4 DNA1 (SPAdes) (version 2) | ecosystem: Engineered > Bioreactor > Anaerobic > Digestate | place: Bielefeld, North...
CAGCTAACCTATTTCATCGACAACTATAAGGAAGGTCAAAAGCTGTCAGAGGAAGACAGGATCTTTGCCATAAGGGCCATAGAAAAAAGTGCAGTATAGATAAAGGAGAGTTGACAATTGGGCAAAGCAAACTATATATTGTTTATAGCATGGGTTGTTTTTATGTGTTTTGCTGCAGTAAAGATGATCCATTGTTACCAGGTTCAAGGCACAGAAAATGACTTTGAACATGATTATGATGATGACAATGACTTTGATTTTTTCCACGATCAGCTTCTGGAACACGCGGATATCCATATGAGGATGTAGCAAGAACATGTAAGTTCATTTCAGGATCAAATAAACAGACAAATGCACGATACCCATATTAGGCATAGCATCAATGATTTAAATAATATGTTATAGCTTACCTGTAAGGGATTGAAACTCCAGGGTGAAAAGTTGGAGTTCTCTTGCTTCTTCGTTTTTAGCCTACCTATAAGGGATTGGGGCTCCAGAAAAGAAAGTTCAGTGTGAACATGTAGTTCATTTTAGCTTACCTATGAGGGATTGATACACGTATGTCCTTGCTCCTCCTGTTGCTGTTCCAGTTGGTTTTTTAGCACTTTAGTCTACCTATGAGGGAAAAACTCAAAAAAGAGCAGTAAGCTACAGCCTTACTGCTCTTTTTTGATAAATGGAATTATTTAATGGATTTTGGCGGAAAGTGTTGTATATATCCATTTAATTATCGCTTTTTTATACAAATTATTCCCCAATTAACTCTCACAACCAGGAGGCAGTATTGTGCAAAAAAAATTTAGATTTTCAAGTGACGAGCCCATCAAGTCCATGTCTATAGTTTTATCTGATTTTTTAAAATTCTTTACACTTTACACAACAATTGGTATTATACAGTTAGGTTGGGAGGTGGCGGAAACATGTCTAACAAAAATAATGTGCTTACGCTGGTGAAAGAGAGAACTCTAAGATTCGAAGATTTGAATGAAATCCCCATATTCGGCACAACGGCTAACGATGTTTCCAAGGTTATGGGTTTTCAAAGAAGCTACTGTAGTCATATATTAAATAAATTAAACAAAGAATTAAAATTGATAAAAATAAATACGAGACCTGTATATTTTATTGAAAGGGAAGCTTTTGAAACGAAGATAGGGAAAAAACTTACAGGGGATTTGATATATGACAGCTTTGATGCCCTTAAGAATGCAGCTTTGGGGAAAGATTTAAATGCGCCTTACCGCTCAACTCGAGAAATTAAGCATTCGCCTTTCTCTAAATTTATCGGCTATGACGGCAGCATGAAATATCATATAGAACAATGTAAAGCCGCAATTAATTACCCGCCCAATGGTATCCCTATCTTGATAAGCGGTGAAACCGGCACCGGTAAAAGCTTTTTAGCCCAACTTATGTTTGAATATGCTTTACAAAAAAATATTATCCCAAATGAAGCCCCGTTTTTAATTTTTAATTGTGCCGAATATGCCAACAACCCAGAGCTCCTGTCTGCCAACTTATTTGGATATGTAAAAGGAGCATTTACCGGCGCTAATAGGGATCATAAAGGTATATTGGAAGAGGCCGATGGTGGGTTTCTTTTTTTAGACGAAATACACCGATTACCCCCCGAAGGGCAAGAAAAGTTGTTCTTGTTTATGGATGAAGGTATCTTCCGGCGGATAGGGGAAAGCAGCGGGTGGAGAAAAGCAAAAGTTAGGTTTATCTTTGCAACAACTGAAAAACTGGAAACATTTTTACTGAGCACGTTCCTAAGGAGAATACCAATAGTAGTTAGCCTGCCTTCATTAAAAGAGCGGCCTTTTGTGGAAAAAATACAGTTAACATATAATTTCCTTAAGCAAGAAGCCCAGGCATTAAATTGGGATTTACATATTAGCAAGCAAACTTTAAAAGTTTTAATAAAAACGGATTTCAAAGGCAATGTAGGGCAGCTTAAAAATGACATAAAGTTTACGTGTGCCAGGGCTTATAATAGCTTTATTTATGACAATAAAAGTAAAAGCAGTTACTTGCCCATAAATATAATGAATTTACCGGAACATTTAACGAGCAACTTTATTCACGAAACAACGGAAAATGAGGAATACTTTGCTGAAATTATCGAAAAGGATCTGATAATTAGAAGAAGTTCCGAAGATGAACTAGATCTGATATTTCTTATCAATCAGAAACAGCTTTGTCAATTTAAAGGATTTCTAAATTCTGTAACAGAATTTTCTAAGCTCATTAAAAGGAATCAAGATATTGATACGGAAATCGGAAAAATAACGGTGGTAATAGACAACTTTTTTGATGAAATAATTTTGGGAATAACACAATACCCTAAAAATGACATTAGAAATCTTAGGTTTAATATGATTTTAAAAAATATAAACGATGCTTTTCAGATAATTAAGAAAAAGTACGGATTGAGATATTATGACAATATCGGCTACAAAGTTGCGGGATTTATTACTCAGTCCTTTGAACATCGTTTTATTCCTGATATAAATGAAAGCGACCATAAATTTAAAGCCTTTATTAAAACCGTAATCAAATTTTTCCCCAGCGAATATGGAGCAGTAAAGATAATCGAAAATACGTTAAAGTCGAATTTGGACATTTCCCTAAGACCTTTTGAAATATACGTACTTGTTCTCTATCTGCGGGGTATAAACAAACAAAGGGGAATAAGGAGAACGAGAGCGGTAATTATAGCACACGGGTTTTCCACTGCCAGCAGTATTGCTAATGTGGCCAATCACCTTCTAGGGGAAAATATTTTTGAGTCCTTTGACATGCCCATAGATGTAAAAACTGAACAAATAGTAGAGCGGCTGAAACAGTACGTCAAAGAAGTGGATACGTCGCAGGGTATAATTATACTGGTAGATATGGGGTCTTTGGAGGGAATATATGAGGGCCTTCAAGGAATGTCTCAAGGCGTTATTGGCATTGTAAACAATATTACAACTCAAATCGCCCTTGATGCAGGCAGTAATATCATACAGGGTTTTAGTCCGGAACAAGTAATCGAAAAAATTACCGCAAACCATAAACTGAGGTATAAAATTATTAAACCATTAAGTAACAAAAAGAAGGCCATTATTACCACTTGTATAACAGGAATTGGGACTGCTATTAAGATTAGGGATCTAATAATTAAAAGCCTGGGGGAATATTCGAAACAGTTAGAGGCAATTGCTGTGGATTATCTGGATCTAAAGCATAAGGGCTCAAAGAGTGAGATTTTCTACAATTACGACGTGGTAATGATAATAGGAACAGAAAACCCAAAGATAGAACATGTGCCATATTTTTCATTGGAAGAAGTAATATCAGGAAGTAAAGAACAGGAATTTTCCCAACTGTTAAAAGAATTCATTCCCGAGCAAAATGTGTTACATATTAACCAATCATTTATAAAGTACTTTTCTTTAGAGAGTGTTTTAAACTACATTACAATATTAAATCCCAGTAAAATAATAGAGCAGGTTGAAAGGGCAATATCCATCTTGCAATACGAATTAAAAGTCACGTTTTCAAATGCTATTAAAATATCTCTGTATATTCACATAAGCTGTTTAATAGAGCGACTTATTACTAAAGCGGAAATAGACAATTATGACCAGGAGGCAGTAAAACAGTTTAAAGAGTGTAACAAAAAATTTATAGAGATATTTAAAAAGAGCTTTAGTGTTATAGAAAAACTTTATAGTGTTAGTATACCGATTACAGAAATCTACTTCATTTATGAATTGTTGTGCACCAGAATAGAGGGATTTAGAACCATTGCCAAGTAGTAACACTACTTGGCATTATTTTTGCTCATATTATATGTATGTATAACATAAACAACAATTTACTATTGTTCCAGCTGGAGGCAACAGCAAAAGGAGGCTATATGAGTAAAACAATACTGATAAATTGCAAAGCAATACTGCCGGATAGAATAGTAGACAATGCTGCGGTGGGCATATCAGGCGGTAAGATAATTTTCATAAAGCAGTTTGAATTAAACGATAAACATGACTTTGATAACAGTGAGTACAAGATAATAGATCTCTGTGGCTCCTTTTTAGCGCCGGGTTACATAGATTTACATGTTCACGGCGGATTAGGGGCGGACTTTTATGACGGCGGTCAAGATGGCATTAAAGCTATAACTAACTATTTTGCACTGTATGGAACTACAACTCTTTTTGCTACCATAACCACAGCCAATTTAGAGCAAATGGAAAAGGCTATGGAAGATATTATTTACTTCATAGAAAACAAGAGCTATTCTGCCGGTGCCAGCATTGGAGGATTATATGTAGAAGGGCCTTTTTGCAATGTCAAAAGAAAAGGGACATTTAAAGCAGAATATCTGCTTATGCCGGATACTGCTTTAATGGAAAAGTGGATTAAAAAATATGGAAAACATTTAAAGTTTATCGGCCTGGCGCCGGAATTAGAAGGCAGTGATGAAGTAATAAAACTCCTCAAAAAAAATGGGATAATGCCCTGTATAGCTCATTCCGACGCCACATATGATGAAACTTTAAAAGCCGTAGAGTTAGGGGCAACACATGTAACACACTGTTATAATGCCATGAGCGGTTTACATCATAGAGAGCCGGGCATTGTAGGCACACTGCTAACAGATCCGAGAGTCACTACTGAAATTATATGCGATTTCCATCATGTCCATCCTATAGCTATAAAATTGTTACTTACTTGTAAAATGGCAGAAAAAGTATGCCTGATAACCGACGCCATGCGCGCTACGGGTCTGCCGGACGGAGAATATGTTATTTCAGAGCAAAAAGCTGTTTTGAAAGACGGTCAGGTGAAAATAGGTGGGACTACATTGGCAGGCAGCGTATTGACCATGGAAATGGCAGTAAAAAACGTCTACAAATTAGGCTATGATTTGACTGATGTTATCCAAATGGCTACATTGACTCCGGCAAAAATTGCGGGTATAGACAGTGAAGTCGGATCAATTGAAATTGGCAAAGATGCAGATCTAATAGTGTTAAATGATAGTCTCGATGTTTGTGCAACGTTATTAAAAGGGAAAACATGGTTGATTAACCATAGTAAAAAAGATGACAAAATTTGCAAAAATTTAATAAAATCGGGAGGGATAACATATGAGTCTTAGATATTTTGATTTGATAGAAGATCTGATTCAAGAGCTGAAAAATACTCAGCAGGGAAACGTCAAAAAAGCTGCTGAAATTATTGCCGAATCCATAATGAGTGGAGGTATATTGCATGCTTTTGGCAGCGGCCATTCTTATGCAGCGGCACTAGAAGTAGCTGGGAGAGCAGGTGGTTTGATTCCGGCAAAGACCGTTGAAGAACCATCGCGAGGTTTATATGAAACCATTGAAGGCGTTGGAACAAAAATAATGGAACATTACGATATGCGCCCAAATGATTGTTTCATTATAATTTCCAATTCTGGGAGGAATCCGCTAGTAATAGAAATTGCGGATATTGTAAAAAAACATGGAATTAAATTAATAGCGGTTACATCCCTCGAAGTGTCGAAAAAATTAAATTCGAGGCATTCCCTGGGGAAGAACCTTTATCAGTTTGCGGATGTTGTTCTTGATAACCGTGGTGTTGAAGGGGATTGTGCCATAGAAGTAGAAGGTTTGCCAGTTAAGATAGGTCCCACTTCTTCGGTGGCAGCTGCTGTTTTGCTTCAGGAAACTATTGTGGAGGCTGTGGAGATAATGATATCCAAAGGGTATACGCCGCCTGTATATATGAGTGCAAATATAGATGGAGGGCCTGAGTTTAATCGCAAATTAGTAGAGAAATATGCGGATAGGATATTCAGGAAGTAAAAGGAAAGGGAGGATGGTTGAGATTGAGCAGTTTGTAAATATTTGGCATGGGAGGGAAATCAATAGTGAAAATAGCCTTAGTAAGACTAGATGAACGATTAATTCATGGGCAGGTTGCGGTTGCATGGACAAGGGTCACCGGAGCTGATCAACTGGTTGTCATAAGTGACGAAGCGGCAAATGATGAGATGCAAAAGATATTATTAGAAATGGCTGTACCATCTGGGACAAAATTGCTGATATTAACGGTTGAAGAAGCCATAGACAGATTTAAAGAGGATAAGATTCCCGGCAGTAAAGTTATATTAGTATTTAAAAAACCGGAGGATATATTAAAGATGGTGCAAGAAGGAGTAGACATGCCCGTATTGAATGTAGGGGGAATGTATCACAAACCCGGAAGAAAGCAATACAGGAAAGCGCTGTGCTTAAGTGAAGGGGACATAAAAGTGCTAAAGGAATTACACAATTCGGGTGTCAAGCTGGAATATCAAGTAGCTCCAATGAATACCAAGGAAGATATAATTGGCATCATCAAAGATGCTGAGGATTAACAAAAATATTACCAATATTTTAAAGATAAGGAGGAGATTTTATGTTCTTTCAAGCTCTGCTGGTAGCTTTAGTCGCAGGAATAGTTGAATGGGATATCTACGGCTGGGGCCAGACCATGATATCAAGGCCTATCGTTGTTGGTGCCATCATGGGCCTAGTTTTGGGAGATCTTCAAACCGGTCTTATTATCGGAGGTACCGTTGAGCTATTTTATCTTGGCGTAATACCTGTAGGTGCCGCAATACCTCCTGACGCTACTTCGGCTACATCCATAGCTACGGCACTGTCTATATTGTCGGGCATCGATCCGAAGGTTGCTCCAACTATTGCGATACCGGTTGCTATGGCTGCTCAAACTCTTCAAATGTTCATTTGGACTGTAAATATCGGTATAACTCATCGGGCTGATAAATATGCGGAAGAAGGCAATCTCTCAGGAATAGAACGGCTTCAATATTTCGGATCGTTTTTATTCTTCCTCCAAGGCTTTATTCCTGCTTTCATAGCGGTTTTGTTCGGAGTAGATGCAGTTAAAACTCTTTTAGGAATTATACCCGAATGGTTCATGAACGGTTTGAAGATCGCAGGCGGAATGCTTCCTGCTATGGGATTTGCCATGCTGTATACTATGATGAGCAGCAAAAAACTCGCCCCATTCTTCTACATTGGTTTTGCTCTAGCGGCATTTATGAATATAAACTTAGTGGGGGCAGCGGTAATTGGTGCTGCAGCTGCTTTGTTGTTTACCAATTATATGGAGTCCCAGGCAGACAAAATTAGTATGTAACGGGGAGGAGAGTTAGAATGGCAGAGGCAAAGGAACAACGGGTAATAACTGAAAAAGATTTAAAGAGTGTATATTGGCGTTCGTTTTTTATAATGTCCAGCATAAATTACGAGAGGTTCCAAAATTTGGGATTCTTATACAGCTTAGCCCCAGTTTTGCGTAAACTTTATACCACGAAAGAAAACATGCGAGATGCACTACAGCGCCACGTTAAAATGTTTAACACACATCCGTGGATGGCCAATCCTATTTTAGGTACGGTTATCGCTTTAGAAGAGGAAAACGCCCAGCAGGAAGATGTTCAGAAAGATATGTCAGAAACCATAAACAATATTAAAGTAGGATTAATGGGCCCCTTTGCGGGTATCGGAGATTCGCTGTTTTGGGGGACTATAAGGCCAATACTCCTAGGCATTGGTGCATCATTTGCCCTTCAGGGAAGTATAATTGGTCCTATACTTTTCTTAGTCATTTGGAACATATTGAATTTTGGCTTTAGATATTATTCTTTAATGTATGGCTATAAAACCGGAGTTAATATGTTAAGAGATTTAAAACAAACGAATATTGTTCAAAAAATATCAGAGGGGGCTTCGGTGCTAGGGTTAATAGTGCTCGGTGTATTAGTGGCCAGTTGGGTAACTATAAGCACGCCAATTACTATAACAACCGGTGAAAGCAGCATTAAAGTTCAAGAAGTATTAGATTCCATCATGCCCAGCATGCTGCCGCTTGTTGCAACTATGATAATGGTATTTTTCTTGAGAAAGGGTACGAGACCCAATACCATCATATTGGGAATTTTCATCGTTTCATTTATCGCAAGCATATTCGGTGTATTACAATAACACAAAAAAAAATCATGTCGCATTCCTGACAAGGAGTGCGACATGATATGTTTGAGAGCGGTAATGGAGAAATGGAGGGCAAAAATGAAAAAGAAACAAGATATTCTTAATCTCATAAAAAATAAACTGATAGTATCATGTCAGGCACTTCCCGACGAACCTCTCCACAGTCCTTTTATAATGGGAAGAATGGCCTATGCGGCATATCTTGGTGGAGCCGGAGGGATAAGAGCAAACGGCATTGAAGATATAAGGGAAATAAAGAAAAACGTGAATCTACCGATAATAGGCATCCTTAAGAAAGAATATGAAGGGTATGATGTTTTTATTACACCTACTGAAAAAGAGTTAGATCTTTTATACAATGAAGGTGTAGATATAATTGCAGTAGATGCTACCAAGAGAATTAGGCCAGATGGCAGGACGATTTCTGAAGCTTTTCCAAAATTGAGGGAAAAGTACCCCGACCAGGTATTTATGGCGGATTGCTCCTGCTATGAAGAGGTAAAGGAAGCTTATAGATTAGGTTTCGATTGCATAGGAACTACTTTATGCGGCTATACGGAGTATACAAAACATAGACCGAAACCTGACTTGGAGTTGATTGACAGGTTAGTAAAAGATTTTGATGTTCCGATTATAGCTGAAGGGGGAATATGGACTCCTCAGGAAGTTAAAGACATATTTGGCTTGGGAGTTCATGCTGTTGTGGTGGGCACTGCGATAACAAGACCTATGGAAATAACCAAGAGATTTGTTAAAGCCGTTGAAGAGGCGGTAAATAGATAGCATAGCGGAGGATACATTATGGGCAAATTATATGGCGCTGTTAGAAGTGTGAATATAACTCCACCTATTGGGATGGCATTAGGCGGCTATATGGGAAGGGATCATGGTTCCGAGGGGATTATGGATGATCTGTTTGCCAAAGTTTTGGTGCTCTCTGATGGAAATGAGAAAGCCGTATTAGTGACCGCTGAGGTAGCAGCTTTGGACTACCACATAACAAAGAGAGTGAGGAATATAGTTCAAAAAAACACAGATATAAGAGGCGAAAATATAATGGTTACTGCATCCCATACTCACTCGGGCCCTAATGCTTGCAGGAGAGAGAGCAACTATGCGTGGATGAACATAGGTGACTCTGATGTAAATTCAGCTTACTATACCCTGTTGTGTGAAAATATAGCCAATGCAGTGATATGGGCCAACAACAATCTCGAAGAAATTAAAATTGGAATGGGCAGAGGCTCTTTGGTTGGGCTTGGCTCGAATCGCCAAGATCCCAATAAAACCTTTGATTCCGAAGTTTACGTGTTGAGGATTGACAATAAATACGATGAACCTATAGCCGTTGTAGTAAATTACGCCTGTCATCCTACTGTATTATCGGAAAACAATTATTTTGTCTCGGGAGACTTTCCCTCATATATGATGAGAGGAATTTCTAAACTTTATCCCAAGTGCGAAGCTATGTTCATTCAGGGAGCTGCTGGGAATATTAGCAGCAGGTACAATCGAAGGAGTTCTGGTTTTGACGAAGCTAGGCGTATGGGAGAAATGCTGGCAGGAGAAGTAATTAAGGTTATGAATACCGTCCTAATGGTGGATGAAATAGATATAAATGCTTTCAATTTGCCGGTGGAAATACCGGTTAGAAATTTTGACCCAGATGAAAAATGTATTAAAAAGATAGAAGATGCTAAAAACAATTTAGATAGACTCAAAAAAGAAGGAGCATCGGAAAAAATAATGAGGGCAGCTGTCGTTACACTACAGGGAGCCGAAATAAATTATATGTTAAAAAAGAGCCTTGACATAAAAGCTTTTAATACCGAAATGCAACTTATTAAACTTGGAGAAACTGTTATCGTTTCCGTTCCAGGAGAATTATTTAATGAAATAGGCATAAAAATCAAGAGATTATCGGAAAAGTATCATATTATAATTGCAGGGTATGCCAATGACTATATTGGCTATATCTTAACAACTGAAAGCTATGATGAAGATAATTATGAAAGCGGAGTAGCCATGGTTGGCTGGGATGCTGAAAAAATAATTTTGGAGTCTGCGGAAAAATTAGTATCTATGCTTAAATGATGTTTTGGCATTTTAACGGAGAGTTTTTTTATTCAGAATTGTAGTATTCTTACAATTTATATTAAAATAATCTATGCAAGAAATTTTATGTAAGGTTTAGTTATGATGAGGAGGATATTAATGGTAGGTATAATTCTAGCAAGTCATGGTCCACTTTCACGAAGCATAATACAATCGGCTGAATTGATTTGCGGCAAAAATATTCCCCAAATCACGGCGTTATCTTTGACTGGTGAAATGAGCATTGAAGAGTTTCGAAATGAGCTTATTTTGGCTATAAATAAAGTAGACTCTGGAGATGGTGTCCTGGTTTTAGTAGACATACCCGGTGGAACCCCCAGTAATATTGCTCTACAGCAAACAATAAATAATAAAAACCTTGAAGTCGTTTCAGGTTTTAACCTAAGTATGCTGCTGGAAATCGTAATGAATAGAGAAAACAAAAACTTAGTGGAACTAGCTCAACTTGCATGTGAAACAGGTCAAAAAAGCATAGAAATTTTATCTAAAAAGCTAAAAAACATGGCTGCGATGTAAAGATATACCTACTGCCAAGAAGAGACCCTGTCATTTTAACTGTCTAATATTTGGGGTCTTTTTTTAATAGGTTTTTTTATATAATAGGAATTTTTTAGAGGATTTTTATCGCAAAATGTTGAATGTACCCATTTAATATTTGTTTTTAGACAAATTATTCCTCGCTTAACCATTAAAACCAGGAGGCAGTAGTGTGCGGATAAAATTTAGATTTGCAAGTAATGAGCCCATAGTAATTCCCGTCCAGTATAATCATGCCCTTCAAAGCATGATATAC
>Ga0209537_1004932_pt1 | contig 10949 bp, 10 predicted proteins | sample BioPla4DNA1_FD_187698 | JGI IMG/M metagenome (GOLD analysis project Ga0209537, IMG submission 187698) | Biogas fermentation microbial communities from Germany - Plant 4 DNA1 (SPAdes) (version 2) | ecosystem: Engineered > Bioreactor > Anaerobic > Digestate | place: Bielefeld, North...
TTACAAAAGGCTAATAATAAATATATAAAAGGAGGAAATGAAATGAAAAAATCTATATACACCGGACTTTTACTTTTGTTGGTTATGGCATTCTTTGTAGGATGCACCTCACCAGCTGCAAATGATGATGAGATTAGAATTGGGGTAAATTACGAGCTTTCAGGCAATGTTGCCAGCTATGGACAAAGCTCCGTAGATGGAATTGAACTTGCCATAAAGCAGATCAATGAGGCAGGCGGAGTAGATGGAAAGAAAATCAAATTGATTAAGTATGATAATAAGTCCGAACCTGCTGAAGCCACTACTTTGGCTAATAAGCTTATAACCCAAGATAAGGTTGTTGCTATTATAGGGCCAGCAACCTCCGGTTCCTTCAAGGCTGAGATACCTGTAGCTGAGAAGCATAAAGTTCCAGTTGTATCAGGTTCAGCAACAGCAGATGATGTTACCGTCGATGAAAATGGCCTTAAGGAATATGCTTTCCGTATTTGCTTTAACGACTCATATCAAGGAACAGCTATGGCTAATTATGCTATAGAGAAACTTGGTAAGTCAAAAGCAGTAGTTATTATGGATAGCTCCAGCGATTATGGTAAGGGATTGGCTGAGAATTTCATCAAAACTTTTGAGGATGCTGGTGGCACTATTGTTGCCCAGGAATCCTATGTAGCAAAGGATACTGACTTTAACGCAATACTCACCAGTATAAAGGATAAGGATTTTGATGTTATCTATATTCCTGGTTACTATGAAGAAGCGGGCTTAATAATCAAGCAAGCTCGAGCTCTAGGAATAGATGTACCAATTCTTGGTGCTGACGGATTTGATTCTCCTGATCTTGTAAAGCTTGCTGGTGCTGATGCACTTAATGATGTATACTTCTCAAACCATTACTCTGCTCTTGACCCAGATCCAGCGGTAGCGCAATTTATTGAGGATTTCAAAGCTGAATATGGAAGGGATCCAGATGCGTTTAATGCATTGGGCTATGATGCGGCTATGTTTGTAGTAGATGGCATTAAGCGAGCAGAAAAAGTGGATAGAGAGTCCCTAAAGAAAGCTTTAGAAGAAACCCAAAATTTCCAAGGTGTTACAGGAACCTTTAGCATAGACGAAAACCATAATCCTGTAAAAGATATTATAGTTATAGAGCTGCAGAACGGAGCTCAAGCAAGCGTTGAAAAGTTTGGGCAATAATTAGTTAGCAATATAAGAACTAGCAGATAAGTAGGGATGTTTGCTCTGCCCTACTTATTTGCTATTTTATCTTAACTATACTAACATATCTTCATGTCCAAAAATTGCAATGGAAGGAAGGTAAAGAATTTGGAAGGATTGTTACAACAAGTTGTAAATGGAATAACCTTGGGCAGTATCTATGCCCTCATGGCCTTGGGTTATACCATGGTGTATGGTATTATAAGACTTATAAATTTTGCCCATGCAGATGTATATATGATTGGTGCCTATGTGGGATACTTTTGTATGACCTTTTTAAAGCTTGGTTTTTTGCCGTCCCTGGTAATCGCCATGTTTGTGTGTACTGTGTTGGGTATTTTAATAGAAAAGATTGCATACAGACCCTTGCGAAATGCAACAAGGATATCGGTCTTGATCACTGCTATTGGAGTTTCTCTATTTTTGGAATATGGTATGATGTTTTTTGTTACAGCAAATGTAAGAACCTATCCTGAAATGACAGGAATCATGGCTAGGTCCTTAAAATTAGGAAATATAGTTGTTTCTATGCAGCAGATTATATTGGTCAGCATTACAATAATTCTGATGATATTGTTGCAATTTATTGTAAAGAAAACTAAGATAGGGAAAGCAATGCGTGCTGTATCCATGGATAAGGATGCAGCAGAGCTTATGGGAATAAATGTTGATTCTACAATATCTTTCACTTTTGGCTTGGGTTCAGCCCTTGCCGGAGCAGCGGGAGTATTGGTAGGAGTATATTATAACACTATAAACCCCTTAATGGGTACAGTTCCTGGACTAAAGGCATTTATTGCTGCAGTTTTTGGAGGGATTGGTATTATTCCAGGGGCTATGATTGGTGGATATTTTATCGGTGCCGTAGAAGTTTTAGTGGCTGGTTATGGAAACTCTATGTATAGAGATGCCGTGGTTTTTGCCATATTGATACTAATCCTTATAGTTAAGCCTTCGGGACTACTTGGTAAGAATACGAGAGAGAAGGTGTGATCTATGAAAAAATTAGTTGCTCTTGGGCTTACCTATGCAATTATACAGATTTTAATTATGACTAATCTTATTAGTGATTACATTCAAGCTACTTTGGTTACTATTTGCATCAATATAATTCTTGCTGTCAGCCTCAATTTAATAACCGGTTTTACAGGACAATTCTCTCTTGGGCATGCTGGTTTTATGTCCATAGGGGCTTATATATGTGCCCTTATAACCATGAGAAACCCTACCGTATACGGATTTTTAATAGGCGTATTTGCTGGGGCTTTAGCAGCTGCACTTATGGGATTTTTGGTTGGACTGCCTACTCTAAGGCTGAGAGGGGACTACTTGGCTATCGCTACACTGGGAATGTCTGAAATAATTCGTATTATATTCCTTAATTTAGAGATCACCAACGGTGCTGCTGGCTTAAACGGTATTCCCCAGTTTGTTAACTGGACTTGGCTGTTTATATTTATGACAGCCACTGTATTGGGTATATCCAATTTTATAAAATCCTCCCATGGACGCGCATGCATATCTATTAGGGAAGATGAGATTGCAGCTGAGGCTATGGGTATCGATACCATAAAGTACAAAGTAATTGCTTTTGTCATCGGCTCTTTCTGTGCAGGTATTGCAGGAGCCCTCTATGCTTCCTATTTTTATTTTATAAAACCTGATTTATTTGGCTTTTTAAAATCTGTCGATATCTTGGTAATTGTAGTTTCAGGAGGAATGGGTAGTATATCAGGTTCAATTTTAGCTGCTATCCTTTTGGCCCTTATCTCTACCTATTTGCAGTCCTTCCCTGAGATACGCATGGTACTATATGCTGCAGCTTTGGTTGCCATAATGATCTTCCGTCCTCAAGGTTTGATGGGATCCAGGGAACTTTCATTAGAGCTATTTGGTAAATTAGGAGACAGCTTAAAATCTAAGAAGGGGCGGGTGTAGAGCATGACAATTTTGGATGTAAAAAAAGTAACAAAATCCTTTGGTGGCTTGACTGCTGTAGCTAAAGCAAGCCTTAAGTTGGAGAAAGGCGAATTGGTTGGTCTAATTGGGCCAAACGGTGCAGGTAAGACTACCTTGTTTAACCTTTTGACTGGCATATACACACCTGATAGTGGAACTATCAGTTTATATAGAGACAGCCAAGAAATAATGCTTCAGGGTCTAAGGCCTAATAAAATCTGCAATGCAGGACTGGCCAGAACATTTCAGAATATTCGTCTCTTTAAAGACTTAACGGTTCTTGAGAATGTACTAATTGCTATGCATAAAAACGTTAAGTATGGCTTTATACCTAGTTTCTTGCACTTACCTTCCTACAAGAGACAGGAAGAAGAGTTAATTAATGATAGTATAGAACTATTAAAGATTTTTAATCTAGATGATAAGAAGGATGAGCTTGCTAAGAATCTTCCATATGGAGAGCAGCGCCATTTGGAAATTGCAAGAGCCTTAGCAACAAATCCCAGTGTTTTGCTACTGGATGAGCCTGCAGCGGGTATGAATCCTGCTGAGACTGCAGAGCTTACACGAATAATAAAGGAAATTCGTCAAAAGTTTGATCTAACTATTCTGCTTATTGAGCATGATATGTCTCTTGTTATGAGTATCTGTGAACGTATTTACGTGCTTGATTACGGCATGGTAATCGCTAGTGGAACCCCAGAGGAGATTAGATCCAATAAGCGGGTAATAGAAGCCTATTTAGGGGAGGAAGTCAACAATGCTTGAAGTAAATAATATTGATGTACACTATGGTGTTATCCAGGCTCTTAAAGGAGTCTCCCTTGAGGTTAATGAAGGTGAAATTGTGGTATTAATAGGTGCAAACGGTGCAGGCAAAACCACAACCTTGCGTACCATATCTGGTCTTAAAGCCCCAACACAGGGTACCATTCTATTAAATGGTGTAGATATTACAAATACATCTGCCCAGGAAAGGGTAAAGATGGGTATTTCCCATGTTCCAGAAGGACGAAGGGTTTTTCCAGGCTTAACGGTTTTAGAAAATCTAGAGCTTGGTGCGTATCTTCGAAAGGATAAGGACGGAATAGCCCAAGATTTAGAGATGGTTTACCACCATTTCCCAATACTTCGTGAAAGAAGTAAGCAGCTAGCTGGTACCTTATCAGGCGGTGAGCAGCAAATGCTGGCAATAGGCCGGGCATTAATGAGTCGTCCAAAAATTTTATTTTTAGATGAGCCTTCTATGGGTTTAGCCCCTATACTAGTACAGGAAATATTTGATATAATAAATAATATAAATAAATCAGGGACTACAGTTCTATTGGTAGAACAAAATGCAAATATGGCGCTACAGATTGCAGATCGGGCATATGTAATGGAGACAGGTTCTATAGTACTTTCTGGAACAGGCTCTGAGTTAATGAAGAGCGAAGAAATCAAAAAAGCATATCTAGGAGGTTGAGAGTATGTTTGTTAGGAATAAGATGACTTCAAATCCCTTTACTATCTCCCCGGATCAAACAGTACCAGATGCACAGGAACTTATGCAGCAACATAACATTAGGCGTCTTCCTGTGCTAAAAAATGGGAAACTAGTGGGGGTAGTTTCTAAAGAGGATATTCTGCGGGCGTCTCCATCACAGGCCACGACTCTCAGCATAGGTGAAGTCAATTATCTCTTGGCAAAAACTAAGGTGAGCCAAATAATGACTAAAAATCCTATTACCATCTCTCCCAATGCCCTTCTTGAAGAGGCAGCTACATTGATGCGGGATCATGGTGTAAGCTTTTTACCAGTGATGGACGGAGAGAGATTAGTTGGGATAATTACAGAGAGCGATATTTTTGATGCTTTTATTGAACTTTTAGGCTTCCGTGAAAGGGGAACTAGGCTTACTATAGAAGCAACGGATGCTCCTGGAATTATGTCCAAAGTAACCAGTATAATAAGTAATTTTGGGGCCAATATATCAAATATAGCCGTTTATCGCGGTACTGCAGCTAAAAGCGCTGTTGTAATTGGTTTGGATACCTTAAATACAGCGGAGATTGAAAAAGCTTTAGAGGAAGCAGGCTTTAATATCATATACAAGCTGCAGAACAAATAATAAAAAGCTATTGGTGTAGCACCAATAGCCATTGTTGTAAGCATTGTAAGGGGTTTATTCGATTGTAATTGCACCTGTGGGGCATTGGGATTCTGCTTCTTTGGCAGACTCTATAAGGGATTCAGGAATCTCATCTACTATGACCTCTGATATGCCCTCATCATTTAGTTGGAAAACTTCTGGGCATATAGATTCGCATAAACCGCACCCTATACAAGCGTTTCTATCTACACATGCTTTCATATTGACCACTACTCCTTTTATTCTTATGTATAGAACTTATAAGAATTTATCCTGTTCTACAATTATACATCATAATAAAAAATTAAACGGTAACAATTGTTACCGTTTAATTGAGAGGGGAAATATTTTCTTATCTTTCATCAATGGGGACATATTTTTCACGTTTCTTAACACTTATATATGCAGGACGAATAATTTTACCTGCGTTAATCAATTCTTCTATACGATGGGCACTCCAGCCTGCAATACGTGCTACAGCAAAAATAGGAGTATACAATTCTACGGGTAGTCCTAACATGCTATATACAAAGCCACTATAAAAGTCTACATTAGCACTTACACCTTTATATATTTTTCGCTTTTCTGCTATTAGCTCGGCTGCTATTTGTTCCACCGTTGTATACAATTTATATTCTTCCATTAATCCTTTTTCCTCACACAAGCTCTTTACTAGCTTTTTAAGGATTTCAGCCCTAGGATCTGATAGGGAATATACTGCATGTCCCATACCATATATTAATCCGGATCTATCGAAGGCCTTTTTATCTAGGATATCAATTAAATAGCTTCGCAGGGCATTTTCATCGGACCAATCGGACACTGAGCATTTCAGATCATCAAACATCTGCATAACTTTTATATTAGCACCGCCATGTTTAGGACCTTTTAGGGAACCTAAAGAAGCTGCTACTGCTGAATATGTATCCGTACCTGAGGAAGAAACTACATGGGTTGTGAAGGTTGAATTGTTTCCTCCACCATGTTCAGCATGAAGCACTAGGGCTACATCCAAAATACGGGCTTCCAAAGGTGTATATTTTTTGTCAGGTCGCAGCATGCGAAGTATATTTTCGGCAGTGGAAAGCTCTGGCTTTGGTGTATGGATAATTAAGCTTTTTCCACCATGATAATGGCTGTAGGCCTGATATCCATATACTGAAAGACAGGGGAACAAGGCAATTAATTGTATACACTGCCGTAGGACGTTAGGGATAGATATATCATCGGCCCTTTCATCATAAGCATATAATGTCAAAACACTCCGCGCTAAGGTATTCATCATATTTGCGCTGGGTGCTTTAAGTATTATATCTCTAACAAAATTAGTAGGTAGGGTACGATAATAGGCCAGCATATCGGTAAACTCTTTTAACTGTTCATGAGTGGGCAGCTCCCCAAATAAGAGTAGGTATGCAGTTTCTTCATAGCAAAAATGCCCACTTTCAATAGAACCATTTATTATATCTTCAACATCAATTCCCCGATAGTATAATTTGCCTTTACCAGGAATATAATTTCCATCTTCATCAACCGTACCAGATTGAATTTCACTAATTTCCGTAAGTCCCGTAACCACACCTTTTCCACTAAGATCTCGTAAACCCCTTTTTACATCATATTTTTCGTATAATGATGGATCAATATTGCTGTTTTTATAACATAACTCTGTCAAGTCCAATATTTCAGGCGTTATATCTGAATAACTGGGATTAGTCTTGAACATTCTTTTTCCCTCCTATACTTAATAATTATTTTCAATTATATAAAATTTAACAGCATACAGAAAAAATTATATGGATAAATTTAAAACATGACTGAACTTAATAAAGCCTATAAGAATAAATCTTACTATAAGTTAAAAAGGAAAGTTTTGAATGTAGAAATCAAGAACTAATAGACAGCCAAACATGTATAGTAGACAGCCACACACATATATAGGAATAATTATAACTGTGGATTTTCCCTATTATACTATTATATTTGTACCTTTGTCAAAGGAAATTTGATATTAAATATTGAGTTTCTAGAGAAAACTAGAATAAAATTCAGTAGATTTGCAATATATTTTTACAATTATCTGTAATAGTAACAAGAAGATAATACATAATTTTATTAAATAAATAAAATTGACAATTTATTATTGAAATCAGCATTAAAGTTTGTTACAATATTAACAAACGTTTGGTCGACGTTTTAACTTAATATGGTTTCTAACCTTGAGGGGCAAAGACCCTGAGAGAGAGGAAACTGAGGTATTTTTATATGTGTATGTGTAAATTACATATAGTATACATATATGTTGATATATACCCTTTCCTTTCTTTCAGGAAAGGGTTTTTGTTTTTAGTAGCAGGAATGTAATTTTGTATCAAAGGAAGTGGAAGACATGGGCTTGCTTAAAACACCTAGATCTGAGAGACTGCACATTGCTATATTTGGTAGACGAAACGTGGGAAAATCCAGCCTAATTAATGCCATTACTGAACAGGAGATTGCTACTGTTTCGCCTATAAAAGGAACAACTACTGATCCAGTATATAAATCCATGGAGCTTTTGCCTATAGGACCAGTGGTATTAATAGATACAGCAGGATTAGACGATAGGGGACAATTAGGGCAACTTCGTAAGAAAAAGACCCTAGAGATACTTAACAAGACAGACTTAGCTATTGTGGTAATAGATGCTACAGAAGGTTTGACGGATTTTGAAAAGGATATAGTGGACCAAATTCAAAATAAGAATATCCCTATTGTAGGGGCAATAAACAAAATAGATCAGATACAAGTATCCACTGAAGAAATTAGGAAAATTGAAAGTCAATTAAATATCTCATGTATCCCTGTCTCTGCATCAAATCATGTGGGGATTGAGGAATTGAAAAATGCCCTTGTATCTACAGCTAAGCCTGAAAAAAAGCAAAAAAAGATTGTAGCTGATTTACTAGAGGCAGGAGATATGGTGGTATTGGTAGTGCCTATTGATGAATCTGCCCCAAAGGGGCGGCTTATACTGCCCCAGCAGCTGGTTATCAGGGAGCTGTTAGATCATGGTATGGTAGCGGTGGTTACCAGGGAATACACTCTTTCGGACACCTTGAAAAGTTTAGGTCAAAAGCCCAAACTGGTTATTACAGACTCTCAAGTCTTTAAACAGGTATCCCAAGATGTTCCCCAGGATATTCCTCTTACCTCTTTTTCTATTCTATTTGCCAGGTATAAAGGAGATCTGGATGAGATGCTCAAGGGAGCTTATGCCATTGAAAACCTTAATGATGGGGATAAGGTATTAGTAGCTGAGGCCTGCACCCATCACAAGCAGGATGAGGACATTGGTCGAGTGAAAATTCCCCGTTGGATTAGGGAGAAAACAGGAAAAAATATTACCTTTGAATTTGCAAGTGGAGGGGATTTCCCTGAGGATCTAAATAGATATGCTTTGGTCATCCACTGCGGAGCCTGTATGTTAAACCCAAAGGCTATGGAACATCGTATAGAAAGAGCGGTAGAAGAGAAAGTTCCCATAGTTAATTACGGAGTACTAATTGCATACCTGCAGGGTATTTTGGATAGAGTTACAGAAATTTTTAGGGAGGAGAAGAAAAGTGAATAGGACTATAGAAAGAGCTAATTTTATTGATGAAAAGTTAATATATGATACATTAGAGGCAGGAAAAAACAAGAGCATTGAGGAGTTGGAGGGAATAATCCAAAAAGCAAGGCAGGCAAAGGGAATAAGTATAGAGGAAGTGGCTGCTTTGCTCAACAACACCAATCCAGAGATAGATAAAAAAATGTTTCAGGCTGCAAGGGAGATAAAGGAAACTATTTATGGTAATAGGATTGTTATGTTTGCCCCCTTATATGTATCTAACTATTGCGTAAATAGCTGTACCTATTGTGGTTATAAATGTACCAGTGGCATTGAAAGGCGAAAATTAACCGATGATGAAATACGCCGAGAGGTTGAGATAATTCTAAGTCTAGGTCATAAGAGAATTGCTTTGGAGGCAGGGGAAGACGATAAAAATTGTCCCATAGACTACATCCTACACGCAATGGATGTAATCTATAATACCAAGCTAGACAATAGCAACATAAGGCGAATAAACGTGAATATAGCAGCTACAACTGTAGAAAATTACAGGAAGCTAAAAGAAGCAGGAATAGGAACTTATATACTCTTTCAGGAGACCTATCATAGGGAAACCTATGAAAAAATGCATCCTGCTGGTCCTAAAAGCAGCTATGATTATCATACTATGGCAATGGATAGGGCAATGGAAGGCGGTATAGATGATGTGGGATTGGGAGTATTGTTTGGCTTATATGATTTTAAATTTGAGGTGTTGGGACTGCTCCTTCATGCCAAGCATTTGGAGGACAAATTTGGAGTAGGGCCTCACACCATATCGGTTCCAAGATTAAGGCCTGCCCATGATGTAAATATAGACAATTATCCTTATCTAGTGTCTGATGAAGATTTCAAGCGTATTGTAGCTATTCTAAGGCTGGCAGTGCCCTATACTGGCATTATTTTATCTACTCGGGAAGAGCCAAACTTTAGAGAGGAAGTTATAAAACTCGGGGTATCTCAGATAAGCGCAGGTTCCTCTACAGGTGTTGGAGGCTATAAGAAGCAAGAGGAGGAAGGAAAGGATACTTCCCAATTTGCTATAGCAGACGATAGGCATCCTCTTGATGTAATAAAATCCCTATGTAACCAGGGTTACTTGCCTAGCTTCTGTACTGCATGCTACAGGGCAGGCAGGACTGGAGATCGCTTTATGGAATTTGCCAAAAGTGGAAGAATCCATGATCTTTGCTATCCCAATGCCATGATGACCTTTAAGGAATATATAGAGGACTATGGAGATAAAGAGCTTAAAGAGATTGGAAACAGGGTAATAGAAAAGAATCTAGCCAATATTCCAGACGAGAAAATGAGAGAAGAGACCAAGAATAGGCTTGCTAGAATTGAAAAGGGAGAGCGGGACCTGTTCATATAAGAATTTTATGTAAGAATTAAGTATACCTCTCTCGATGCCATAAAGGAGTGGAGTAGGCATAGCCATTTATAAAAAATAGGATAATAATAGGAGAAAAGGTATGAGAAGGATACAAGATGTTTTAAGTCAATTATACTCTGAAAACTATATACCAAAAGATGATATGATTTGGCTTCTAGAAAACCTAGATGACAAGTCTAAGGAGCAGCTTTTTGATTATGCCCGGAAGACTAGAGATAAATATTATGGCAAAAAGGTTTTCATGAGGGGATTAATAGAGTTTTCCAATATCTGCAGTAGAAACTGTATTTATTGCGGTATTAGGGCTGCCAATCAAAATGTGGATAGGTATCGGCTGACCAAAGAAGAGATACTAGCTTGCTGCAAGGAAGGTTATGAGCTAGGCTACAGGACGTTTGTGCTGCAAAGTGGGGAAGATGGGTGGTATACTGCTTCAAAGATAGTAGAGCTAATTTCCTCCATCAAAGAGTTATTCCCCGATGTTGCAGTAACCCTGTCCCTGGGTGAAAGAAGTTATGAGGAATACAAGCTTTGGTACGAGGCAGGAGCAGATCGATATCTATTGCGCCATGAAACAGCATCTAGAAGGCTGTATGAAAGGCTCCATCCC
>Ga0209537_1004937_pt1 | contig 10944 bp, 10 predicted proteins | sample BioPla4DNA1_FD_187698 | JGI IMG/M metagenome (GOLD analysis project Ga0209537, IMG submission 187698) | Biogas fermentation microbial communities from Germany - Plant 4 DNA1 (SPAdes) (version 2) | ecosystem: Engineered > Bioreactor > Anaerobic > Digestate | place: Bielefeld, North...
TTATTAATTTTAATAAAAAAGCTAATAGACTGTTGATTTTTTATCAACAGTCTATTTTTATTTCATAAATTATATTCTTCTCAAGTATTTTTTTGTATTTCAAGTAATCTTATTATAAATTCTTAACATTTAATGCTCTAAAAGAATTTAGTATTGCTATTATTGTTACTCCTACATCTGCAAAAATTGCTGCCCACATTGTAGCTAGTCCAAAGGCACTTAATATAAGAACTAATACCTTTATTCCAATTGCAAAAGTTATATTTTGATATGCTATATTTTTAGTCTTCTTAGAAATCCTTATAGCAGTAGCAATTTTAGATGGTTCATCTGTCATTATTACTATATCTGCTGCTTCTATTGCTGCATCTGAACCTAAAGCCCCCATTGCTATTCCAATATCTGCCCTGGCTAATACTGGAGCATCATTAATTCCATCCCCAACAAAAGCTAATTTACCCTTTTCAGATTTTTTTGAGAATAACTCTTCTAACTTATCAACCTTATCTCCTGGTAATAATTCTGAATATACCTTATCTAATCCAAGATCCTTAGCAACCTTTACTGCGACACTTTTACTGTCTCCAGTTAACATTATTGTTTCTTTAATATTAGATGCCTTTAATTCTTTAATTGCTTTAACTGAATCTTCCTTAATTTCATCCGAAATAACAATGTATCCAGCATATTTATCATCAACTGCAACATGTACAACAGTTCCAATTACTTCTCCTTCATAATAAGGAATATTCATTTTTTTCATAAGCTTAATATTTCCAGCTGCAACCCTTTTTCCATTAACTAAAGCAGTAACACCATGACCTGGTATTTCTTCAATATCAGAAATAATACTATTATCTATTTCTTTAGCATAAGCTCTTTTTAATGATTGTGATATAGGATGGTTAGAATAACTTTCTGCATGAACAGTCAATTCTAATAGCTCATCTTTCGATATTCCTTCTGAATGTATTTCCTGAACATTAAATACTCCTTTAGTTAAGGTTCCTGTTTTATCAAAGACTACTATTTCTGTTTCTGCTAATGCCTCTAAATAGTTACTTCCCTTAACTAAAACACCTCTTTTTGAAGCCCCTCCTATTCCACCAAAGAAGGTTAATGGAATAGATATTACTAAAGCACAAGGACAGGATACTACTAAAAAGGATAAAGCCCTATATAACCAATCTGAAAAACTTGCACCCTTAATAAGAAGAGCTGGTAGAAAAGCTAAAAGAACTGCAACAATTACAACTATTGGTGTATAATATTTTGCGAATTTAGTTATAAATTTTTCTGAATTAGACTTTTTGCTGCTTGCATTTTCAACTAAATCAAGAATCTTACTAACTGTAGATTCATCATATTCCTTTGTAACTTCTACTGTAATAACTCCATTTATATTAATGCATCCGCTTAATATTTCACTTCCTACTCCTATTTCACGAGGAACAGATTCTCCAGTAAGGGCTGATGTATCAACCATTGAATTTCCATCAATGACCTTTCCATCAAGAGGAACTCTTTCTCCTGCCTTAATTACAATAATATCTCCAACTTCTACTTCATCTGGATCTACTTTTATAAGTTCTTCTCCTCTTTTTACATTTGCATAGTCAGGTCTTATATCCATAAGGTCTGCAATTGACTTTCTTGATTTATTAACAGCATAGCTTTGAAAATATTCACCAATTTGGTAGAAAAGCATAACTGCAACACCTTCAGGATATTCTCCAATTAGAAAGGCCCCTATAGTAGCAAGCCCCATTAAGAAACTTTCATCAAAAACCTTTCCTTTTCCAATATTTTTAAAAGCTTTTTTAAGAACATCTCCACCTACAATAATATAGGTTATTAAATACAAAGCAAAATTTAACCATTCATTATTTAAATTTATAACTGCTGCAAATATATATAAGATAGCAGCTATTATTATTTTCCTAAGTCGCTTTTTCAAAATAATCCCTCCTTATATAATGCACTAATAGCATTTAATACAAAGTAACCATAATTATCTTAATTTATATAAGTCATAATTTTTCTTAATTATTCTATAAACTTTATATTTATACTAATATGAACAATTGAATATTCATTCATGTATTTTGCTAAAAAATATATATGATTTATTTTTTTATTTTATTTTTTTATAAATGCTAATTAAGCTTTTTTCATAACAGTATCTGGTTCAAGATCTCTGATTATTTTCTCTGCAGCTTTTATTATTTCAGGCATTTTTTCATCTTCAGCTTCAATTACAAGCTTAGTTGTCATAAAATTAACTGTGGCTTCCTTTACTCCATCAAGCTTATTAATAGCAGCTTCCATTTTTGCTGCACAATTTGCACATTCTAAACCTTCCAATCTAAATTTCTTTTTCATAATCTCAGCCTCCAAATTATCTCTTTAAAATTATAATTTATTTTATGTTTCTAAATTAAATCCTCTAACTTATTTATTACTTTTCATTTATATGATTTAACCCTTGGTCAAATATACTCTTTACATGGTCGTCATCTAAAGAATAATATACTACCTTACCATCTCTTCTATTCTTTACTAATTTAGCTTGCTTTAAAACTCTTAGCTGATGCGAAATTGCTGACTGTGTCATATCCAATAGGGCTGCAATATCACAAACACACATCTCAGCTTCAAATAAGGCACATAATATTTTAATTCTAGTTGAATCTCCAAATACTTTAAATAATTCAGCTAAATCATAAAGAGTTTCTTCCTCCGGCATTTTTCCTCTTACATCTTTAACAACATCCTCATGAATTATATCACAATTACACTTTTCAATAGGTGTCAAATTTTTACTCACTTTATCACCTCTTTTTCATACTTACATGAACATTTGAGTATTCATTCATATGTTATACTTTCATTATATGCTAGTCTCCTAAAATGTCAACAGTTATATAAGCAATCATTCATTTATCTGGATAGCTTCTGTAAAAAAATGTAACGGGGTCAGACCCCATTACATTAGAATTTCATCTAAAATTTCATTTATTACCCTTGGATTTGCCTTTTTTTCTGTAGCCTTTATTATCATTCCTACTAAAAAGCCTTTAACCTGTTTCTTTCCATTTTTATATTCTTCAACTACCTTTTCATTTTCCTTTAAGACTTTTTCCACAATAGGTTTAATTTTTTCAACAGAATTTTCTTGAATTAATCCCCTTTTCTTAATTATTTCTTCTGGATTTTCATCCGATAACTTATTTACCATTTCTTCTAATACTTCTTTTGCAGCACTATTATTTATTTTTCCGCTTTCAACAAATTTAAGAAGCTTAGACATTCTATCTGGTCTTACTGGAAATTTATCTATAGTAAGCTTATTTTCATTCATTAATCTTGAGATATCTGAAAGCAGCCAATTTGATGCTATTTTAGCATTAACTCCTTTATTAACTAACTCTTCATAATACTTAGCAAGACTCCTATCTCCAACTATAATTTCTATTTCCTTTTCATTTAATTTATAGATATTTTTAAATCTTTCCCTCTTTTCATTAGGTAATTCAGGAATACTTTCTTTGGCTTTTTCTATAATTTCATTCCTTATAAGGATAGGCAGAAGGTCTGGTTCCTTAAAGTATCTATAATCATTTATGTCTTCCTTAGTTCTCATAGATACAGTTTCTCCCTTAGAGCTATCAAATCTTCTAGTTTCTTGAATTATCTTATGGCCTTCTCCTAAAGCATATAATTTTCTTTGTCTTTCCTCTTCCTGCTCTATTGCTCTTTGAAGCTCCTTAAAGGAATTTAAGTTTTTTATTTCTACCTTAGTATTTAATTTACTACTACCTTTTTCCCTTAAAGAAATATTCACATCACACCTTAAAGATCCTTCCTCCATTTTACAATCTGATATATCACAATACTCTAAAATTTCCTTTAAGGCTTTTAAAAAGGCCACAGCTTCTTCAGCAGATCTTAAGTCCGGCTCAGTAACTATTTCAATTAAAGGAATTCCTGCCCTATTATAATCTATTAAACTATAAGCTTCATTTTCTGAATGAATTAACTTACCAGCATCTTCTTCTATATGAATTCTATTTAATCTTACTTTCTTTATTTTCTCCTTACTGTTTATTTCTATATAACCATCTTTGCATATAGGCAGATTAAACTGAGAAATTTGATAAGCCTTAGGTAAATCTGGATAAAAATAATTTTTCCTATCCATTTTACTTATTTGATTTATTTTACATTTTAAAGCTATTCCTGCTTTTACTGCTAAATTAATTACTTCTTCATTTACTACAGGTAAAGTTCCTGGAAGGCCTAAACACACTGGACAAGTATTTTCGTTTGGTCTTGAACCAAATTTTGTTGAGCAGCTACAAAAAATTTTTGTTTTTGTTTTAAGCTCCGCATGAATTTCAAGACCAACTATAGTTTCATATTTCATACTTTAGCACCTCCCAAAAATGCTTCTGCTGCTCTTAATATTTTTCTTTCACTAAAATGATCTCCTATTATTTGAATTCCAATAGGCAAGCCATTAGTACTCTTACCACAAGGTATTGAAATTGCTGGCAAACCTGCTAAATTAACATTACTCGTATAGACATCTCCAAAATTCATCTCTAATGAATTTGATTTTTTCTCTCCTATTTTAGAAGGAAAATCTAAAGTAACTGGACTTAATATTAAATCATATCCTTCAAAAATCTTTTTAAATTCCCTGCTTAAATTTCCCCTAAACTTTAAGGCCTTTTTATAATAATCATCATAATAATTTGAAGAAAGAACAAGAGTACCAAACATTATTCTTCTTTTTACTTCCTCTCCAAAGGCTTCACTTCTACTCTTCACCATAAGTTCATAGACATCTTTAAATTCTTTAGTTCTATAACCATATCTTATTCCATCATATCTTCCTAAATTAGAGCTTGCTTCTGCTGAAGAAATAATATAATAGGATGAAAGTCCCCTATTAAAAACTGATAATGGTATGTATTCTACCTCTGCCCCTAATTCCTTAAACTTTTTAGCACTTTCTTCTATGGCATTTTTTATTTCAACATTTATATCTTGACTTAATAATTCTTCTGGAAGGACTATTTTCATTCCTCTTACTCCTGCATCTATTCCTTCTAAATAACTAATTGTTTCCTGACTTTTAGAGCTAGTATTATCTTTAGGATCATAACCTGCAACAACATCTAAACATAAAGCACAGTCTTTTACGCTTTTTGTAATTGGTCCTATTTGATCTAAGGAAGAAGCAAAAGATACAAGGCCAAACCTTGAAACTAATCCATAAGTCGGTTTTAAGCCTATAACCCCACAAAAGGCTGCTGGCTGTCTTATAGAACCTCCAGTATCTGACCCTAAGCTTAATACTGCAATTCCTGATGCAACTGCTGCAGCTGATCCCCCTGAAGAACCTCCTGGAACTCTCTCTAAATCATGAGGATTCTTTGTTATCTTAAAGGCGGAATTTTCTGTAGACCCCCCCATTGAAAATTCATCCATATTTGTTTTTCCTATTATTATTGCATCTTCTTCTTTTAATTTTTTTATAACACTTGCATTATAAGGAGGAATAAAATCTTCCAACATTTTTGAAGCACAAGTTGTTTTAATTTCATCTGTACATATATTATCTTTTATAGCTATAGGTACTCCTGCCAGCTTTCCTAAAATTTTTTTATTTTTAACTTTTTCATCTACTTTTCTAGCATCTTCAAGGGCCTTTTCTTCACATAAAGTCAAATAGGCATTGATATCCTTATCTACTACCTTTATTCTCTTATACAATTTTTTAACTAGTTCTTCACAACTAAAGTCTCCCCTTATTATTCCTTCTCTTATCTCAAGCGCAGTTAATTTTTCTATTTCCACTATATCTCCCTCCTTACTCTATAAGCTTTGGAACTTCAATATTTTCTTCTCTCATAGATTTTGTATTTCTAAAGAGCTTCTTCTTATCCTTAAAGACTTCTATTTCATCTTTTCTAAATTCACTATTAACTCTATCAAAATTATCTAAATTTATATCTTCTAAATTTAAACTATCATTTGTATCAAAATTATTTAATATCTTTTCAAAATCCCTAGTCATTTTTTCAAGTTCATCTTCCTTAAAGATTAATTTTGCACAACTTGATATTTTTTTAATTTCATCTATTGTAATCTTCATTTCTCACACCCCTAAAATCTTTTAGAATATAATTCTTTTCATGTTAATTTTTAACTTATCCTATTGCTTATGATATTTATTTATAGTAGAATTTAATTACTATTTTTTCCAAACCATCAACTAATTTCTACAATATTCTGCACTAAATTTATTATTTATTTGAAAGGATGAAACTGATGGAAGAATATAAAAAACTTAGTCCCAAAGCAAAAACTTCTTGGTTTATTGCCAGAATAATTTTCACTTTAAGCCTTTTTATTATTACAATAACTTCTTATTTTTTCTTTAAAAACAAAATATCTTCCTCTTTTTTAAAAATAAGTTTAATTATATCTGCTATATTATTAATTTTATTACTTCTTAATGCTCTTATCTACCCTTGGTATGAATACAAGCAATGGAAGTATATGATTAGTGAAGATGATATTAAATTTTCTGAAGGTATATTTTTTACTAAAAATTTTATAATTCCTATTATAAGATTGCAGGAAATTATGCTAAATCAAGGCCCTATAAATAAGAAGTTAAATCTATATGATGTTATTATAAGTACCTCTAATATATCTCATAAAATTCCTAACTTAGAAGAAAGTGAAGCTTTAAAAATATCAGAGTTTTTATCAAAGAAAATAAAAGAAAAGGTTAATAAGGAAATTTTAGAAGAGATAAACTCCAAAGAAAATATCATTAACTTAAATGAAACAGGTGAATAATCATGAATAGAATTAGAAATTCTAAAGTCTTTATAATAAAAGATGCCTTAAAAACTTTAAAAAATACTTTCTTTATTTTCCTAGCAGCACTGATTGATATGGAATTTTATGATCTATTAATTATTTTAGCTATTTTAAGTATCATACTAATTAAGAGCTTTATTGTATGGAAAAACTATTATATTTCTATTTTAGAAGATAGATTTATAATTGACCAGGGAGCTTTTTATAAGAAAAAAACAGAAATTTTTTATGATAAAATTCATACTATGGATGTCAAAAAAGATCTTTTTTGCAGGCTTTTTGATGTTGTCGAACTCAAAATAGATAATGGAAGTACAGAACTAGGTAAGGCTGAAATATCTATTATACTGGGCGAAGATAAGATAAATAATTTTGTAGAAATAGTTGAAAGCAGAAAAAATAATACTAATATAATTGATAATATCAATGAACCATTGAAAGATGATAAAAAGCCTAAGGACACTAATTATCAAATAAGAAAAATAACAACTAAGGAGCTTATATTAAGTGCTCTTCTAAGACCTAATCTAGGAACCTTAATAATCGTAAGCACTTTCTTCTTTAATATAGGCGAAATATTAGAAACCTTTAATTCTAATATCTTTATTCAGCTTGAAAGCATATTTAATAAATACATGGCTCAATTAGAATTATGGACTGCTATTTTATTGGGTACTATTGCTATACTGATTTTTAATTTTATTCTAGATATTATAATTTCCTTAATAAGATATAGCAGTTTTACTCTTAGTGCCAACAAAGAAAATATAAAAATATCCTATGGCTTTATCACCTTAAAAGAATACACAATACCAATAAATAAGATTAAAGCTGTTATTTTAAAACAAAGTTTTTTTCAAAAGCTTTTTGGTTATTATAGGGTTGAAATTAGAAACATGGGCTATGGGGATGAAAAAAATGAAATAGCTATTTTATTTCCTATATGCGATAAAGCTTTTATAGAGGAAACATTATTTAGACTTCTTCCTAGCTTTAAGTTTGAGGAAAAAGAATTAAATTTAAAAGAAGGAAAGGAATTTAATAAAATTTCAATAATCTATAGTTTTATTATAATGTTAGCAATTGCCTTAATATCTTTATTAGTCTTCTCTATATTTAAACTTATTGAATTTAAAATTTCCTTAATGATATTCTTAGCTTTAATATTATTATCTTTAATAGTTTGTTTTATTACTTATATGCAATATAAGAGATATAAACTTATTATTAATAAAAATACTATTGTTTATTGTAAGGATTTAATAAATAAAAATATATTTATCATTCCAACTAAATCTATTGAATATATAAATCTAAAACAAGGACCTATAAAGAAAAAATACAAACATTATTCCCTTTACCTTGATTTAGGTATAGGCTTAGCAAGAGGAAGCCTAATTGCTATTGAAAATATTAAAAAAGATTTTGCAGATAAAATTGATGCAGTAATTTATAAAGGCTAAAAGTGCAAAATTGATTATATAATAAAAATACTTCCTTAAAATAAATTTATCTTTTATTTAAGGAAGTATTTTTATTTAATTCTATTCTTCAACAAACTCCATTAAAACTTTATTGAAATTATCCTTTTCATCATAGAAAGTTCCATGTCCACTATATTTAAATTGTACAAGTCTTGAATTTTTTATTGCTTTATTCTGTGCTTCACTTAAACAGTATGGAACTATCTTGTCATGAATACCCTGAATAATTAATGTAGGAACTTCTATTTTTTCTAAATCAGAGAATAAAACTTCTTTTAACCATGTATTAGCAACTGCTGCTGTAGCCCAACTTGCTGCCTTTAAGCCTATTTGAAAAAACCAATCAGAAAAGGCTTCACTTGTATGCTGGAAGAAAAACCTATTACCAAAATCTCTTAACATTCGCGGCCTATCACTATAGGTACCTCTAATGATATTTAGTACTACTTCCTCATCTACTCCATGCTCAAAGTCAGGACGTTTAACAAGGCTAGGTGCTGCTGCTGCAATAAGTACAAGTTTTGATACTCCATAGCCATTATGACGACTCATATACCTTATAGCCATTGCTCCGCCAGTAGAATGACCTGCTAGAGTAAAATCTCTTAACTTTAGTACATCAACAACAGCCTTAACATCATCTGCTAATCTGTTATAATCATAGCCATGCCAAGGCTTATCAGACATACCAAAACCCCTTGTATCTATTCCTATGCACCTATAGCCCCTTTTAGGAAGTTCATTAAATTGATACTCAAATAAAGTATGGTCACCAGGCCAGCCATGTAAAAATAGAATGGTTTTATCCCCATCAGGATTAATATCCTCTACATAGATCTTTACATTTGGTTCTGCCATTACATAATATCCCACTTATTATCCTCCAATAATATATTAAATCCTGAAATATATTATTCAATTCCTTATATCTTTGTGAAATAAGATTAGAATATTATATTTTCTGACAACAGCTTATATCTGTTATATCTTTCTTTGGCTTCTTTTTCCAACTCATTAAACATTTCTTCCGCTGCTTCTGGATTAGTCTTCATTAAAACAGAATATCTAAGCTCTCCCATTAGGAAATCTCTTAATTTTATAGTTGGTGACTTTGAATCTAAGGTAAATGGATTCTTTCCTTCCTTCTTAAGATCTGGATTATATCTATAAAGTGTCCAATATCCAGAATCCACAGCTCTCTTCTCTTCATATGGAGTATTTCCCATACCAAGCTTTATTCCATGATCTATACAGGTTGCATATGCAATTATTAAAGATGGTCCATCATAATTTTCTGCCTCTACTATAGCCTTAATAGTCTGATTCATATTTGCTCCCATAGCAATTTGAGCAACATATACATTTCCATAGGTCATTGCCATTAAAGCTAAATCCTTCTTCTTTGTATTCTTTCCTTTAGAAGCAAACTTAGCTACTGCTGCCTGTGGAGTTGCTTTTGATGATTGACCTCCAGTATTTGAATATATTTCAGTATCAAAAATTAAGATATTAACATTTTCCCCTGAAGCTAAAATATGATCTAAACCACCAAATCCAATATCATAAGCCCAGCCGTCTCCACCAAATATCCATTGGGATCTCTTTATAAAGAATTCCTTATCCTTTAATATTTCTTTTGCAACATCTAAATCAATTTTCTCTAATACTTCTATGAGCTTATTAGCTCTTTCTCTTGAACCTTCTCCTACTTCTCTATTATCTAACCAGTCCTTTAAAATTTTCTTATATTCTTCAGAAATCTCCTCTTCCAATGCTAAGCTTATATTATTAGCAATTCTTTCCCTTATAGCTTTTACTCCAAGATACATGCCATAACCATATTCTGCATTATCTTCAAATAAGGAATTTGCCCAGGCAGGACCATGACCATCCTTATTTTTCTTATAAGCAGTTGAACCTCCTGAAGCTGCCCATATTGTAGAACATCCTGTTGCATTAGCAATCATCAGTCTATCACCAAATAACTGAGTAACAAGTTTTGCATATGGAGTTTCTCCACAACCTGCACAAGCTCCTGAAAACTCTAGCAATGGTTCTTCAAACTGACTTCCCTTAACTGTCGTTTTAGCAGAAATATTTTTCTTAGGCTTTAACCTTCTTACAGCATAATCCCAAGCTTTAATTTGATCCTTCTGACTTTCAAAGGACTTCATAATTAAAGCTTTTCCTGGAGCTGGACAAATTTCTACACAACTTCCGCAGCCAGTACAGTCTAATGGAGTAATTCCAATTGTATAATGATATTGAGGCCCATTTTTATCTACACCATTGGCCTTGACACTCTTGTATCCCTTAGGTGCGCTCTTCACTTCCTTTGAAGTAGCTAAAAATGGTCTTATAACTGCATGAGGGCAAACAAAAGCACACTGATTACATTGAACACATTTATCTGGCTGCCATTCTGGAACATTAGAATATTATTTTCTGCTATATATCTTTTTACCCTTGGATTTAATTTTTCTTCTAATTCTTCTTCACTCCAAAGGGTATTTAAAATAAAGATTCCATTTGGCTTTAAATCCTTTAATATATCATATTT
>Ga0209537_1004938_pt1 | contig 10943 bp, 12 predicted proteins | sample BioPla4DNA1_FD_187698 | JGI IMG/M metagenome (GOLD analysis project Ga0209537, IMG submission 187698) | Biogas fermentation microbial communities from Germany - Plant 4 DNA1 (SPAdes) (version 2) | ecosystem: Engineered > Bioreactor > Anaerobic > Digestate | place: Bielefeld, North...
ACTTCCTTTGGAGGTCTGGATTAGGGAATTAAGAGACTATATCTGTTATCTTCATATTCATTCCAATGATGGAAAATACGATCTTCACCAAAAGCCTACCATGGAAGAAATAGAAGAATTATATTATTTATTAGATAAATATAATTTAAATCCCATACTATCCTTAGAATATAAGATAGAAAATTTAAAAGAAGAAATAAGAAAATATAGGTAGGAGGAGTAGATATGGCAAATATTATGATACAAGGTACTACATCTTCAGCAGGCAAGAGCCTATTATGTACAGGCCTTTGTAAGATATTTAAAGAAGATGGCTATAAGGTTTATCCATTTAAGTCTCAAAATATGTCTTCAAAATATTATACAACTAAAGAAGGATACAAGATTAGTACTGCCCAGACTTTACAGGCAATAGCTGCAGGTCTTGAACCCCATCCAAATATGAACCCAATCTTACTTATACCAAAAACTGATAAGGGGTCTATGGTTGTATTAAAAGGTGAAGATAAAGACCATATGGAGGCTAGGGAATATTTTAAGTATAAGAATATTCTTAAACCCATGATACTAGATACATATAGAGAGATAGAAAATGAAAATGATATAGTTGTTATAGAGGGGGCAGGTAGTCCAGCAGAAATAAACCTAAAAGAAAATGATATTGTAAATATGGGAATTGCTGAAATGGCCGATGCCCCAGTCCTCCTAGTAGCAGATATTGATAGAGGAGGAGTATTTGCTTCCCTTTATGGTACTGTAATGCTATTAGAAGACCATGAAAGAAAAAGAATAAAGGGACTTATAATAAATAAATTCAGAGGAGACAAGACCCTACTAGATCCAGGGATTAAAATGATTGAAGACTTGTTAAACATACCAGTTGTAGGTACTATACCCTTTGTTCATTTAGAATTAGTAGATGAAGATAGTTTAGTAGACTATGATAAAAAATGCAATAAAATTGAGCAAACCATGGAAGAGATAAATAGGGAATTAGATAAACTATCTAAGGTCCTCCGAGAAAATATGGATATTAACTACATCTATAAAATTATGGGATTAGATTAATCCTTGTTTGTAGCATAAAAGGAGAAGAAAGATGGTAACCAATATAATATTGGCAGTAATATTAGACTTTATATTAGGAGACCCCTATAGTTTTCCCCACCCAGTAAAGCTAATGGGGAGGATAATATCCCTTGAGGACAAAGTAGCTAGAAGAATAGCTAAAACTAATAAGGGCTTGAAATTTGCAGGCTTTATAATTGTAGTAATCAATATTAGTCTTGGATTCCTTATACCATTTTTACTGCTAAAAGCAATTAAACCCTATAACATCTTGTATAATATAGTCAATGTTTATCTAATATATACTTGCATAGCTGCAAGATCCTTGCATTATGAGGCTATGAAGGTATATAAGGCCTTGAACTTAGGGATAGAAGAAGCAAGAATTAGGTTATCCTATATAGTAGGTAGGGATACAAAGAATTTATCTGAAGAAGGAATTGTTAGGGCAACAGTTGAAACAGTAGCAGAAAATACTTCGGATGGAGTCATAGCTCCTTTATTTTACATTACCCTATTAGGAGCACCAGGTGGACTAGCCTATAAATTTATTAATACTATGGACTCTATGCTTGGCTATATGAATGAAAAGTATAAGGACCTTGGATATTTTCCTGCAAAGCTAGATGATATATTTAATTTTCTACCAGCTAGAATTACAGGCTTACTTATGTCCTTAGGGTCTATAGGTAGGTTTAATCTTGTAAATGGTATTAAAATAATGTTTAGAGATAGGAAAAATCACAAAAGTCCAAATGCTCCTTATCCTGAAGGGGCGGTAGCAGGACTTTTAGGTATCCAATTAGGTGGCAGCAACTATTATCATGGAAAGCTAGTAGAAAAGCCTACTATTGGAGATAAAATAAATCCTATAAACAAAAAACATATAAAAAATTCTATAGAAATTATGTACCGTAGCCAAGTGTTGCTAGTAGTTATTTATACTTTAATCAAGCTAATAAAGTAAAATACATTATAAGTAGTCCCAATATACTAATAAAAATATCTTGTATTAATTTTTGTTTTATGGTAGCATAAAAATGAAAATTGAATAAGAATACTTTAGGTTCCGTTAAGGATTAATAGGGAAATGGGTGAAAATCCCATACAGCCCCCGCTACTGTAAGTGATGATGAAATCAGCGTATACCACTGGACCAATCCGGGAAGGTGCTGAGAGTAAAATGAATCACAAGTCAGGAGACCTGCCTAATGTATATTCTAAGCAACCTTCGGAGGGAAGGGGATGCTGATATTTTTATGTCCACATATGGATCTAATATCCCTAACCCTAGGTTAGGGATTTTTTATTCCCTCAAAATATAAAACTTAGGAGGAGTAAAATGAGAATTAAAAACATCATATCATTAGTGCTAGTATTAGTTTTGATTAGCTTAAGCTTAATAGGATGTAGACAAGAAGCAAAGCTAGAGGATCAAGTACAGGAAACTATAGTAGAGGAAGATAGAGTAAATGAAGCAGTTACAAAGGAACCAACAGCTGATGAATATGGAATAGTAATAGATGAAGACACAGTTACCTTTGTAGATGGAAGAGGGGAAGAGATAAGACTAAATAAGAAACCAGAAAGACCAATAGTATTATTTGCGTCCTTTGTAGATATTTGGGTAAGAAACGGTGGAGAATTAGTAGGTATGGTGGAGCCTTCAAATGATTACTACTTTCCAGGGACAGAAGATGTTGAGACCCTAGGCAAGCAAGGTTCTATTAGCTTAGAGAAAGTTATATCCCTTGAACCAGATTTAGTAGTATTAAGTTCTAATTCAAGCAAACATCTAGATATGATACCTGCTTTAGAAGCTAATAATATACCTGTAATGGCTTTAGACTATAAGTTTAAAGAGGACTATTACAAAATATCCAAGATATTTGCAGCTATAAATGACAGAATGGACTTATATGAACAAGATACACAAATGGTAAAAGACAAGATAGATGAGATTATGGATATGGTACCTACAGATAAGGAAGTGAAAGTACTTATTATTATGGCTACAAGTAATTCCATAGGGGCAAATAACTCCGAAACTACCATTGGAGAAATGTTTAAGGACCTAGGTACCATTAATATAGCGGATGGTTCCAACGAAAAATTAAGTAGCAAGAATTTCAGTTTAGAAACCATATTAGAAGAGGATCCAGACTTTATCTTTGTACAAACTATGGGGTCAGATATGGAAGCTATAGAGGAAAGACTAGTAAATGATGTGAAATCCAACCCTGCCTGGTCTACATTATCAGCGGTGAAAAATGATAGGTATATAGTATTAGACAGTAAATTATATACCTACAAGGCAAACCATAGATATGCAGAGGCCTATGAAAATCTAGCAAAAATCCTCTATCCAGAGGTATTTAAATAAATGAGAAAAGCTACACTTCTTATTATTTTTGTCCTACTAGCTGTTATTAGCTTTTTCATAAGTGTAGGAGTTGGGGCAGTAAAAATAGGCCCTGTCGACATAGCCAGATCTATACTATACGAAAAAGATACGGTTAATTATCAGATCATCTGGAATGTAAGGCTACCGAGAACTATAGTTGCTGCCTTAGTAGGCATATGTTTGGCCCTATCTGGAGCCATACTTCAAGGAATAATGAGAAATCCCCTAGCAGGCCCCAATATAATAGGGGTCTCCTCTGGGGGAGGTTTTTTCGCCTATATTATACTTATTATATTTCCACAGTACTATTATCTAGTACCCATAGGTGCCTTTTTAGGAGCATTGTTTGCTACCTTATTTATCTATTCCTTGGCATGGAAGCAAGGAGCCTTGCCCACAAGGCTGGTACTGGCAGGTGTAGCTGTATCTTCCCTATTTAGTGCAGGAACCAATACCCTTATGGCCTTCTTTCCAGATAGGGTACATGGAGTACTAGGCTTTATGGTGGGAGGCCTTTCGGCCATAACCTGGCAGGATTTTAGGATGATTTTACCTTATGCAATACTAGGCATAATACTTATATTATTTTTACCCAATAAACTAAATATCCTTATGTTGGGAGATGAAGTTGCCACTGGATTAGGTATAAAGGTTGAAAAAACTAGGTTTATTTTTATCATCATATCTTCTTTATTAGCGGGGGCAGCAGTTTCAGTAGTAGGATTATTAGGTTTTGTAGGCCTAATAGTACCTCATATAGTAAGACTATTTATAGGTTCAGACTATAGATATCTTTTTCCAGGAGCCATATTCTTTGGGGCATCACTTGTTATGATTTGTGACACCTTAGCTAGGACTTTATTTGCACCGGCAGAGATACCAGTAGGCATTATAATGTCAGCCCTTGGAGCACCATTTTTTCTTTACCTACTAAGAAAAAAGGAGGCAATGTAGCCATGGCTATAGAAACAAAAAACTTGCAAGTCAAATATGGGGACAAGCTAATATTGAAAAATGTTAATTTCAAAGTAGATAGGGGAGAGATAGTCACTATAATTGGGCCAAATGGTTCAGGTAAATCTACCCTCATAAAGGCCTTGTCCAGATTTATAAAGGCCTATTCAGGAAAGATTTATCTAAATGGAAGGGATATATATACTATTCCAACAAAGGAAATAGCAAGAGAAATGGCTATATTGCCCCAAGTAAAACATGTATCTGCAGATATTACTGTAGAAAACCTTGTATCCTATGGCAGGTATCCCCATTTAAAATTCGGAAAAAGGTTAGATAAGAACCATAAGGAGATCATAACTTGGGCAATAGAAAAAACAGGATTGAGTAAATTAAAAAATAGATATATAGGAACCTTATCAGGAGGAGAAAGGCAGAGAGCCTGGATAGCCATGGCCTTAGCTCAGAAGCCAAATATCCTAATCCTTGATGAGCCTACTACTTATCTAGATATCTCCTACCAATTGGAAGTATTAGAGCTAGTAAAGGAACTAAATGAGTCTTTAAAAATTACAGTTATCATGGTTTTACATGATTTAAACCAAGCAGCTAGATATTCAGATAAAATTTATGTATTAAAGAGTGGAGAGAGCTGCCAATATGGAAGGCCAGATAGGATATTAGAAAAAAAATTACTTAAAGATGTCTTTAGAATAGATGCCCACATATATGAAGACAAGGTAAACAATTGCCCCTACTTCATACCCCACAAGATTATATAAAGAAGGTGATAAAATGGACCATGGTGGAGACCTATTATCCTATGAAAAATATTATGATGGTAAACTAATAGATTTTAGCAGCAATATAAACCCTCTAGGTCCACCAGAAGGCTTAGATGAAGTATTAAGAGATAGCTTTAATAGTGTTGAAATTTATCCAGATATAAAATATAGGAGATTAAAAAAATCCATATCCAATTACTTAAAATGTAGGGAGGAAAATGTCTTAGTGGGCAATGGGGCGGTGGAGCTAATAGATAATTTTATAATTTTAGCCAAGAGAGTATTGGTGTCCATCCCCTCCTTTTCAGAATATGAAAAAAGGGCCCTTGTTCATCAAAAAGAAATAATTAGGATTCCATATAATTCTGATTTTACAATAGATATGAAAACTATAGGAAGTAATATAGAAAAGGATGATTTAATTATTCTAGGCAATCCAAATAATCCAACAGGCCTTAGGCTAGATAAAATAGAATTAATAGTTCTTCACAATATAGTTAAAAAGTCTGGAGCATACCTAGTGTTAGATGAGGCTTTTTTTGAGTTTTGTCCATGGGACTATGACAGTATAGAATTATTTAGGCAGACTAATTATGAAAACCTAGGTATAATAAGAGCTGCTACTAAGTTCTTTGGACTGCCCGGTATAAGGCTTGGCTATGGGTGTACATCTGCAGCTTTAGCCCAAGAAATATCTAAAATAGAACTACCTTGGAGTGTAAATGCCTTTGCAGAGGCAGCAGGTAACTTCATATTTGGTGAGAAGGAGTATATAAGGAAAAGTAAGGAATATATAGAACAAGAAAGGCAGTATATGTTGCAAGAGCTATCAAAGCATTCCTTCATAAAAGTATTTCCTACAGAAACTAATTATATCTTAATTAAGCTATTGAGATGGGATGAAGAATATGTATTTAATTTTTTCCTGAAAAGAGGCATAGTAATAAGAAAATGTTCCTCTTTCGAAGGACTAGATAATTCCTATATTAGGGTTGCCATAAGGAGTAGGGAAGACAATAAAAAACTTTTAAGTATTTTTAATGAATTGGAGATGATGTAGATGAAAGCTATAATGATCACAGCACCTTCTAGTAATAATGGAAAAACAACTATTACCCTTGGCCTTATTAGGGCAATTAAAAATAGGGGGCTAGATATATCTGCATTTAAAACAGGTCCAGACTTTATTGACCTAAAATATTTAGAACTGGCATCAGGAAAAAGAGCAGGCAATCTTGATATACATTTAATGGGACAAGAAGGCATAAGAAAATCTCTAGCCATGAGTAGGGGTGAATATGGAATAATAGAAGGGGCTATGGGTTACTTTGATGGCATATACAATACCTTTGAAAATTCAAGTTTTCATATATCAAGGGAATTGGATATTTCTGCAATATTAGTATATAGGCCTCAGGGTGAAATGTTTTCAGTTATTCCTAAAATAAAGGGTATGGTAGAATTTCCAGATTCAAAGATTAAGGGCCTTATATTGAACAAGGTAAGTAAGGATATGTATTTATTACTCAAGGAAAAAATTGAAGAGTATATAGACATTGAAGTCTTAGGATACTTACCTGAGGATAAGTCTTTAGAAATAGAAAGTAGATACCTAGGACTTGTACAAGCTGATAAAGGTAATGGTCATGAAGAATTAATTTCTAGAGTCGCAAAGATGGTAGAAGAAACAATAGATTTAGATAGGATATTAAAATTAACCAGTGAGCTTCATATTTCTCCATATGAATATAGGGAAAAAAAGGATATAAAAGTGGCCATTGCCTATGACGAGGCATTTAATTTCTATTATAATGAAAATCTAAACTTATTCGAGAATATATGTGAAGTAGAGTATTTTTCACCTATAAGAGATAAAAAGGTACCAGATACCGATTTAATATATATTGGTGGTGGATATCCAGAAGTTTATAAAGAGAAATTGTCCTTAAATAAAGGTATGGTCAATTCCATTAGAGAAAATGCCCTAAGTGGGAAACCGATCATTGCTGAAGCTGGAGGGTTAATGTATTTAGTTTCTTCAATAGAAGATTATCCTATGTGTAATATATTTAATGGTAAGGCTAAAATGACAGATAGACTACAGCGATTTGGTTATGTAAATATTCAGTTAAACAAAGATACTCTACTAGGCAAGCAAGGTAGTTTAATCACTGGCCATGAATATCATCGTTCCACAATAGATATAGAGGGAGAACCAGTATTTAATATTACAAAGCCAATGAACAATAATAGAAAATGGCAGTGTGGATATACATATAAAAATGTATTGGCATATTATCAACATATTAATTTCCTTGGAAATAAAGAATCCTTTAATTATTTATTGGATACTATAGAAAACAAAAAATATTAAAGAAAGGGGGGAAAGGAAATGGAAAACTCCTATAGATTTTATAGAAATCTTGACTGTAGTTATTTTCCATGTCACAAGGTAGAAAATACTGAAGACTTTAATTGTATGTTTTGCTATTGTCCTTTGTATTTATTAGAGGAATGTGGAGGGAATTATATTTATTACCATGGGGTGAAGGATTGTAGCAATTGTTTAGTGCCACATAGGCCTAAGGGCTATGACTACATAAACACTAAGTTAAGAGAAGAAATTGAGAGAAGAAAGATGGATAACAAGTAAAACTATAGAAAAGGTGGTTTAGCTATGGAACTACTGGAAAACACTTTAAAACAAATAACAGGTCCAAATGAGGAAGTAAAAAAGCAAGCAAGAGATAAATGGGACAGCTTACTAAAACCAATGGGAAGCTTAGGAACCCTGGAAGAGGTAACTATAAAAATTGCAGGAATGACTGGTAAAATCATAAATAGGATTGATAAAAGGGCCATAGTAGTAATGTGCGCAGACAATGGAGTAGTAGAAGAAGGGGTAAGCTCAGCCCCTCAAATATTTACCAAGGTATTAACAGAAAGTATGCCAAAAGGGATTACAGGGGTGGCAACCTTGGGGAAATTTACAAATACAGATGTAATTACAGTAAATTTAGGAGTAATAGGAGACATAGAAGATCCAAGAATAATAAATAAAAAAATAAAAGAGGGCACTCAAAACTTTACAAAAGGACCTGCAATGGCCTATGATGAAGCTGTTAAATCAATTGAGATAGGCATTGAGATTGGGAATAAGCTTTATAGTGAAGGTTATGATATACTAGGCACAGGAGAAGTTGGTATAGGAAATACAACTACTTCAGCAGCAGTTGTATCAGCTTTGTCAGGCTTAGATGTGGATCTGGTCTGTGGAAAGGGAGCAGGTCTTACTGAGGAACAGTTTAGAAACAAAAAGGCAGTCATACGAAGGGGCATAGCATTAAATAAGCCCAATAAAGAAGATCCCATAGACGTAGTTGCAAAAGTAGGCGGATTTGATATAGGTGGAATGTGTGGTTTATTTTTATCTGCTGCAAAAAACAAAAAACCTATAATAATAGATGGCTTTATATCATCAGCTGCAGCTTATTGTGCTGTTAAATTACATCCCCTAGTTAAGGAATATATAATTCCTTCCCATTTATCAGGAGAGCCGGGAGCAAAATATATACTGGATGAACTTAAATTGAAACCCATGTTAAACCTAGGCATGAGATTAGGGGAAGGAACAGGTTGTACTTTGGCATTTAATATCATTGAAGCTGGAATGTATACCCTAGAAAACATGGGAACCTTTGATGATGTTTCACTAAGCAGTTCGCCCCTAGTAGATATAAGAGAAGATTAAGGGTGGTGGTCAAGTGATAATACTTGTTACAGGTGGAGCAAGGTCTGGAAAAAGTAGATTTGCAGAAAACCTTTATAAAGGGAGAAAAGATGTAGTATACATAGCCACATCAAGGATAACAGATGATGAAATGAGAGAAAGGGTAAAACTTCATCAAGAATCTAGACCTAGCCAATGGCGGACCTATGAGGGGAATTATGACCTCCATAAGGCAATAGGAGGGGAAAAAAACTATCTCCTAGATTGTCTTACTGTCCTTACTTCTAATATAATGTTTGATATATCTAAGGATGTTGAATATATAGATTATAAAATCCAAAGCAAAATAGAGGATAAGGTAATTCAAGAGATAGAAAATTTAATAAATAGGGTAAGGGAGAAGGATTATAACCTTATATTGGTAACTAATGAAGTAGGATATTCCATAGTACCGGAACACCATGTAGCTAGGGTGTTTAGGGATATCCAAGGAAGAGTAAATCAAAAAATTGCCTCATTATCAGATGAGGTCTATTTAGTATGTTGCGGAATACCGGTGAAGATAAAATGATAAAGGGCTTTATACTTTCTTTACAATTTTTCTCCCGTATACCTATAAATATAAATATAGATTTTAATGAAAGGAATATTAGGTACAGTATATTTTTTCTTCCCCTAATAGGGGGAATTATAGGAGCCTTAGGAGGACTAGTTTATTATTTTCTATCTCCCTATAATAAGCTCATAGCTTCCTTTTTAAGCCTTTTAACAACAACAGTATTAACTGGTGGACTCCATATAGATGGCCTTTCAGATACCTTCGATGGCTTCATGTCTAATAGAGATAGGGAAAAGATCTTAGAAATCATGAAGGATAGTAGAATAGGTACCTTTGGAGTCCTAAGTATAGTTCTTGTAATGCTATTTAAATTTATATTAATATATAGTATTGATAATCTTCCATTGGCCTTAATCCTGTCCTTTGCCAACAGTAGGATTGTAGCAGCAATAACCATATCATATAAGAAGAACGCAAGACCTGGAGGCTTAGGAGACCTATTTCACAAGGCCAATCCAAAAAACTTGGTAGTAGGAAGTGGAATTATCTATAGCTTCATTTTAGTATTGCTAGATCTTAAATATTTAATTCCCTTACTAATTAATCTTTTAGCTGGAGAATACATGTCGTATGTTTCTTATAAGAAAATTCAAGGATTAACAGGTGACGTATACGGAGCAATCATAGAATTGGGAGATGTAATTTCTTTACTAGGCTTTTGGGGTGTAATGCTATGGATATAATCATGATAAGACATGGGGAAACAGAAGACAACAAAGAAAAAATCTTTAGTAGAGATAATACAGGCCTTACAGAAAAGGGGAAAGAACAAATAAAGGGGACTAAGAAACTTTTAAAAAACATTGATTTCAATAGGGTATATTATAGTCCCTTGAAAAGGACGGTTGAAACATTGGAAGCCTTAGGTTTAACAGGTACAGAGGAGGCAAGGCTTAGGGAAATCAATTTTGGTATCTTTACTGGCAAGACCTTTGAAGACATATTAAAAGCCTATCCTAGGGAAACTAAGGCCTGGCTAGATAACCCTCAAAACTATATAATCCCCCAGGGTGAGAGTTTGTTAGATGTGTATAATAGGGTTGTGGAATTTTTAGAAAAAAAATCTAAGGTAAATGAGAATATATTATTAATCACCCATGATTGTGTAATCCGATTGGCTTTATGCTGGGTATTTGATAATATTGATTACTTTTTTAAATTCAAAATAGATAACGGGAGTATAAATGTTATATCCATAGAAGATGGATTCAGATATATTAAGAAGTTAAACCTAACTCCAAACCTCTAGTAAAACCTACTAGAGGTTTATTTTTAGGCAAATATGGCAATACATAAAGAATATGGAAGTATCATATGATTAGACTAGCAATTTTTTTTATAAAGAGTTAAAATATTTACAAATATAGGACTGGAGGATACTAT
>Ga0209537_1004941_pt1 | contig 10939 bp, 8 predicted proteins | sample BioPla4DNA1_FD_187698 | JGI IMG/M metagenome (GOLD analysis project Ga0209537, IMG submission 187698) | Biogas fermentation microbial communities from Germany - Plant 4 DNA1 (SPAdes) (version 2) | ecosystem: Engineered > Bioreactor > Anaerobic > Digestate | place: Bielefeld, North...
CAAGCAAGCGGCCTTCATTAAATTGCGTAAATTTGATTTTATTGTGGCGAAGGATGATTTACAACCTTCCCTGTTTTAAGCTATATTTTTTTACCATTCATTACGCTAGATGGCGTATATGGCGTAATGTAAAGGAGGTGATGACCTATAGGATTAAAAGTCAGATGCCCGGTCTGTTCCAATAAGAGATTGATGGACATGGTATCGGCGAAGGAAGCTGAACTAATAATAAAGTGTCCCAGATGTAAAAAGCATATCAACCTACTATTAAAAAACAATCGCGGGGACACGGGGACAGGTACCTCGTCCCACCATAATTACCAAACGAGGAGAACTGACATTTCGGGGTTGGTTCTCTTTTTTTTGTTTACTCCCTGTCCCCTTCAAAAAACCCGCCCAGACACATTGAATGGCAAAATACTCGTATAGCTCCCCTTTGACGGTGGGGGTAAGCCTGTACCAAAAAGATACCAACCTGTTATTCGCTAGGTTCTTCTAAGGGGATACAGGAGGGGATTAGTTATAAGGTTAAAAAAACGACAGAGCCTCAAAGCTCTGTCGTCTTTGACTTATGTTTCCTAATACTCAGACCATGTTGCCTCGTCTAATTTGAAATCATATTCTATACTTAATGTTTTCCCACCATCTAATTTTGCATAAACATCTGCTCCTATTATTTCATAATCATGGGGATCCTGAGTTTGAGGTCCAAAACCATCAAAATAAGGTGATGTTTCTCCGGGCAGTACCGTATCGTACGTCATGAGATATGTTGTCTCATTTTTATCTTTAAGCAATATTTCTAAATTATATCCAGTGACTGGATATGATGAATTATTGGTATATGCCGCTTTCAAGTAGACATTACCAATACTGTCAGGTTCTAATATTATTATATCTGGTTTAATATCCTCAAAGGGGATGGGTGCCTGGTGTATAGGGGTTTGGTTTTTGTTTTCCTCATACACAGACCATGTAATCTCGTCTAATTTGAAATCGTATTCTATACTTAATGTTTTCCCACCATCTAATTTTGCATAAACATCTGCTCCTATTATTTCATAATCATTAGGATCCTGAGTTTGAGGTCCAAAACCCTCAAAATAAGGTGATGTTTCTCCGGGCAGTACCGTATCGTACGTCATGAGATATGCTGTTTCATTTTTATCTTTAAGCAATATTTTTAAATTATATCCAGTGATTGGATATGGTGAATTATTGGTATATGTTGCTTTCAAGTAGACGTTACCAATACTGTCAGGTTCTAATATTATTATATCTGGTTTAATATCCTCAAAGGGGATGGGGATCTGGTTTTCGTTAATCAGTTCTGGTAAAGCAGCCTCCGCTTCACTACTCACTGCTTTGGTTCCGCCAAAGATTCGGAACGTTGTATGAGCGGTGACTAGGTCTTTAAGACTGGAAACGTTATTTCCGCTTACATAGAAAATGGGGTCTTCGAAAACAGCTGCTCCAACTGCATCAGCCTCCCCTGAATAACCAACGATGGAGAAGTCTACCTGATTGGTGAATAAATTCTTGGCAACTTCAAGGCTGGTCTGAACACGACTTTGACCTGCATAACGTGTAACAGTTGCCATTTTCTCCAGTTCGTTAGCGACGGATTCGCTAACTGCTTTCTCGCCACCGATAACGATAACATTCTTAAGGTCTAGATCTTCAATGGCCTCTATAGCAACATCTTCTCTGCCCTTATCTACCAAGAGAATTGGGTATCCATTTTTGAAAGCTAAAGGTCCTGCAAGCAAAGCGTCAGCCTTAGCGGTTCCACCAACCACATAAGCTGTATGAACATTAGTGTTGCCTCTTTTTGCAATCTGGGCAGCAGTATCATAGCGGTTTTCACCAACAATGCGTTCTACTGTAAGGCCTTTCTCATCTAGTGTATTGGCAACATCTTCAGAAATGGCATTTGTACCACCCAGAATTATGGCCTTCTCAGCACCCAGTTGGTCGATTGCAGCTCCTACTTCCTCAGGTAGACTGCCCTGTCTAGTGAGCAGAATAGGCGCCTGTTCCACTCCAGCCAGGTAGCTGGCCGCCAAGCCGTCAGCAAAGCCACCTTCATCCTCACCGCGAGCGATGATCACCGTTTTTGCGCCGTCCTTAAAGGCTTCCAAGGCAGTTTTAGCCGAGGTAGCATAACGGTTTTGGCCCTCAATTCTTATAATTTGGGGGCTATCGCCTGCAATCTGGGCGCTATCACCTGCAGCCAACGCCATAGTAGGAGTTATGCAAAACACCATGGCGACTGCTAGCAGTATAGCTAAAGATTTGTGTATCTTTCTCATGTTCTCCCCCCTTGCTTCTTTCTATATTGTACTCTCCCATTGAATACTTCAACCAACAGATAACTTAGACTGCCTATTTTTGATATAGCCTGACGCTTGATACCACCTCCTTCCAGCTTGCCGACATAATGCCAAATTCTTTTTTTCAATATGATAATTATTCTCTATAATTCCTGCCGTACCTTCTTTTCCCAATAGGGGTTGGGTCATAGAACGGTTTTTTGTGTTGGTTATGTTGTTGCGAAGTTGTAAAATGCTTTAGCAATTAGTTTTTTTTCAGAAATGCTGCAAAAGATCAAGTACGAAATGTTCTGTAAAATCGCCCTCTGGTAAAAAATATTAGAATTGTCTAGCAGTATTTAGATGTGTCACTTTATTTACATGTTTTTGCTGTCTTTTCCACTGCCAGTATTCATCCATATCAAAGTACTTGCGGCCAGTGCTCCAGGTTTCATCCTGTTCCATAAGCAGCGCACCGATTAACCGTGCAGCAGAAGCATGGTTAGGAAAGATTCGAATAACCCGCTCTCTGCGGCGAATCTCTTCGTTCAAGCGCTCAATGCTGTTAGTAGTGCGTAGACGCTTGCGGTAGCGTTCAGGTAGTATGAGTACTGCTGTGGCGTCATCAAAGCCCTGTTCCAGGATATCAACCGCTTTAGGAGCCTGTGCTGCAAATGTATCAATCGTTGTGTGTAGTAATGATCTGGCACTCTCCAAGTTAGGGGCCTCAAAAATAGACCGTAAGTGACCATGAAGATTGTTCTTCAGGCGTTTGGGACAGTTGTCTAGAATGTTGCGTGTAAAATGGGTCTGGCACCGCTGCCATGTGGCTCCTTGAAAACATCTGGCTACCGCATTAACAAGACCACCATGGTTGTCGGAAGCCACAAAATCAACGCCTCTTAGGCCACGACCCTTTAACCAGGTAAAGAACTCAGACCAGCTTTCTTCTGTTTCACTGTTTCCGATTTTCATACCGACCGGAGTTCGACACTACCGAGGTATTCAGAGCGAAATTTTTGAAGAGCGATCCTTTATTATCAAGGGTTAGCGGGTTTGGGACTGAAGAAAAATCGAAAAAGGCATAGGCACACGATTTGTGTTATATCTCTTGTTGTATGGATGGTATGTGTGGTATAATGTGGGCATGTACATCCGAACCATCCAGCGCAAAAATAAAGACGGTTCCGTTGTCCGCTACATCCAGCTCGCCCATAATCAATGGGACCCCCAGGCCAGGTGCGCCAAGGCCAAAGTGCTCTTCAACTTCGGGCGTGAAGAGGAGGTCGACCGGGAGGCATTAAAGCGTCTGGTAAAGAGCATCAACCGGTTCCTGGGGCCCGAGGAAACCCTGCGTTATGAAGCGGAAACAGGTGCAGCACCCCTTAAATTTATTTCCAGCCGTCCACTGGGAGGAGCCTGGGTCCTGGACAGGCTCTGGGAAGAGCTGGGGATCAAAGGCGTACTTGAAACCCTGCTCAAGAAGCGGCAGTACAAGACCCCAGTAGAAAGAGCCATCTTTGCCATGGCAGCGAACCGCGCCCTTGATCCCATGTCCAAGCGCGGAGTGGAAGAATGGGTGAAAGAGGACGTGGTAATCCCGGGTGTAGAGGAAATACCCCTGCAGCAGCTCTACCGGGCGATGGACTTTCTTCTGGAGAACGAAGCCGAACTGCAGAAGCAGGTTTATTACTCCGTGGCCAACCTGCTCAACCTGGAAGTAGACATCCTTTACTTCGACACCACCTCCACCTACTTTGAGATCGAGGACGAAGATGAGGATGGTGGACTGCGGCGCCGGGGGCACTCCAAGGACCACCGGCCGGACCTGCCGCAGGCCGTGATCGGCCTGGCCGTCACCAGGGACGGCATCCCGGTGCGCTGCTGGGTGTGGCCGGGCAACACCGCAGACATCTCGGTGGTCGAACAGGTAAAGAAGGACCTGGTAGGCTGGAAGCTGGGCCGGGTCATCACCGTGCTGGACCGGGGATTCAACTCCGAAGATAACCTGCGCTACCTGCAGCGGGCGGGCGGCCACTACATCGCCGGGGAGAAGCTGCGCAGCGGCAAGGAAAATACCGCAGAGGCCTTAAAGCGGGCCGGCCGCTACCAGACGGTGCGGGACAACCTGGAAGTCAAGGAGATCGTCGTCGGAAACGGAGAGGCCAGGGAGCGCTACATCCTGGTGCGCAACCCCGAAGAGGCTGCCCGGGACAAAGCCAGGCGGGAAAAAATTATCAAGGAACTGGAGGAACAGCTTCCCCATATTAAGACACATGCCAAAGCCGTCTGCGAACTCATGGCCCACCCGGTCTACGGCCGCTACCTGAAGCTGGACTCCCGCAGCCTGCCGAAGATCGACCGGGCCAAGATCAGGGAAGAAGAAAAACTCGACGGCAAATACCTGCTGCGCACCTCGGACGACACCCTCTCCGCCGAAGATGTCGCCCTGGGCTACAAGCAGTTGCTGCTGGTGGAAGACGCCTTCCGTACCCTCAAGTCCCGCTTGGAGTTGCGCCCGGTCTACCACCGCCTGGAAGACCGCATCCGCGCCCATGTGCTCCTCTGCTGGCTGGCGCTTTTACTGATCAGGATTGCCGAGAACAGGACGGGGCAAACCTGGGGCAGCCTCAGAGCCACCCTGCAGAGGATGCACCTGGGAGATTTCAGCGGAACAGCCGGTCAGGTAAGGCAGCGGACCGAAACCACCCCTGCTCAGAAGCAAATATTCAAGGTGTTAGCCGTCAAAGAACCACCACTTCTCTTCTCCATAAGCACCACAGGCAAGAGGGACGCCTAGTAACACGCCTTTAAAAGCGCACATCCTGAAACCCTTGCTCCATGCGGCTTCCGGCCTTCTGTTTATCTATGGACTGTCGAACTCCGGTCATCGCCAGCGGCCATTTTATCTTAGGGGAAAATGTTAATGCCTTAGAGAATGAGATAGCTCAAATTTGTGGTGCTCAATATGGGGTAGGTGTGGCCAATGGCAGTGATGCCCTTTACCTGGCCCTTCTGGCCTGTGGTATTGAGCCGGGTGATGAGGTGATCACAACACCATTTACCTTTTTTGCCACTGCTGGTTCTATCGTCAGGGCGGGCGCTGTTCCGGTTTTTGTAGATATTGATCCCAAAACCTATAATATTGACACAGAACTGATTGAAGAAAAGATCACACCCCGAACTAAAGCGATACTGCCTGTACACCTCTTTGGCCAAGCAGCAGAGATGGGCAGGATTATGGAGATCGCACATAAACACGGTTTGAAGGTTATTGAGGATGCTGCCCAGGCATTGGGTTGTGAATACCAGAAGCGGCCAGGTGGTGGAATTGGGGATGCAGGATGTCTCAGCTTTTTCCCCACCAAGAATTTAGGCTGCTTCGGTGATGGCGGTATGGTTGTCACCAACAACAAGGAAATTGCAGATAGGGTGCGGATGCTGAGAGTGCATGGCGCTAAGAAAAAGTACTATCATGAGCTATTGGGGATCAACAGCAGGCTTGATGAACTCCAGGCAGCGGTATTAAGGATGAAGCTCCCCCATTTCAAAGGATGGCTCAAAAAGAGGCAGGAGCATGCAGAACTGTATAATGACCTGTTCAAGGCATCAGGGCTTACAGTAGGCACCCATGTAAAAATGCCTTACCAACTGCCAGGCTGCCGGCATACATATAATCAGTATACAATAGCTGTCAGGAAGCGTGATGAACTAAGGGACTATCTGAAACAGCGCGGGATCGGCACAACTGTTTATTACCCATTGCCGCTGCACCTGCAGCCGGTATTCAAAGACCTAGGATACAGGGCTGGGGACTTTCCCCGTGCTGAACAGGCAGCAGAATCTGTGCTGTCCCTCCCTATGTTTCCTGAACTGACAGAAGAAGAAGTCAGGCGTGTAGTAAAAACTATAATAGATTTTTATGGAGATGAAACTCAGTGAAGAAATTAAATTTTGGTATTATCGGTTGCGGCAGAATCGCCTACAAACATGCCGAGGCCATCGTAAAGAATGAAAAGGCAAATCTGCTTTATGTCTGTGATATTATCGAAGAGAGAGCTGTGGATTATAAAAATAAATATGACGCTGTGGGGCATTTTATCGATTACCATGAAATGCTGGAAAGGCCTGATATAGATGTAGTCAACATCTGTACCCCCAGTGGGATGCATGCTGAGATGGGTATAGCTGCGGCAAAGGCTGGCAAGCATGTAATAGTGGAAAAACCGATGGCTCTTTCCCTGAAAGATGCAGATGATCTGATCAAGGCCTGTGATGAAAATGGAGTAAAGCTGGCTGCCTGCTTTCAGAACAGGTTTAACCCGCCGGTACAGAAACTGAGAAAAGCGTTAGAAGAGGGAAGGTTCGGTAAGCTAACCCATGGGAGTGCTGTAGTGCGTTGGTTCCGCCCCCAGGATTACTATGACCAGGCACCATGGAGGGGAACCTGGGCGATGGATGGGGGTTGTTTGATGAACCAATCGATCCACAACATCGATCTTTTGCAATGGATGATGGGCCCCGTGGAGTCCGTGTTCGGCTACACTGCCACCAATCTCAGGAAGATCGAGGCTGAAGATGTGGGTGTAGCGGTTTTGAAGTTTAAGAGCGGTGCTTTGGGAGTGATTGAAGCCTCGACAACCATCTACCCAGAGAACCTAGAAGAAACCCTTGCCATTTTCGGGGAAAAAGGGACAGTAGTTCTAGGCGGCATCGCTGTCAACAAAATTGAGACCTGGAAATTCGCCGACTCCCAGGAGGAAAATGAGGATCTGAAAAAACACCAGCAGGATGTCCCCAATGTTTATGGCTTTGGACATAATGCTTTGATTGAGGACTTTATTCAAGCAGTGATTAATAACAGGAATCCCTATATTGATGGTAGGGAAGGGAAAAAAGCTCTCGCAATTATACTTGGAATTTATGATTCTGTGAGATCTGGTGAAGAGATTACATTATAGAGTATTAGGGAGAATAACACCATGTCGGTAAATCTTCACGTCCTTGTTTTACCTTCTTGGTATCCTACTCGTGATTGCCCTGTTAGGGGGGTTTTTTTCGTCAGCAAGCTATTGCTTTACATAAAACCGGAATAAAGGTAGGGGTTATTTATCCTAATTTTCGCAGTCTACGAGAATTAAAGATCCCTGCTTTAGCAGGTAACCATTTTCAGACGAATGTAATTATCGACAAGGGAATCCCTACTTATTATTATCATGGATGGAACGTCCCGCGTTTACGGTTAGAACCTTTGCTCTGGAAATGGCACTCGAAAAAAATGTTTAATCTGTATAAAGCTAAATATGGAACTCCGGATTTGATTCATGCTCATAATATATTATGGGCCGGGGTATCTGCTATGGAAATTGCTCAGAGCGAGAATATACCCTATATGATTACTGAACATGCATCGAATTACGTCCAGGATATTGTTTATTCATGGCAAAAACCTTATATAAGAAAAGCTATCAATAATGCTGCTGTGGTGTTGGCAGTGAGTAAAACGCTTGCCGGTAAACTTATGACATATAGTGACAGAAAAAGAATTGAAGTGATACCCAATATGGTGGATACAGGTTTTTTCGTTTTTCCACCTGTACCGCGTAAGGTATCTTCCTTTCGTTTTTTAACCGTTGCAAGACTTAAGCCCAAGAAAGGAATTGAAATGCTGATAAAAGCATTTGCCAGAGCTTTTTCGCAGGAGAATGATGTTTTCTTGGAAATAGGTGGAGATGGAGAACAAAGAGCAGAACTTGAATCATTAGTGAAGTATTTACGCTTAAATGACAGAGTTAGTTTTCTGGGGGAACTATCTCGTGAACAGGTACGAGAAGCAATGTGGCATGCTAATGCCTTTGTACTACCCAGTTATGTGGAAACTTTTGGAGTAGTTTTAATTGAAGCAATGGCAACAGGGCTTCCTGTTATTGCAACAGCATGTGGTGGCCCGGAGGAATTTATTAAGCCGGATACAGGATTGCTGGTAGAACCGGGTAATGTAGTAGAAATGAGTATGGCATTGAAAAATGTATATGAACACCGATTTGAACTTAGAAAAAAGGAACTAGCTATCCGGAATTATATCGTCGATTATTACAGTGATAAGGTTATTGCAAAAAGATTATTAGAATATTACGATCAAGTTCTAGATGCAGAATCTAATGGAAGAAACCGCTGAACGAGGAGTATGACCACGATGAAATATCTTAAAACCCCAAGTTTATATCGGATAGAACAAACATTATGTTACATAGTTATTATTACCGGTTTTTTTGGAGCGGCATTACTTCCAATAGATATAGGACCTTTTAAACTTTTTCCATACCGGATTTTTTTTATTTTGTTATTGCCTCTCTTCTTCATACGCATTTTATTTAGAGAAAAACTCAGCTTATTTAACAGCGGTATTAAGTGGTATCTCATATTCCTCATTTTTTGGCTAGGTTATAGTTTTATCTCCTTAACTTGGGCTATTTCGAAAACAGATGCTATCAAAGATATAGTTTTTCTTTTCATGGGAATTACACTTATTTTTTTTATCTGCCTTTATATACGAAATAAGAAAGATTTCATGAATATTTACTATTTGAGTTTTGTGGCATTTGTTTGTTTAATTTGTATTGGCTTTTGGGAGGTTATAACTGGTAATCATTTATCATCATCTATGTTTTATAGCTATCCACCACTTACTATCCCGACAGGTACATTTCATAACCAAAATGATTATGCGACTTTTCTGGCATTATACATACCTTTTTCTATCGGTTTAATATACTATTCGAGAAAGTTGGTTCTAAAAATAATAAGTGTTTTGAGTATTGTTGCATCAGTTTATTTGATAATATTAACAAATTGTATTAGTGGTTTATTGGCAGTCATATTGGAAGTACTAGTTTTTATTGTGCTATATATGATTAAAAAGAAGAAAGTCTATTGGCTGGCAATTTTAATTCCCGCGGTTTGTGCAGTTTTTGTTTGGCAATACCCATTAATTTATGAATATATACTACAGATGGCTTCAGTGGATGAACGAGTCAATTTAATTCGCAATGGTTTTTATTTTCTTTACTCCACATTCGGTTTCGGTGTGGGTGCCGGAAATATAGAATACTGGATGGCCAATTTTCCGAAGTATGATGTAAAGGTTTTGAATATACACAGCTGGTGGGCGGAGATTTTAGCAGAGTATGGTGTCTTTGTTTTCGCTGGATATCTCTTGTTTTATCTAGGAATAATATATAGAATCATAAGAGTTTATTTCAGTACTACAAGCTACTTTGAGAAGCTTTTTTGTACAACATTGATTTTATCATTATGTGGGTTTTTTATTGCCTGTAATGGTCCCAGCAGTTTTTTAAATATTACTGCACAGTGGTATATTTTTGGTATAGCACTTGCTTTCATGAAACATATTAGATCAACTAAGGAGCAAAATGGCTAACTACATTTGTCAGATGACTAATAGAATAAAGGTTGTACATCTATCTTCTGCTCACCCTCCAGATGACACCCGTATTTTTTACAAAGAGTGCAGGACATTGGCTCAAGCAGGATATGAGGTAGTATTGATCATTCCTCATGATAGGGATGAGGTTGTAAATGGGGTTCGGATCAGGGGAATGCCTAAACCAACCAGTCGCTTTGTTAGAATGATCGGTACAGTGAGAGAAGTGTATAGGGCAGCCCTTGAAGAGAATGCGATTATTTACCATTTTCATGATCCTGAGCTGATACCGGTAGGTATAATGCTCAAAAATAAAGGTAAAAAAGTTATTTATGATGTACATGAAGACCTGCCCCGGCAAATTTTGACAAAACCCTGGATTGTACCTCTTTTAAGGCGAGTTGTGGGAGTAGGTGCCCTGGCTGTAGAGAATTTATGTGCCCGTTATTTTGATAGAATAGTAACTGTGACGTCAACCATAGCGGATCGCTTTCCAAAAAATAAAACAACTATAGTGCACAATTATCCCATCCTTGAAGAATTTGCAGTTACTAATTTCAAACCCTATCAGGAGCGAGATCCGTTAGTGGTCTATGTGGGTGGGATAACGGTAATCCGTGGTATCAAGGAAATGGTGAAAGCAGTAGAATTGATTCCTGCAGAGTGGGGAGTAAGATTAGTACTAGCCGGGAAGTTCAGCCCTCCTGTTTTGGAAGACGATGTTAGTGCTATGGTTGGCTGGTCTAATGTTGAATATTTGGGGTGGCAGACGCGGGATGAAGTTGCCGATCTTTTAAGCAAAGCTCGTATAGGATTAGTACTATTGCACCCTACATTAAATTACATGGATGCTTACCCCATTAAGCTGTTTGAATATATGGCTGCCGGAATACCGGTGGTTGCATCTGATTTTCCTTTGTGGAGAAAAATTGTCAGTGATATTGGCTGTGGGTTGGTGGTTGACCCGCTTGATCCCCAGGCTATTGCTGATGCCATACAATGGTTGCTGGCTCATCCAGTTGAGGCTGAACTGATGGGTAAACGAGGACAAGAAGCGGTGATAAAAAAATACAATTGGAATACAGAAGCCCAGAAATTATTGGGTGTATATCAGAGTCTGGTAAAATAGAGAGTAGGATGATGCAGCATGAAGATATTAATATTGACGCAATATTTTTCACCT
>Ga0209537_1004943_pt1 | contig 10935 bp, 10 predicted proteins | sample BioPla4DNA1_FD_187698 | JGI IMG/M metagenome (GOLD analysis project Ga0209537, IMG submission 187698) | Biogas fermentation microbial communities from Germany - Plant 4 DNA1 (SPAdes) (version 2) | ecosystem: Engineered > Bioreactor > Anaerobic > Digestate | place: Bielefeld, North...
TTTGGAATCTGAATGTTTTGAAGGGCATTGGCCCTCTTCTGTGTGCGCTTAATCTCCGTGGCAAGCTTATATACGGAAGCCTCTATTTCTGCCAATTCATACAGCAGATATTTCACTTCGTGAAATTTAGTGAGGGCCACGTCCAGGGCCGTATTTGTGTTATAGAAGCTGTAGTAATGGTCCAGCTCCTGCTTTTCATATTTTACTTCAGGTATTTCAACCCCCATGACGCTTCGGGTCAAAATTTTAAAGTCCGTGGCTAGTGGAATTGATTTGGCTACTTCATACACTTGAGAAATGCCTAATGTGATGTTGGCCGTCTGTAAAGCTTCATAAGCTTCCCGGAAAATGGCCTGGGCCTTTTGCTGAATTTCCTGAGCCCGGTCCATGAGGGCCATGACTTCCCTTATCAGCACGTTTCGCTTTTTATCCAACAGCTCGTAGCCCTTCTTCGAAAAGTCCAGGGCAGATTGAGCCGACATCAAATTTGCCTTGGTGGGCGCTATATTTTCCTGCATATCGGATCACTTCCTCAGGTATTTTTTAACCAAAGCAGGATCAATTCTGGTAAGCTCATCTTCCGGCAGGATGGCAAGCAGCTCCCACATGAGATCGAGGGTCTCCTCTATACTTCGGTTTTCATCAAAGCCCTGTTTGGTGAACCGCTCTTCAAACTGTCTCCCGAACTCCATATATTTTTGGTCAACCTCAGACAGCTCATCCTCACCTATGACCTGAGCCAGCGCTCGGATTTCCTGAACTCTGGAATAGGCTGAAAAAATCTGATTTGCCAGGTCCGGATGGTCTTCCCTGGTATATTCCTTGCCGATGCCATCTTTCATGAGCCTGGACAGGGAAGGCAGCACATTGATGGGAGGATAGATGCCCATCTGGTATAGGGACCTGCTCAAGACTATCTGCCCTTCCGTGATGTATCCCGTGAGGTCCGGCACAGGATGTGTTATGTCATCATTGGGCATGGTGAGGATGGGGATTTGGGTGATGCTTCCCCCTGAGCCTTTCAGCATGCCTGCTCGCTCGTAGAGGCTTGCCAGATCCGAATACATGTAGCCGGGATAACCTTTCCTGGACGGCACTTCTTCCCGAGCCGATGATATTTCCCTTAAGGCCTCACAGTAGCTGGTCATGTCGGTCATGATCACCAGGACATGCATGTCACATTCAAAGGCCAGGTATTCGGCTGCAGTCAGTGCGCACCGAGGCGTGGATATCCTCTCAACGGCAGGGTCATCGGCAAGGTTTGCAAACATCACAACCCGATTCATTACGCCGGTTTCCTCAAAGACCCTCTGGAAGAAATCCAGTTCATCGTGCTTTATGCCCATGGCTGCAAAGACTACGGCAAAATTGTTCCCCTTATCATCGGAAATCCTGGCCTGTTTTACTATCTGGGCTGCAAGCTGATTGTGTGGCAGGCCGTCGCCGGAGAAGATCGGGAGCTTCTGCCCCCTGATTAAAGTGGTTAAACCATCTATGGAAGATATGCCGGTTTGGATGTAGTTTCTGGGGTAGAGCCTTGCCACCGGATTCATGGGCCGGCCGTTGATATTGTAAAGCCTTTGGGCATAAATTTCCCCGGCTCCGTCTATGGGCTTGCCTACTCCGTTAAAAACCCTCCCCAGTATTTCCCTGGACAGGGGAATTTCCATGGGCTTGCCGCTGAAAGTGACAGCTACTTTATTTAGCGAAAGGTTGGCCGTGCCCTGATATACCTGTATGATAACTCTGCCGTGGTCCACCTGAACTACCTTCCCCATTCGGGTAGGCTCTCCCGGCATCTCAATTTCCACGATCTCATCATATGCAGCATCCTTTACATCGTCCATTACGATCAAAGGCCCAACTGCCTTTTCTAAGCGCAGGTATTTAACTTTCATTGCGGGCACCTTCTTTATACACTCTTTCCAGATTGTCGTAATACTGGTCAATTTTTTCCTCAATTCCCCGGAAAAACTCATTTCCAGTTGCATTGTACTTCATCATTATGATTTCCCTAAACAACCCCTCATCTTTTACTTTGGAAAGGGGAATACCCTTTTTAACTGCCGAAAAAGCTCTATCGTAGAGTTTTTCTATTACTTTGAGCATGCTGTACTGTTCCTGTGGCTCAACATAAGCGTCCTTTTCATGGTAGGCATTCTGCTGCAAAAACCCTACCTTTATGACTTTGGCAATCTCCAAAGTAACCCTCTGGTCATCCGGAAGCACATCTTCGCCTACCAATTTCACTATATCCATGAGCTTGTTTTCTTCATGAAGAATCTTGAGCATCTTTTCCCTCAGGGAAAGCATATCGGAAGCCACGTTGTCTTTGAACCACTCTTCCAGCATAGCTGTATAGCCGCTGTAGGAAGAGAGCCAGTTGATTGACGGAAAGTGGCGGGCGTGGGCAAGTTCCCTATCTAAAGCGAGAAAGGCGCCTACCGCCCTCTTTGTCGCCTGGGTTACAGGCTCTGAGAAATCACCGCCGGCCGGGGATACGGCACCTATTATGGTCACGGAACCTTCGCTGCCGTTTAAGTTTTTGACATAGCCTGCCCTCTCGTAAAACTGGGCAAGCCTTGAAGCAAGATATGCAGGATACCCTTCCTCTGCCGGCATTTCTTCCAGCCTGCCTGCAATCTCCCGAAGGGCCTCCGCCCACCTGGATGTGGAGTCTGCCATAATCGCCACATTGTAGCCCATGTCCCTGTAGTACTCGGCTATGGTAATCCCTGTGTATATGGAGGCTTCCCTGGCGGCCACAGGCATGTTGGAAGTGTTGGCAATGAGCACGGTCCTGTCCATCAAGGGGTGGCCGGTCCTTGGGTCCTTTAGCTTCGGAAAGTCTTCCAGGACTTCCGTCATTTCATTGCCCCTTTCGCCGCAGCCTACATACACGATTATGTCCGCATCGCTCCACTTTGCCAGCTGATGCTGAGTAATGGTTTTGCCTGTGCCAAAACCTCCGGGAATGGCAGCGGTGCCGCCTTTGGCTAATGGAAAGAAGGTATCTATTACCCTCTGGCCGGTAACTAAGAGCTTCTGTATGGGCATTCTCCGGTCTACGGGCCTTGGCGTCCTTACAGGCCATTCCTGGGCAAGTTTTAGTTCATAGTGCTTATCGCCATCTTCCAGCACGGCAAGAGTTTCCGCAATAGAATAGGCACCGCTTTTCACGATGCTCTTCACCCTGCCTTTTGCGCCAGGAGGCACCATGACCTTGTGCAGCACCAGAGATGTCTCCTGCACTTGGGCAAACACGTCGCCGCTCTTTAAATACTCCCCTTCCTTTGCAAGGATCTCTACATCCCAGAGCTTATCCTCATCCAGGGTAATAAGGCCTATCCCTTCCGGGATAAATCCGCCTCCTGCCTGATAGATCTTTGAAAGGGGCCTCTGAATGCCGTCAAAGATGTTAGTAATGATGCCCGGGCCCAATTTTACCGAAAGGGGTTTGCCGGTACCTGTTACCATTTCTCCGGTTCGAAGGCCGGAAGTCTCCTCGTATACCTGTATGGTGCCTGTGCCCCTTTCCAGGGAAATGACTTCACCGATGAGCTTCTTTTCACCCACCATTACCATTTCTCGCATCAAAAAATCATCCATGCCCTCGGCCTTGACTACCGGCCCATTGATATACACGATTTTACCGTATCTCGCCATCGGTCTCTTCCTCCCGGTAAAGCTTCTCAGCCAAGAGCTGCCCGATAAGCTGCCGGCTGTCCTCAATGCCCGATGCCAGCGTGCAATCTATCTGTATGTGATCCTCTTTTGTCTTGGCAAATACTCCGCCGATCATCTCATCACTGCCCTCTTCCAGCCTAAAGGCCTTTCCCTGCCGAAGTCTCGTTAAACGCTCTGTAATTTTGGCTCTGAATTTTGATATGTCGTGGCGCGTCAGGACATAAACTATTTCATCTTCTTCTGCAAGTTGCTCTGTAACCTGCTCCAAAACCTTTTCCAAAAAATCACTGTATGCCTCGGTCTCCAAAGACTCCCGCGCCCTTTCCTTAGCTTTTTCCACAATGCGGTCAATGAACTCCTGCCGCTTTTTGATAAGCATTAGTCTACATTCCGAAGCAGCTTTGGATTCCATCTGGCTTTTTTTCAAGGTAGCCTGTTTTACTGCCTCATCCAATGCCGCTTTCCTCTTTTGCTGGAACTCCTCTTGTAGCTCTTTTTCTTGCCTTTCATATTCCTCAATGAGCCTTTGGCGCTTCTCTTCGAATTCGTGCTCTATTCTCTCTAGTAACACCTTAGTAAACAAAGCTATTTTATCTTCAATTGTTGTAGACATTTACGTCACCTCAAATTGAGACCCCAATCGCCTCTTTTATATAGCGGGTCAAAAAGTCCGGCGGCCGCCGCGTTCCGTGGCGGTCGGGTATTTCTATAACAAGTGGCAGCTTTTTTGAAAGCTTCATGCGGTTTATTTCTTCCGGCAATCTTTCCGCAAGGGTCTCTGTAATTAGAAGAATGCCTATATCGCCGCTTTCCCTGGCTTTTTTTAGCTCATCCAATAGTTCTGCTTCTTCGTGGACAACGATACCGTCCACGCCCGCAAGTCTCATGCCGGTAAGGGTATCATGGTTGTCGCTTATCAAAAAGATTCTCATACATACCCCTTCTAGACTTTTCCCAAAATCATTATGGAAATAATCAGGCCGTAAATGGCGATACCTTCAGCAAGACCAACAAAAATTAGAGACCTTCCCAAAATGCTGGGGTCTTCCGATACCGCCCCCAAGGCAGAAGAGCCAACAGCCCCTACCGCATAGCCTGCGGCGATGGTTGCAAGGCCAGTAGACAGCGCCGCTGCCATAAATGCCATGCCAGATGATGAATTGGGCGATGTGGCAGCCTTTGCGGTTCCGGGCAGGAAAAACATTAAAAATGCTGCAATAAGCACCGCATATACCGCAACGCTAGCCTTTATCCATCTTTTGATTTTCGCAGCATTTTTGCCGCCAGCGTGTGAGATGTAAATACCTGCAAAAATTGTTAAACCGCATATAGCCATAGCTATAAATAAAACCAGATACATACAAAAGACCTCCATTTATATGGTTTTGATTTTTATATTTTTAGCCTAATGGGCAATTGTCCTAAAGGGATTCCGGGGCGCATGAGCCAAACCTTTTAATTTCACAGGCTTATATTCTATGCCATCTCCCTTATAAAATTTGCTAAACAGCTCATAATACTCGAGCCTCAAGGCCTGGATAAATACCACAAGGCCCTCCAGACCTATGATTATGACGTTGCCAAGAATCAACATGGCTATATTGCCCACTTGAGAGCCCATCATCTTTCCTACTGTTTCAAAGGCGATGTACAGGCCCACATGGTTTAAGGCAAAGGCCCCTACCCTTATGAAGGAAATGGTATTTGACAATGTGGAAAGCAGCGTTTCGACTACTCCGAAGCCCTCTTCCATGAAGTAACTGCCAGCTGACTCATCATAGAGCCTCTCCATCCCCTCGAGCTTGTGGGCCAGGGGCTGTTTTAGCACCATTAACACTATGAAGCCTATCATAAGAGCAATGGATACGGGAGAGACGCTGCCCCCTAAAGCCACCTTAATTACCGAATAAATTAAAACCAGGTAAAACCCCAAGCCTGCCCAACCGTTTCTCCCGAAAAAGCCTTCTTCAATGTTCCTCTGGATGCTGGAATTGAGTATGCTCCAGATGGTGCTGGCTACGAGAAGCAGGACCCCTAAAAACACCGCTGCAACTAACATGGTATTGATATTTGCCATAGGTCGAATTACCAATGCGGGGATCAGGTCTTCAGAACCAAAGACGCTTCCGTAAAGGAAGCCAAAGATGGTAGAACTGAATCCCAGCCTTACCAGGATCCCGCCGAAGTTGCCATCACTCATGACTTTTTCCATTATCAAGCCCGCCAGCAGCATCACAAGGCCCTGACCTACATCGCCGAACATGGCGCCGAAGAGCAACATGTAGGTTATGGCAAAGAATACCGTAGGATCTTTTTCGTCGTAAGCGGGAGTGCTGTACATCTTAACCAGCAGCTCAAAGGGTTTAAAAAGTTTCACATTGCGAAGCTGCGTAGGCGGCGTGATGCCCCTTCCGGATTTTGCAATGTCGTCGACTAAGATAATCAGGTCATCGCCAAAGCTAGATTCCAATTGGGCTTTTAATTCTCCCACACGGTTTTCCGGCACAAAGCCGAACAAGAAGAACCAGTGCTTGCCCAGAGCCGCGTCAGATTTTAAATCCTCCACCTGCTTTTCCAGCTGCAATCTGGAAAAAGCCTTTTCAACAACTGAAGCGTATTTTTCTCTGTAGTGGGAAAGGGAGGCTTTTAACTCCTCAACAGACCGCTCATCTTCTTGTATCTTTTGCTCAAGCTCCTGAATCACCTCAAAGGCTAAGCCACCGTATCCATCAGGCAGTGCCAGGGGTGTATAATTTAGTGAGTCTAATATTTTATTGACCGTCTCTTCAAGGGTAACTGGTGTCATGGTGGCAACTACCACATCTTTGCCCTCATCGCCAACTTTCATCACAACCGCCGGGATATTTTCATAATTCTTTTTAAGCTTTTCATAGTTTTCTTTTGTAATCTTCAAAAGCCTAAAGGTCAGATACTTCATTCCTGCGAGGCGTCCCATATCAAATTGGTGCTCTTTTAAGTAACTCAGGTTGCTTATATATTCCCTTTTTTCTTCAATTGTGCGCTCCCTTTCCTGAATCTCTTCGGTGGTGTGGCGGATTTCCTCATCGATATTTAGTATTTCTTTGATAAACTTGTCATAATCATAATCCTGCAGCAGGTGTTCCAGCTTCACCTGGGGTTCAATTCCAAAAAGCTGCATGAGACCAGTGATTATTTTTTCATCCTCGGAAAAATCCCTATGGGCTGAATAGGATTTCAGGAAGGGCAGCTCCTCTAGTGCTTCTATATTTTTTTCTGTGGGTAGGATCTTAAAGTCGCTGGAATTTATCCGCACCAAGGCATTTACCGCGTGTAAGCTGCCGTCCAGCACCAATTGGCGGAGAATTTTGTTCATCAGCTCGTTTTTCCCGATAAACCCCATCATTTTCATTGTTTCTACCGCCATAAAATTCGCCTCCTTTTCAAAACGCCCTCACAAGAAACCTTCTGGCTTCTTCCGGAGTTATACGATATCTTATCGATTCGCATATGGCAAAAATGTCTTTTATTTCATATTCCAAAAACCACACGTAACATATGGTCTGGATTATAGTCATGGGATACTTTCTGTTTAAAGCTTTCAGTAAATGGTAGATGTATCTGTTTATTCTTCTTTCCATGTATATATCCTGGGTTTGGTTCTTTTTAAACAGGAATTGGTAACCCGTTGATTGAACCAGTTCATAAAACTCTTCCAGATTTGCCGCATAACACAAGGCCTTTCGCTTAGTAAAGCTCAGCTCTTCGCCAAATTCCAAGGTGTAGTTCAAAAGCTCCTCAGGTAATAAGCGGTAAAATTTCTTGCCCCGATATATCCACTGAATGTTGTACAGATCGGCCACAGTGCCTTCCCAAAATTGCAGGATTTTGTAATCAGTGCCCGAGACCTTTTCGCGCATTTGATTGATCATGCTAAAGTAACCCATGTCAAGGACCATTTCAAAGCGGAAGAGGTTTTCCCTCCTGCCGTCCAGCAAGGGCTTCACAAAAGGGTAAAACTCGGAGCCTTCCATGGAAGTGATCAAATCTCGTATAGAAGCTGCTGCAAAAAGTTTTTCTGGTTGCAATCGGCTATATTTCCCTATGAATGTCAGTGATTGGCTAAAGTCTTGGGGTTTAGAACCGTTGAATATGAGCCGGGCAAGATGTTTGATGTCGGCAATCTCGTACTTTAAATAGAGAGACCTGACAAAATCCTTGTAGCCTCTCTTAAAATAGTAGATCAATCTGTCCAGATCGCTTATAATGCGCCGCCTAAATATCTCTTCCAATTCCCTGCGGCTTATTTTCTCCACATCCACATCTTTGAGAAATTCGGCGTAGTGGGTGTTGTCCTTTAAGTACCTTGCAAGTTCCGGCACTGAATGCTTTTGAAGCATGTTTTTATAATCTGCGGCCGTTAAAAAATCGCCTTCCATGGCACGAATTTTAGTATTCACCGCAGCATACACCAATGAATTTCCCATGCTACTTTTCCCTCTTGATATCAAAAATTCTCGCTAAAATCTCGTCTGCTATTTGGTCTTTATATCTCGTAAAATTCTTTTCCATTTCTCCTAACTGCCTTTTAGTCCTATTCTTAATTATTTCAACTTCCTCTTCTCCCTGCTTGATAATCTGCTGGAAAGCTTCTGCTGTTTCTTCCTCCATTTTACGGGTATATTCTTGTATTATTTCCTGTTTCCTCAGTTGGTAATGTTCTTCAAGTTTGGCTAACTTCTGCTCCAGCCTTTTACTGGACTCCTGCATGCTGTAGTCCAGGTCCATAAGGCGCAAAAAGGCTTGGGCCTTTGTCATAGTATCACCTTCATATGGCCTTGATTTGAATGATAAATTTTATTTTATACCTATGAATTTGTCTCTGCAACTTGAATTTAAAGAGATTTATTTTCAACATATTTTATAACAAACCGTCACTTGCTAGTTTTCCTATTTATTCTTACTATGAATCGCTTATTCTATTCATTTCTCGATAATACTAATGTAATCATACATAACTTGAAGGCAATCTTTCAGCGCAATTTATCTTTCCCAGTTTATCTCCCCAAGCCTTAGAAAGCTCTTTCCTTAGCTTTTCGAGCAGGCAGATCTTCCTGCCAATAAAGCAACGACTTTGGTGGCCACAGAAGACTTGAACCTAACTATGCTTTGCAGATTTGGCATTTGCGCTATTTTACTTGCCTTATCATTTCGCATATTTGTTTATATCTAAAACAGTCTACTATATGATCATTTACCAATCCCGTCGCCTGTAAATGGGAATAAATTATAATCGGCCCTAAGAATTCGAAACCTCTATTTCTCAAATCTTTACTTATTTCTTCAGATAGCTTAGTTTTCGCAGGAATTTCGGACTCACTTTGCCAAGAATTGATGATGGGCTTATAATCCACAAACCTCCATATGTATTTGCTAAAGCTGCCGAATTCTTTTTGAATCTCTATAAACCTTTTGGCATTATTAATTGAGGCCCTTATTTTCCTTTCGTTTCTGATTATGCCGTCAAAATTCATCAATTCTTCCACTTTTCTCTTGTCAAATTTGGCAACCTTAATGGGGTCAAAGCCTTCATAGGCCCTTCTATAGCTTTGTCGCTTTTTTAAAATGGTAAGCCAGCTGAGGCCTGCCTGAGCAGACTCGAGGACCAGAAATTCAAATTGTTTCCGATCATCAAAGACTGGAACCCCCCACTCTTCGTCGTGATATTTTACGTAAAGCTCATCATTTCCGCACCAAGCACATCTTTTCATCACAACGTCTCCTTTGTATTTGTATGTGGTAGTAATTCATGAATGACCTTCTTTAATAAACACAATACTTACCATTTACTTGTTATTAGTTAGATACTATTGTTTTTAGCACCCTTGTTTTCGGCAAAAATAGACAATATGGAGTATTTTGATACTCGCAACTGCTTACAGTGTTATTTTTACATTTTCAACTTCAAAGCTTTTCCCTCGAATTTCCTTATTGCTTGTTACAGCTTTTAACTCCACGCTTAACTCCGCTTGGTCACAGAATTGAAAGGCCAAACGGGTGGTCCCCATGTCATAGGTCAGGCAGTTTCCTTTAAATTGGGCGTTTGAAAATAGCTTTTGAATATAAGCCCAGGCTTCTTCGGAAAAGTTTCCTTTAACGATAGCTTCACTGATACCATCAATTCCATTGTCGGCTGCATTTGGCACCATGTACGCCTTCATCTTTTCCATAATATCAGGGCTGTCCAGTTCACCGAAACAAATTTGCAGGTCGGTACCGGGAATGGGTTCTGTAACCAGGCTCCTCCAGGGCATGGTTTTCTTAAGCAGCCCAAAGAACCACCGATAACTTATTCTTTCGGGTTCACTAACACTCATTCCCCTGCTCCTGAGCTCCTCAATTATCTCATCCAACCTGTCCGTCATCAAATATATTGCAATTATGCCGCGATGCCCATTGTTGTACTTTTCTACCCAATCAGTCCTCCAGCCCCCACCGTCCTTTCTCTTAAGCCATACCATTTCCAGATACTGCAATCCAATCCATATGTTTGCCACCTGAAATCCCTTCGTTCCCTTTCCCCATGTGGGTTCAAAGGGAAACCCTAAAGGTTCAATTTGCCTTTTTAACTCTTTTAGTCTTTTTATATCGTTGTCAATATTAATTACAAAATGGTCAAGTCTTATCATCAGTTCCCCCCCTTGAATTGCCCGAATCTTAATTTGATAAATGACCAATAATTCTTGAAATATTTAATACAACCATTTCTTTATTCTTATAAACATCCGCTATTGAAATCAATTAAGCGTTTATTCATAATTTTCCCTCTATGAAATTGAGATAACGTCATAGTCATGTTACATAGAGAATCACAATTGATTTTCTATGATAAGTCATTTTCAATTTAAACGTAGATCGGATGGCAACAAGGTCAGGGCTGCGGAAATACCCACAATGCTAGAAATGCTGCAGATACGTCAAAATACATAATATAACAAGGGGTGCTTTGATAGATTTGTTTCATCGTCAAAGCACCCGCTTAAATCTACGATAGTTTCACCAGGTGATAAATCTTCTTACCTTTTCTAATTAGCAAGCTGTTGTCATCGTCAAAATCCTTTGCGGTTATCTTCAAATCCACATCATCGATGCGGGAGTTGGCTACATAAATTCCGCCCTGGCTAATTAACCTCCTGCCCTCGCTCTTTGACGATGTAAGGCCGGTCAGCATCAAAAGTTCAAGTATTTCCATGCCCTCAGCTATTTGCT
>Ga0209537_1004946_pt1 | contig 10922 bp, 9 predicted proteins | sample BioPla4DNA1_FD_187698 | JGI IMG/M metagenome (GOLD analysis project Ga0209537, IMG submission 187698) | Biogas fermentation microbial communities from Germany - Plant 4 DNA1 (SPAdes) (version 2) | ecosystem: Engineered > Bioreactor > Anaerobic > Digestate | place: Bielefeld, North...
TTTTATTATGCCTGACACCTTCGTATGCTCCTAACGCTAGCCCCAATAATATGTGAGCCATTCCTAAGGCGATGGTGAAAGCCATCACCGGAATGATTCCTTCTGTTCTTTCAACCCACAGTGGTTTCAGGTGAATTAGTCTATGGCCTAAATCACCGAAGAACTCGCCATACAAGAAGCCCCATAAAATGCTCAAAATGGCTATGTTCATGAGTATTTGAGAGACATTCATCATAATGGCGCTTCTATCGCGATATTTTTTAAACATCCATAAACCAATAAGCCCAAACACAATACCATATCCTATGTCTCCTATCATGCAGCCAGCGAAAAATGGGAAAAATATGGCTATTAAGGCTGTAGGATCTGTGCTTTTGTAGCCTGGCATAGGAAGTAGTTTTAAAAATAGCTCGAAGGGCTTCGCCCATTTGGGGTTTTTAAGCAAAATTGGAACTTTGGGCCATTCTTGCGGTTCGGGATCTCGCCACGTCACAAGTATTCTCTCGCCAAATCGGTGCTTTAGAGACGAAACTGTGTCTTCGAGTGCTGAGAGCGGGACCCAGCCGTTTAAAGTAAAGAGCTCCCCGCCTCCTGAGAACCTTTTTTCTAAGACAAGCAATTCTAGCCCTTCATCTAATAAAATGTAAAGGGCAGCCAACCGTGGCCCCCACTCCCTTTTGGCTGCATCCAGCGTTATTTTTGCCTGTGCTAACTTCTTTGGTAGCCATTTAAGCTCCATTTGAGACGTATTCGGTGACTCCAGAGCCAACTCGTCCATGGCGGTTTTGGGGACCAGATAGGATATACAACCGAATTCTTCCATGATTTTCGAAACTGCCAAGGAGCTTTCAGGATTGACGCTCAATGCTAAAACGAGGAAATTTTCTCCCTGAGAAATTGCTTTGTGGTTAAGGTAAGGTCTTTCCACCACTGGAGTAAGGGAGCGAATCGTTCTTTCCAACCCCTTTAGCAAGTTATCCAGTTTGCTCGAGTCAACTAACCATAATGAAACGACTTTTTCATTCTTTTTTTCTTCTGAGAAAAAAGAATGAAAGTGAGTAGCGATGTAATGAACTTGCTTAAGGGCAACCGTGGACTCTTCGAGAGCTCGTACTTCATCTGTCATTTTACTCAGGCGTTCTTTAAATTCCATCAAGCTTTTTTCGATTTCTTCCAAGACTGCCATATCATTAAGTGGTACAATTTCGCGTAGCGATTCGGCTAGACCCCAATCCGGATTATCTAAGTCCTTCCAACCCAGATCTTCCAGTAAGCCTAAAACGCCAGCTCGTAAAAAACGCATTTTTTCGATCAACGGTTCCTCGGTAGCCTGGTAATACTCCTTTTCTTCTTCAATGTGAAGGACACCAAGATCGCGTATGTGTTCTATCAAATCCTTGCTATCGCCTTTTAGTCCTATTATTTTGAGATTAACCATATCTGCGATCAAAACTTATCCAAGCCTCCTTCCGTATTTTTTAGGCTTTTTGTTTAGTTGTGCCACCGAGGTTTGGCCATAAATCTCCTGAAATTTCGTGGAGTATCGATTCGATCAGCTTGGATTTATTGATTTTTGCGATAAGATCTTCTGCCATGACTTTATATCTTTTTTCCAGCTTTTCAGCTTGAAGCAAAGTTATTTTTTCTTCTTCTTTGAGCTCCTCTTGGAAGGATTCCATTTTCTTGGCGCACATCTCTTGGATTTGCCTCAAAATTTCCTCTCGCTTTTTATTAACCTCGGCAATCCTGCGTTCATACTCTTGATCCAGCGAATCTTTAAAGGACTCTATTTCTTCCATGAAATCTCCATTTTCGCTAACTTGCTCATTCACTCAAAACCCCTCTTTCCATGAGAAACTCACAGAAAGCGCTTCTGTCTATCATTCCCACGAACCTTCCATTTTCAACCACAGGAAGCCTTTTGACCCGCTTTCGCATCATTAGGTCCGCAACGCTTATCAGACTTGTCGTTGGATCAACGTAAATGACTTCTTTCGTCATGAACTCTTCTACCCTTTTAAGCCCGATGTCATGGATTTTATCGAAAAAAATTAATTCTCCTTCTTTGCTCAAAAAAGCGGATGAGGTTATGGCCTCAAGATAGGTAGGAAGTGTGGCTTTTAAAATATCGCTTTCTGAAATAAAGCCAACCAGGTGCCAATCCCTCTCTATTACCGGCACGCCGGTGACCTTGTGAATGTAAAACATTTTTACTGCATCAATTACCAAATCATCCTTCAATAAAACAGTGAGGTCTTTTTGCATTAGATCTTGTGCAACTATGTCCATTAACTTATCCTCCTGCTATAAAGTCCTAACCTGGTAAGAAGGATCAGTATCACAAATAAAGGCAATCTGATTGTACGTTTTAATCTCCATGGTTCCTGAATGGTTCGATATAACCACTCCAATCCCATGTTTTGCCACACCTTGGGCGCCCTTTTTAGGCGGCCAGAGATGACATCGAAGCTGCCCCCGACTCCTATGGCTACAATGCCTTTAAACCTCTGCAAATTTCGTTTTATCCATATCTCCTGCTTGGGCACGCCTAGTCCAACGAAAAGGATTTTGGCACCACTTTCGTTGATCTTTTCGCATATCTCTTTGTCATTTTCTTCTGTGAAATAGCCGTGATGAAAGCCGGCTACCTTTAAGCCCGGATATTCGTCCATTAGGCGCTCGGAAGCCTTTTTGACTACCTCAGCAGTGCCGCCCAACAAGAATATCGGTAATTCCCTATATCTGGCAATTTCACATAAATTTTTCATAAAGTCTATGCCGGTAATTCGCTCCTGGATTTTAATTCCCAACAACCTAAATCCCCATATAAGTCCGGTCCCATCGGGCAACGAGAGATCGGCAGATTTTACAGCTTCTCTTAGCTCTCTGTCGTATCTTGATCTTTCCGCCACCAGGGCATTGGGTGTCACTATCATGTAGTTTTGGTCGTTTTCCTGATTCGTCCAAAAGATCACCTTGTTTAGCACGTAGTCCAAGGATACGTTATCCACGAAAATGCCCCATAAAGCTGGTCTGCGTTGATCCTCGTGAGCCGTATTCCTTGAGATGTAGGCTAAAAAGGCTACTATGCCTCCACCCAGAACGATAAGGGAGATCCTTAATCCCCAAGGAGAAGGGATAAGTTGAAAGAGAGCTACAGAGGTTCCCAAGGTCATGCAAAAGGCGGCAACCAATCTTACAGATTGAGGATGATCTATGCCCATTGACACCAGTTTTTCGTAGAGGGAAATGTTCCATTGCGCATTATCGGTGAAGGCTTTGCTTGCGAATCCGAGCGAGGCTTCCATGATCGGAAGGGCAAATAAGGATAAAGGCAATAATATTGTTGCGAAGGTGACGCCCTTGCTGACTCCTATGAGTGATGTGCCAGCAATGAGGGTAGACCAAAAATAGACAAGAGGATTGCCCAACCTTCGATAAGTATGACCTATCCTACTCCAAAAGATTAGGCAAAGAAGTATACCGGTAAAGGAAATCCACATTGCATCCTTCAGGTCTTGCCCTAAAAAGAAGCTGACCCCCCATAAAAGAACCCACGTTATGGCCATTAAATGGCCGGACAGACCTGAAATTTCATCCACTTCCCTTAAGAAAGACTGGCACAGTAACAACCATGTAGCCGTAGCTATAACGGCTACTTTCGAAGATAGGTAATAAAAACTATCCCTCCCCAAGCTTAAGAAATTTATTTGCGGTCCTTTAAAAGCAAAGGCGAATGCCAGCGCTATTTTTAAAAAAGGCCAGAATGTTGAAGGATACAGCCTTTCTCCCATGGCAGCGACAGCAAAAACGATTCCATAAGCAACTATAATAGAAGAAACACGACTACCAATGCTTATGGAAAGCAAGGACACACTGGCCACCATGAGCACATCTCTTGTATAATCCCATTGGGCTGTGGAGAGTCGTTTTTTTGTTGCTTTTTCAAAGATCAAACAACCCAATGCCGTTAGAACGATCAAAAGATAAGCCTCTCCCATTTTGGGATCTCTCCCCTCAAGATGGTCTGTTCATAATTTTATCATGAAAGGGCTGATGTATTACATGAAATTTAAAAGAAACATTTTCACCTCACTACTTATTAAACATTGGCTAGTTTTTTTACTGATCATATTTATGTCCCTCCCTGCCGGAGCCAGCGCCGTGCCAATAGAGGTGCTGGGCGGTCGTTTCGTAGAGGAACTTTCTCCGGAACAAGCCTTAGTCATCGTAGACAACCTTCCAACCTGTGACGGATATGTCCCTCATTTATACATTAAACTGCAAGGAGCGGTTGTGGAGGGCTTGCGCATTGACGAGATAGCCATCGAAGCAAGAGACGTTCATTTTAATCCGCCTGCCGAGTGGGAAGAAAAGTTACGCCCAAAAGAAGTCTCAACCGTCCTTTTTGAAGCAAGACTGCTTGAAGAAGATGTAAATAATGCATTAAAAAAATATGAATTAAAAGATAAAAGATGGAGCAATTTCAAGTTCGACTTAAGGAATGGCAAAGTTGTTGCTATTGCCGTTTATGAACAACCACTGCTGCTATTTAAGCTTAACATATTGGCCAAACTTGTTGGCGAACTTGAAGTCGTAGACGGAAATAAAATATATTTAAAAAACTGCAAATTATACGCCGATGGATTTCGCCTTCCAGAACAGGCAACTCAGGAATTGGTCGAGAAAGTTCAACCGCTCCTCGATTTTGACAAGTTTATATTTCCCGTGCAGCTAGATTCCGTCAGCAACGATGATGAGTCTATATTTATCTGCACTAAGGATAGGCCGGAGCCCTTTGAAAGCCCCTTTACATGGGCTTATCCCCCTTTTAGCGAAAATGCCGTATCTCAGTCAGCCCATTCATGTAGGGAACCAATACATCCGGAATCTTGATTGATCCGTCTTCCTGCTGGTAGTTTTCCATGATCGCTATGAGACATCTGCCTACGGCTATTCCCGAGCCGTTCAGTGTATGGACGAAGCGTGTTCCCTTTACTCCGCGGGGCCTATATCTTGTGTTCATGCGTCGGGCTTGGAAGTCTTCGCAATTACTACAGGAGCTGATTTCTCTGTAAGTGTTTTGAGATGGTAGCCATACTTCCAAATCGTAAGTTTTGCAGGCGGCAAAGCCCAGATCTCCAGTGCAAAGAGATACGACGCGGTAAGGAAGTCCCAGTCTTTTTAAGACCTCCTCAGCATTTTGCGTGAGCTTTTCTAATTCTTCGTAGCTAGTTTCGGGAGTGCATATCTTGACAAGCTCTACCTTGTCAAATTGGTGTTGCCTCATCATGCCTCTCACGTCTCGACCGTGACTTCCAGCTTCTCTCCTAAAGCATGGCGTATAGGCAGTATAGTAAAGAGGTAATACATCTTCTTCCAATATTTCCTCCGCATGCATGTTGGTGAGTGGAACCTCTGCGGTTGGGATCAGCCATAGATCATCGCTTTCGCAGTGATATAGGTCATTTGCAAACTTGGGCAACTGTCCAGTGCCTTCCATGGTCTTGGAGTTCACGAGGAAGGGCGGCTCGAACTCAAGATAACCGTGTTCTCGAGTGTGTAGGTCCAGCATAAAGTTGATGAGAGACCTTGCTAAACGTGCCCCATGTCCCCTCAAAACAGTAAACCTGCTGCCCGCCAACTTTATACCTGCTTCAAAGTCCAATATCCCCAAATTTTCCCCTAATTCCCAGTGCGGCTTGGGCTCAAAGTCGAACTTAGGGATTTCCCCGACGTGGCGAACCACTAAGTTGTCTTCATCGGATTTGCCAACTGGTACTGTCTCGTGAGGTTTATTGGGGATCAGAAGTAGCAGGTCCCTTAGCCGTGTTTCAATTTCCTGGACTTCTTGATCGAGGGTTTTGATCGTTTCGTTTATCCCTCGAATTTCCTCCATTAAATCCGAGGGATCTTTTCCCTCCGATTTTAGTCTAGCCACTTCCTTAGAGCCTTCGTTTCTTTTGGCCTTAAGGCTTTCTACTTCGATCAGCTTTTCTCTGCGCAAGGTATCTAGTTTCAATAATTCATCTAGAGGGTAGTCATAGCCTCTATTCTCGAGCATTTTCTTTACTTCATCTGTATTTTCCCTAATCCACTTGATGTCAAGCAATTTGAGTACCACCTTTCTGATTTCGTATTTGAGCAAGTAAATTAATCATTTCAATGGCGGCCATGGCTGCCTCTGCGCCCTTGTTGCCCGATTTGCTTCCGGCACGCAGCAACGCTTGTTCAAGATTATCGCAGGTGAGTACGCCAAAGACTACAGGAACTCGATGATCCAAGGCGATTTTGGCCAATCCCTTTGCAACCTCGGAAGCGACGTAATCGAAATGAGGCGTATCGCCTCGAATGATGGCCCCCAAAGGAATAACAGCATCGTATTTACCGGACAATGTTAGCTCTTGAGCTACCAAGGGAAGTTCCCAAGCACCGGGCACCCAATACAAATCTATGTCTTGTTGTCTAACCCCATGTCTGAATAATACGTCCTTGGCTCCTTCTATCAACTTACTAGTAATAAGCTCGTTAAAACGGGAGGCCACCAAAGCAATTTTTTGTCCTTCTCCTATGAGGTTGCCCTGAAGAATGCGCATTATATTTGCCCTCCTTTTGGAATTTTTTAATCGTGCTAGGGATGCCCCTTTTAATGAAACAGATGCCCCATCTTTTCTTTTTTGGTTCTCAAGTAATTAAAATTATATGGATTGGGTTTTATTTCTATGGGGACCCTCTCGATGACCTCCAAGCCATATCCCTCAAGGCCAATGACCTTTTTTGGATTGTTGGTCATTAAACGCAGCTTTCTCACCCCAAGGTCAAAGAGTATTTGAGCTCCTATTCCGTAATCCCTCAAATCGGGACTGACCCCAAGCTTGAGGTTGGCTTCCACAGTGTCCATTCCCCTTTCCTGAAGCTCATAAGCCTTAAGTTTTTTGTACAGCCCTATGCCTCTGCCCTCTTGGCGCATGTAAAGTACGATGCCCCTCCCCTCGCATTCTATCATTTGCAGGGCTTTGCGAAGTTGAGCGCCACAATCGCATCTGAGAGATCCAAAGACGTCACCCGTAAGACACTCGGAATGTACTCGTACGAGCACTTCATCTTCTTCGTTAATTTCCCCTTTGACTAAAGCAATGTGCAAATGATCGAGATCGTCGTCCAACGTCCAATGATAAGCGTGGGCAACGAAATTGCCGTACTCGGTTGGAAGGGCAACCATTGAAACCCTTTCTACGAGCTTTTCTCTCCTGTGCCTATAGCATATTAGATCCTTTATAGTCATTATCTTGAGGTCAAACTTTTTTGCGAACTCGATTAATTGAGGGAGCCTGGCCATGGTGCCGTCATCGTTCATTATCTCACATATCACACCCACCGGCTCCAGTCCCGCAAGTCTTGCCAAATCGACGGCAGCTTCTGTGTGACCAGCTCGTTTTAATACGCCCCCCTTTCTTGCTATCAGCGGAAAGATATGACCTGGGCGTCTAAAATCCGAAGCCTTAACATTGGGATCCGCAAGCAAGCAAGCCGTAATGGCTCTATCTTCAGCCGATATTCCTGTAGTAGTGCCTTCCTTAGCGTCAACTGAAACGGTAAAGGCGGTGCTGTGAGGGTCTGTGCTGTGAAGCACCATTGGTTTCAATTCTAATTGTCTCGCCCTTTCCTCCGTCAGTGGAACGCATACCAACCCTCTGCCATACTTAGTCATGAAATTTATCGCCTCGGGCGTCACCTTCGACGCGGCCATAAGTAAATCTCCCTCGTTTTCTCTGTCTTCGTCATCGACGACGATGATCATCTTGTCCTCTTTTATTAGGTTTATGGCTTCCTCAGGCGATGCGAAAGCCTCATCTAAGGCCATTTTCGCTCATTCCTCCTTCTTGCCCATCACTGCCATCCATATTTGGCTAACTTCTCCCAAGTTAGCTTGCTTGATCTATCTTTCTCATTACTGGATGAGCATTTTAAAAATCGCTCTACATACTTACCTATTATATCCGTTTCTAGATTTACCAGTTCTCCAGCCTTTAAGCTGCCAAGGGTAGTTAGTTTTAAGGTGCTAGGGATTATGCCGACGGTAAAATCGGTTTCTGTGACGTCGATGACCGTTAAACTCACTCCATCCACTGCTATAGAGCCCTTTGGCACGATGTAGTGCATGATAGAAGTATCCGCATTTATCCTTACGATACTCGTTTGTGTCTTTTTTGATATTTCGCTTACGACACCTATGCCTTCAACATGGCCCAAGACTATATGGCCGCCCAGTCGGTCGCCAACCTTTAAAGCGCGCTCCAAATTTACCCTATCGAAAGGTTTCAGTATTCCAAGTTTCGTTACGGCGACAGTCTCTCCCATCATCTCGGCTATGAAGCTGGTGTGCCCCGCTTTTACGACGCTCAAGCAAGCTCCCGATACGGAGATAGATTCGTTTTCGGAAAGTTCGGGAGATATTTCAGGGGCTTCTATTATTAAGTTCGTAACGTCGCCACGCCTGTCTATGGATAACACAGTTCCTATGGTTTCCACCAAACCGGTAAACATCACAGATCGACCTCCATAAAGAGATCGTCGCCCAGCCTTTTTACACCTCTGATTTTTCCCTCAGGAATTTCCATCATATCCTTGAACAAAATTTGCGGAAATATTCTTTTTCCTTGACCTATAATTTTGGGCGCATAAAATAATGCCATTTCGTCACAAAGGTCTGCTTCAAAAAAGGACGACAGAACCCTGGGTCCACCTTCTACCAACAGGTAGTGAATGCCCATCGATGGCAGCTTAAAGACCATTTCTTTGATGTTTAATTTTCCGCTGAAATCAGTCGGAACTTGAAGCACATCTATTCCTCTGGAGATCAACTCTTCCATCTTTTGCGGGGACGAATTCTTCGACGTCACTATTAGCGTCTTTCCCTCATTGAACAACTTGGCATCGAGCGGGATCCTTAAATATGTGTCTAAAACTATTTTAAGGGGATTTCTGCCGTCGATCAATCTAACCGTTAGCTCAGGATCGTCCTTTAAGACAGTACCTATCCCTACAAGTATGGCGTCTGTTTCTGCTCGAAGCAAGTGCGATCGCTTAAGGGAGCTTTGTCCAGTAATCCATCGGCTGCTTCCATCTATAAGAGCTACATTGCCATCCAAGCTTGCGGCCGCCTTCAGCGTAATCCATGGCCTTCCCTCTTTGAAGGCCATGGAAAAACCACGATTTAACCATCTTGCCTCCTCTTCCAATATGCCGACGATTACTTCTATTCCACTTGAGCGAAGATATTCTATCCCCTTGCCTTGAACTTTGGCGAAAGGGTCCTCGACAGCTATGCAAACAGTTTTTACTCCACTTTGAGCAATTAAAGGACAACACGGCGGTGTGCGTCCATAGTGAGTACATGGTTCCAAGTTGACATAAAGAGTAGAGTCTTTCGCCAGTTCTTTTGCCATCGAAAGCGCGCCTACTTCGGCATGAGGGGCCCCGGGGTACCGATGGAAGTCCATGCCTACTATGACGCCATCTTTGACTATCACACATCCGACCTTAGGATTTGGACTTGTAGTGCCCGTTCCCCTTCTGGCTAGACTTATGGCTATTCGCATGTAATGTTCATGAGCTCTTCTTTCTGAAATCTTCATCTTCAGATTCACCTTTTAAGAATTTAAGAATTTGCCTTGCCATTTTAGGTCCTATGTTATTGACCTTTTCTAACTCCTCCGGAGTTTTTGTCGCAATGTGAGCTACGCTACCGAAATGGGCCAAAAGGGCTGCCGCCCTTCTTTTTCCTACTCCGGGGATGTCCTCTAGAGCGGAACGTTTGTACCGTTTGTTAAACTTGCTACTATGGGACGAGAGGGCAAACCTGTGAGCCTCGTCCCTTACCCTCCTCAGCAAATTGAGCCCGGGATCATCCAAAGGAAGTTTAATCGGTAGGCTAGAGTTTGGAATGTAGAGATCTTCTTCTTTTTCAGCAAGTGCTACAACGGCAATGTCATTGATGTTGAGCTCCGCCAAGGCGTGCATAGCAAAGGAAAGTTGTTGAGCGCCACCATCTATGAGGAGAAGTTGAGGAAGGGGTTGATTTCTTTTCAACGAGGAAGAATAATGTCTTTTAACGATCTCCTCGATGGAGCGAAAATCGTCTATCCCTTTTACCGTTTTAATATTATATCTTCTGTATAACGAGGGATTCGGCAAGCCTTGCTCGAAAACCACGATCACTCCATATGCCTCTTTTCCACTTAAATGGGAGATATCGCAGCCTTCAATGCGCCAAAGAGGCGAGGACAGGCCTAAGAGGTCCTGCAAACTCTCTATTGCCTCCCAAATTTCTTTATCAATTGGATCTTTGAGAGTAAACGAGACTTGCTGTCTGCTTAAACGCCATATTGCCTTTATGGCATCCCTGTAAAGGGCTGCTTTCTCAAAGGCCAGTGACGATGCTGCTTCGTCCATTTTTTTTCTGAGACTTTCGACCAATGCGCTGGCTTGTCCTCTCAAAAGCAAGATGACGTCGTCCACCAGTTCTTGGTATTCTTTGGGTGTGCAAAAGCCTGCGCAGGGAGCTAGGCATTTTCCTAGATTGTAACGAAGACAAGGACGACTTTGCACGGCCTTTTCCTTCAAGTTTAAACTACAGTCCCTTAAAGGAAAATAACGTTCCATTAACCTTAAAATTTGTCTCAGTTCTTTGACCCGCGTATAAGGGCCCATGTAAATCGAACCATCGTTTTCCTTATGTCTCGTTATGACTACCTTTGGAAATAACTCGTTTGTGATTTTGATGTAAGGATAGCGTTCGCCCATCTTCAGCTCGATGTTAAAGAAGGGCTGGTAGTGTTTTATCAAGCGTGCCTCGACGATAAAGGCCTCAGCTTCCGTTTCCGTCCTTATAAAAGAGATATCTTTTGTTAGCTGGACAA
>Ga0209537_1004951_pt1 | contig 10917 bp, 8 predicted proteins | sample BioPla4DNA1_FD_187698 | JGI IMG/M metagenome (GOLD analysis project Ga0209537, IMG submission 187698) | Biogas fermentation microbial communities from Germany - Plant 4 DNA1 (SPAdes) (version 2) | ecosystem: Engineered > Bioreactor > Anaerobic > Digestate | place: Bielefeld, North...
TAGTAATATTAAACTGAGCCATGGTTCATCCTCCTCGGTTTGGTATTTACTTGCAACTATATTTTAACCGAGGCATGAGCTTTGGCTCAACTTATTTTTCTTTTTACACCATTATATAGACTTAATCGTTCAGGCTTAATATTTATTTTAGTTAAAAGGATGTGTTTGTGTGTCTAGTAATTATTATTATGTAAAAGAGCAACAACGAAATACAAAAAGATTACGTAAACTTATAGCTGACCTTCCCAGTTTCTGTGAAGAGTACTTTCGTGGAATTGAGCATACCACCTCTATTCTAACTAGGATTAACTATGCTTATGATTTAAGAATTTTTTTCGATTTTTTATTTAATGAGATTGATATTTTCCAAGGTCTCTCCCCCTCATGTTTTACCCTAGAGCATTTAAATCAACTTCAAGTAATACATATTGAAAAATATCTGGAATATACCACCTATTATATTAATCCTAATAATGAAGAAGAACGCCAAAATAGCGAAATGGGCAAAGCTAGGAAACTAGCCTCTGTTCGATCTCTACTGTCATATTTTTTTAAGAAGGAAAAAATCCATAGAAACGTGGCTCAGCTAGTTGATACTCCTAAACTTACAGAGAAACCTATTATTAGATTAGAGGTTGATGAAGTTGCAAAATTGCTAGATGCCGTAGAATCCGGTGAAAAACTTACTGCAACTCAACGAAGATATCATAAATATACTAAATCTAGAGACTTAGCAATCCTAACCCTTCTCTTAGGCACAGGAATTCGAATTAGTGAATGCGTAGGGCTTAATATTACGGATTTTGACTTTAATAATAATAGTTTCAAAGTAACTAGAAAAGGTGGCGACCAAGAAATACTATACTATGGAGACGAAGTCAAGGATGCTTTACTCAATTATTTAGAAGAAAGAAAAGAAATAAAAGTTTTACCTGGACATGAAGATGCTCTCTTTCTATCCATACAAAGAAGGCGAATTAGTCACAGAGCTCTACAAAATTTAGTAAAGAAATACACCAAAATAATATCACCACTGAAAAGGATCACTCCTCATAAACTTAGGAGCACTTTTGGTACTACTCTATATCAAGAAACTGGTGATATTTATTTGGTGGCAGATGTTCTTGGGCATAAGGACGTTAATACTACAAGAAAGCATTATGCAGCTATCAGTGAAGAAAAACGTCGACTAGCTGCGAGAATAATAAAACTAAGGGAGGATTAACCTCCCTATTTTTGTTGTATTCATATCTTTTTGTGCATTTATGATTTAAGGCTGTATAGTTGTTACTGGTACTAATATATAATCCCCTTCCCTAATCAGTGAAGAATCCAATTGATTGGCTTTTTTGATGCTATGGATGTAATCTCGAATATCAGTTCTTGATGGTAAATAAGTCTTTGCTATACTCCAAAGAGTGTCCCCGGGTTCAATGTATACTTTTATATAAGTTTCCTGAATATTGTTTGATGGCTTCCCTACAGCAAACATTATAGCAGGATATATAAGAATTAATAATATGGTTATAAATATTATAAGGCGTGCTCTATTTATGACTCTAATCCGTTTATTGTATGTCTTATGTATTTTGTTCATATTACTCCTCCTAGAACATATGTTCAGTTGTTATCTAAATTATACCCAAACATATGTTCTTTGTCAAGGAAAAATAAGGAGAATTTTCAGATAGCCCGAACATTTGTTTGAAGTAAGAAGGAGCTTATGCTATAATATAACTAAAATAGAAAATGAGGTGTGCGCTAATGCTTAATGATATAAATGCTAGCCAAAGGGCTATTTTAAACTTCATAAAACAAATGGTTGCTGAAAAAGGATATCCTCCATCTGTAAGGGAAATTTGTCAAGGAGTAGGTATCAAATCAACCTCTACTGTCCATAACCATTTAACAAAATTAGAAGAAGCTGGCTTAATTCGTAAGGACCCAACTAAGCCCCGAGCTATCGAGGTTCTTGTTCCAGAAACATCCTTTACAAAAAAAGAGTTGGTAGATGTTCCTATAGTAGGAAAAGTAACTGCAGGTAGCCCAATCTTGGCTGTAGAAAATATCGAGGATACCTTCCCTATTCCCGCTGAATATTTACATAATGACAATGTCTTTATGCTAACCGTTAGTGGACAAAGTATGATAGAAGCTGGGATATTGGATGGAGACTATGTAATCGTTAAACAGCAATCCCATGCTGAAAACGGCGACATAGTGGTTGCCTTAATTGAAGACGAGGCTACAGTGAAAACTTTTTATAAAGAATCTGATTATATTAGGCTGCAACCTGAGAACCCTTTTATGGATCCTATTATCGTTAAGGATGTGCATATATTAGGAAAGGTTATTGGAGTAATCCGCTTATATAAATAATTATTTGATTAATAAAAAAGCCCGTTAAATCTCCTCATCTATTATCATATGAAGATAAGGATTTACGGGCTAAATTTAGTTTTTTTTAGTAAAATTATAAAGCTATAAAGCCTTGTTCACAAAGTTTTGATATAGCAGATGTTAAAGCATATTTGACATGAGCAAAGGTAAGCCCACCTTGTAAGTATGCTGTATATGGTGCTTTAATAGGAGCATCAGCACTTAATTCAATGGATGCCCCTTGAATAAAGGTTCCTGCTGCCATAATCACCTGATGGCTGTACCCAGGCATATCCCAGGGATAAGGGGTTACATGGCTATCTACAGGAGAAGCCCCTTGAATAGCTTGGCAAAAAGCTATTAACTCTTTATCACTATTAAATCGAATACATTGAATTATGTCTGACCTATCTTCTTTCCAATTAGGTAATACCTCATAGCCTAATATTTCAAATACTCTAGCTACTAACACAGCTCCTTTTAATGCTTGTCCTACAATATGAGGCGCCATAAATAGGCCTTGATAAAAAGGAAGATATGAAGCAGCATAAGAGCCTACTTCTCTTCCCACAGCAGGCGAGGTCAATCTATAAGACATCAATTCTATAGCTCTCTTAGTTCCCACTGCATAGCCTCCTGTGGGCGCGAGTCCGCCTCCCGGATTTTTTATTAGAGATCCCACTGTTAAATCAGCGCCTAAGTGACTAGGCTCTATTTTCTCTGTAAATTCTCCATAACAATTGTCTACAATAATAAATATTTCTGGATATTTTTGCTTTAGTTTCTTTATAGGCTCTTTCATATCCTCAACGGATACGGAAGGCCTCCACTCATAACCTCTTGAACGCTGTATAAGAATTGCCTTTGTATTGGGTTTATCAGCTAGTTCTTTAAAAACTTTATCAATATCGATTTGACCCTTAATATCTAAATCTACTTGGCTATATGTAATCTCCCAATCCTTAAGGGATCCATTATCTAAGCTGTCCTGTTTAAAGCCGATAGTATCCTCTAAAGTGTCATAGGGTTTGCCTGTTATAGACATAAGATTGTCTCCAGGGCGCAGAACAGCATACAAGGCATCGCTTATAACATGGGTTCCTGAACCCCACTGAGGTCTTACTAAGGCATCCTCACATCCAAAAACTAAAGCATATAATTTCTCCAATTGATCACGGCCTTCATCACTATATCCGTAGCCAGTAGAAGGTATAAAGTGTCTTTCACTTATATTGCATTCTTTCATATGCTCAAGAATTCGAATTTGGTTATACTCAACCAACTGGTCTATCTTTTCAAATTCTGCACATAATTCTTGCTGTGCCATATTTATTAGATTCAAAATTTTACTTTTCATAGATAATCATGCGCTCCTTATAATAAAATGGTCTTTAGAATTCATAATAATTTCATGATTTCCCAAAAATATTTATCCTAAAAATTTTATAATAAACATTGAAAAGGAACCTTAAATGGTTCCTTATATCATAAGCTATGTAAATATAATTATTGCTTTTGTCCCTAATTATCACTGGTTAAAGGTACTGGTCTAGAAGGGGTTATGGTAGAAACAGCTTGTTTATACAACATCATTTGCTTACCTTCACTTTCTACAATTAAAACATAGCTATCAAAGCCTTTTATCATGCCCCTTATTTGATAGCCATTTATCAGATGAATAGTAACAGGTATATGATCCTTTCGTACTTGGTTTAAAAATATATCCTGAAAAACAATTGTTCCCTTATTCATTATTTTCAAAGCCACCCTTCTTACTTATTTTTACATCCATTTCTTAATTCTATTATATACCATATTTTATGGTATTAAAAGCTAATTTTCTTTATTCTTTACTTTCAATTTTTTGCATAATCGAATCACATATATGGTTTATGAGTTCTTCTTTATCCTCAAACTTATCTAGTTCTATCCAGCTGACATGAGTTAATCTTCTAAACCAAGTAAGCTGTCTTTTGGCGAAACGGCGAGTATCTCTTTTCAAGATATAGATGGCTTCTTCTAGGGTGCGCCATCCTAATAAATATTGGATGATTTCCTTATAACCAAGGCCTTGCATTGAATTAAGGTGCCTATCATAACCCTTTTCCATAAGCCATTTTACCTCATCAACTAAACCATTTTCCACCATTATGTCTACCCGTTTATTAATCCTATTATAGAGCCTGTTTCGATCCATAGTTAAGCCTATTAATACTATAGAGTACTGGTCATTTTTTCTTATATCTCGTCCATAGTACTCAGACATAGGTTTACCGGTAATATGATATACCTCTAAAGCTCTTATTATACGCCGAACATCGTTTGGATGAAGCCGTTCAGCTGTTTGTGGATCTACAAGCTTTAGTTTATTATATATCCAATCTTTTCCCTTCTCTTCCATTTCCCTTTCTAATTTTTCACGATACTCTTTATCTTCATGGGCATCAGTAAAATCTAAAGGGTATATCAGAGAATTAATATATAATCCCGTTCCCCCTGCTACTATAGGTATTTTACCCCTACTATAGACTTCTTTAATTTTTTTTGTAGCAAGGTTTTTATATAAAGCAACATTATATGGTTCATCGGGATACACAATATCTAACATATGATGAGGAACTCCTTGCCTTTCTTCCAAGCTAGGTTTAGCTGTTCCAATATCCATGTATTTATAAATCTGCATGGAATCAGCAGATATAATTTCTCCATTCAATCGTTTGGCTATTTGAATAGATATTTCCGTTTTACCTACAGCTGTAGGTCCTAAAATAATAACTAAAGGTATCTTACTCATTAAACTTCTCCCTAGTTAATAATAAATTTATTGTATTCGTTTAAATGTCCTTTCCAACTGCTTTTTTGTAATTGAAATCATAATTGGTCTTCCATGAGGACAAGTCATGGGTACTTTCTTTTCCATAAGATCTCTAAGTAGAGCCAATATCTCCCTTTCTGATAACTCATCCCCTGCTTTTACTGCCGCTTTACAGGACATGGTTATTATATCCTCAATTTTAAGATTATAATTAGAACCTTTTTTATATTCTTCAGTATTATCCAGCAGCTCACGGAAGAATTCCTTCACATTGCTATTTCCCAACACCATAGGTACGCCCCGAATAGCATAAGATCTCCCGCCAAAGCTTTCTATTTCAAATCCTAAGGATTGGAATAATTCCATGGATTCATTAATGATAATTTGTTCTGCATGTGTGACTTCAATTATTACTGGCGAAAGCAATTGCTGTATCACAACAGCTTGTTCTGACAACATATTTTTATATTTCTCAAATAATAAACGCTCATGTGCAGCATGTTGATCCACTAAAAAGCATTGTTCTTGACTCTCAACAACTATGTATGTGGAAAAAATTCTGCCTACTATTCTAAAAGGAATAGCAATGTTTCTACTGATATTATTATCCTGGTGCCTATAATTCATACCAGCAGTATCAATGTTATCCTCGTCATTACCCTTGCTCTTAAGTTTTGTAATATCTTCATCTACAGAAGAAGATGTCTTATTAGAGTCAACTATATAAACATTTTTTGATGGTTCATCAAATGAGAAACTAGAGGAATCAGTAGAAACAGATGAAAACACCTCTAATTGCTCACTATCTTCAATATCATTAGTTGTTATACTAGAATTATCATTAATGCTTAAAGAACTAATGGAATCTTCCCTTAATACGGGTATATAGGGATTTTCTTTTAGAATTTTAGCTATATGTTCATAAATATAGTGTTTGACTTGCTCCTCCGCCCTAAATCTCACTTCGATTTTAGTTGGATGAACATTTACGTCTATAGCACTTGGATCCATTTCTATATGAAGAACCACCCATGGAAATAAATTTACGGTAAGATAGGGCTTGTAAGCCATCTCAATGGCTGCTGCCAATAAACTGCTTTTTATATATCGGCCATTAATATAAAAAGATTGGAAATTGCGGCTTTTTCGGGCTAAAGAGGGTTTTCCCAAATAACCCCATAATTTTATGCCTGTAACATTAGCAATGGGCTCTACAGGGATAAGCTCATCCACCACATCCTTACCATATACACTTAAAATAGCGTTTTTAAGGTCACCATCTCCAGTAGAATAATAGATGGTTCTCCCATTGTTTATATACCTAAAGGATATTTCAGGATGTGCAAGAATCAACTTGCTTACCAAATCACTTATATGAGCAGTTTCTGTCCTAGAAGATTTAAGAAACTTAAGCCTAGCAGGAGTATTAAAGAAAAGATTTTTAGTAATGATGGTGGTACCTTCAGGGCATCCTATTTCTTTTTGGGATACAATCTTACCTCCATGATTAACAATGTGTATTCCAGATACACTATCCTTTTCGCGGGTAATCATCTCCAAATGTGTAACTGCTGCAATACTAGCCAAAGCTTCACCTCTAAATCCCAGAGTGGCAATACTTTGTAAATCATCTGCTGAGCTAATCTTGCTAGTGGCATGCCTTTCAAAGGAAAGCCTAGCATCTTGAAAGCTCATACCCCTGCCGTTATCAGCCACTCTAATATAGGATTTGCCTCCATCTCGAATTTCAATGGTAATAGCAGTACTGTCAGCATCTATAGAATTTTCAACTAACTCCTTTACTATGGAGGATGGCCGTTCCACCACTTCTCCTGCTGCTATTTTATTTATGGTATTTTCATCTAAGACAAAAATTTGATTCATGTTACTGCTCCTTGATTTCTTTAGATTTTTGAACTAACCGATTCAATATATTCATTGCCTCAATAGGAGTTATGTTCAGTATATCAATATCTCTAAGCTCCTCTTCAATTTCAGAGGGCTTAGGTTGGAAAAAGGATAATTGTAGACCATTTTCTTGTACTCCTACAACTTTTCTATCCCTCTGTATATCCACCTCTTCTAATTTTTCTAAAATATTTGCAGCTCTGTCAATTACTTTTTGGGGCAGCCCAGCCAATCTAGCAATTTGAATTCCTAGGCTTTTTTCAGCCCCTCCCCTTACTATTTTTCTTAAGAATATAATATCATTACCCTTCTCTTTTACAGTAATATAATAGTTTTTTACACCTTCTAGCTTGCCTTCTAATTCAGTCAGCTCATGGTAGTGGGTGGCAAATAAAGTTTTACATCCCAAACTCTTTTCCTTGCAAATATATTCTACTACTGCCCACGCAATACTAAGCCCATCGTAAGTACTAGTGCCTCTGCCTATCTCATCTAAAATAAGTATACTTTTTGGAGTGGCATTATTAAGTATATTAGCTAATTCACTCATTTCCACCATAAAAGTACTTTGACCAGCTGATAGATCATCAGATGCACCTACTCTTGTAAAAATTCTATCCACAACCCCTATGCGTGCCTTGCTAGCAGGTACAAAACTACCAATTTGAGCCATTAATACAATTAAGGCCACTTGCCGCATATAGGTACTCTTTCCAGCCATATTAGGTCCGGTTATAATAGCCACCTGATTTTCCCCATTATCTAGGTAGGTATGATTTGGCACAAAAAGCTCATTGGGCAAGGTTTTCTCTACAACAGGATGGCGTCCGTCTCGAATATCAATTACATCTCCGTCATCAATATGAGGTCTGACGTAATCATTCTCCTGAGCTACCCGCGCCAGGGACCACAAAGCATCTAATTTGGAAATTATTTGAGCTGTTTTTTGAATCCGCTTTACCTGGCTAGCAATCCTTTCTCGAATATCAACAAATAGTTTATATTCTAAATCTATGCTCTTTTCTTCAGCTCCCAAAATGGTATCTTCTATTTCTTTTAGTTCAGGAGTAATATATCTTTCTGAATTAGCTAGGGTCTGTTTTCTTATATAATCGTCGGGAACTAGATCATAGTAAGACTTAGTAACATCTATATAATATCCAAAAACCTTGTTAAAACCAATTTTTAAATTTTTTATTCCTGTTCTTTCTCTCTCTTTTATCTCTAGTTCTGCCAACCAATCTTTTCCTTTGGTCATGGCCAAGCGATATTTGTCCAACTGCTCATTATATCCATCTTTAATGATAGAACCTTCTCTCAAGGTTGCAGGTGGATTTTCGGCTATAGAAACTTCTATTAATTCGTAAATATCCTCAAGTGTGTCCAATTCCTCATAAAAACTACTAAGTATATTAGATTTAAATTGAGCTAATACTTGCTTTATGTCAGGAAGCATAGCAAGAGATTGTTTGAGGGATATAAGATCCCTTGCATTGGCATTACCGTAGGAAATCCTGCTTATTAGTCTCTCTAAATCGTAAATCTTTCTAAGATTGAGCTTAAGCTCCTCCATAGCTACAGGGTTATTATACAAGTCCTCTACTCCATCCAGCCTCTCTATAATGAGATGTGAATTAGTCAGAGGCTGTTGTATCCATTGCCTTATAACCCGTCCTCCCATAGCTGTATTAGTCTTATCAAGTAGCCAAAGCAATGAGCCCTTCTTAGACTTGCTCCTTATGGTCTCAGTTAGTTCTAAATTTCGGCGAGTTGCCGGATCCAACAACATGGTTGATTGAGTATGGTAAGGTTTAAGGGCAGTAATATGTTTTAGGGAGTTTTTTTGAGTATCACTTAGATAACTCAATAATGCACCAGCTGCACTGATTCCAATAGACATGTGCTCACAGCCAAAACCTTCTAAGGAATATATATTAAAATGATTAATAAGTTTTTGGTAAGCAGTATTATACTCAAAGGCCCATGGATCATAGGGGGTAATAGTAGCATTTATTTTACTATTTTCGATAAACTCAACATCCCTTTCAACATCCTTTTGAATAATTACCTCACTTGGTATAATACCCGATATTATATCTGCCACTTTTTCAGGACCTTTTTCCTTTTCTAGAACCTCACAAACATAAAACTCTCCCGTAGATATATCTGCCCACGACAAACCATAATTTTCTCCATCTCTTATGAAGGACAAAATATAATTATTGGATTTTTCATCTAACATGGAGGATTCTAGTAAGGTGCCAGGTGTGATAACCCTAACCACATCTCGTTCAACAATGCCCTTTGCTTCTGAAGGATCCTGTAATTGCTCGCAAATAGCTACTTTATATCCTTTTTCAATAAGTTTTGCAATATAGCCTTCAGCAGAATGGTATGGAACTCCGCACATAGGAGCCCTTTCCGGCAAACCACAATCCCTACCTGTTAGAGTAATCTCAAGTTCTTTAGAGGCTATTATTGCATCTTCAAAGAACATTTCATAAAAATCCCCTAATCTAAAAAAAAGAAGAGCATCTTTATATTGCTCTTTAATTTGCATATATTGTTGCATCATTGGGGTCAATTTAGTCATAAATATCCTCCCATTGGTATTCTATCCATACCTAATTATACCATGATTCCTTCAAAGGTCCAAGTTTTTGGATTAGTGATTTTTACCTTTACTATCTTGCCTGTTACATCATGATCCGCTTCAAAGTTTACTAACTTATTTTGTCGGGTTCTACCGCTATACATATTATCCTTATTTTTACTTAATCCTTCAACCAACACCTCTACAGTGCTGTCTAAAGCTTTTGCGTTAATTTCTTTACTGATCTGGTTTTGCAGATCCATGAGAATTTGAAGTCGTTCTTTTTTTACTTCTTGATCTATCTGTTCATCCATTTTAGCAGCAGGAGTCCCAGTTCTTATAGAATACATAAAAGTAAAGGCTGAGTCGTATCTGACTTTTTTTACAATATCTAAAGTATCAGCAAAATCCTCTTCAGTCTCACCGGGAAATCCAACAATTATATCAGTGGTAATAGCAATATTAGGAATCTCACGTCTAATGTCATTTACCAATTCTAGATAATCTTCGCTAGTATAACGCCTATTCATAAGTTTTAAGATCCTATTACTACCAGATTGAATTGGTAGATGTATGTGTTCACACACCTTTTCTGATTCAGCCATGGCCATGACTAAATCCTTAGTTAAATCCTTGGGGTGGGATGTCATAAATCTAATTCGCTCTATACCGTCTATTTTGTTTACATCTCTTAAAAGATTTGGGAAATAATAATCAATATCCAAATCCTTCCCGTAAGAGTTTACGTTTTGGCCTAGTAAAGTAACCTCTTTATAGCCTTCATCAGCTAACTTTCTTATCTCATCCAAAATATCTGAAGGTTTTCTGCTTCTCTCTCTTCCTCTAACGTATGGAACTATGCAATAAGTACAAAAATTATTACAACCATACATTATAGTTGTCCATGCAGATACACCCAAATCTCTTTTTATTGGTACATCTTCCACAATTCGCCCCTGCTCATCTAATATCTCTACTACTGTTTGTTGAGCATCCATTGCTTGCAATAAGAGTTTTGGAAAATGATGCAAATTGTGTGTACCAAAGATTAAATCCACAAAAGGAAACTTCTTGGTTATAACAGTTGCTACTTCATCCTGCTGCATCATGCAGCCACATACCCCGATTATGAGGTTAGGATTTCGCTGTTTATAAGGATATAGGGCTCCAACGTTACCGTAGACTCTTAACTCTGCATTTTCTCTTACACAACAAGTATTAA
>Ga0209537_1004954_pt1 | contig 10908 bp, 8 predicted proteins | sample BioPla4DNA1_FD_187698 | JGI IMG/M metagenome (GOLD analysis project Ga0209537, IMG submission 187698) | Biogas fermentation microbial communities from Germany - Plant 4 DNA1 (SPAdes) (version 2) | ecosystem: Engineered > Bioreactor > Anaerobic > Digestate | place: Bielefeld, North...
GGGTTGCGGAAAGACAACCCTATTAAATATTATAGCCGGATTGGAAGAATACCAAAGGGGAACTATCAAAGGTTTGGGTGGCAAGACTTTTAGCTATATTTTTCAAGAGGATCGCCTATTACCTTGGTCTACAGTCAAAGAAAATATAAGATTTGTTTTAGATTCAATATATGATGACCAGAAGGCAGAAAAGATAGCCAATCAGTATATAGATATGGTGGGGTTAAAGGAATATGCCCATTATTATCCCAAACAGCTTAGCGGGGGAATGAAACAGCGGGTGGCTATAGCCAGGGCTTTTGCTTATCCGGCTGATATTCTACTCATGGATGAGCCTTTTAAGGGTTTGGACCTGGAGCTGAAAACAGGGCTTATACAATCCTTTCTTAAGTTATGGAAGCAGGACAAAAGGACTGTTATCTTTGTTACCCATGATATGGATGAAGCCCTAAGCTTTGCCCATTATATATACATCTTAGAGGGAAAACCTCTTAGAATAAAGGAAAAGATAAGAAATATGAGGGGGGTTGTAAGTGATAGATTTTAAAAATAAGAGTTTTTTTAAGTTAAAACCCGAAGATAAGAATAAGGGTCTAGAGCATGTAAAGGCACTTTTAATACCCGGCGAAGAAGTGGTAGCTAGCTATGTGAGTATGAGGGATAGAATCGTATTTACCAATAAGAGAATTATATCAATAAATGTACAAGGGCTAACGGGCACTAAAAAGGACTATACATCAATACCATATAATAGAATTCAGATGTATTCTGTTGAAACTGCTGGGTTAATGGACTTAGATGCGGAGCTGGATTTATGGATTTCGGGTATTGGCAAAATTAGATTCGAAATTAAGGGAAGTTCAAATATAGTAGAATTATGCAGGGTTATAAGTGAATTAATCTTATAAGTACAAAGCCCACAAGTAGCTGGTATTTACATCTCTAGCTAATAGTGGGCTTTTTTATGTTATCTATAATCACTTATATGATTATAGATATATCTCTCTTAATTTATCAAGGACTTTTTGTTGCCTTACCACAGAAATGCAGAGTGAATATTGTGAAGATTTAGTTTAAATATGTATACTTATATTAAATTAATAGAATTATCATTCAATTGTTAATATATTATAATCGTTATAAAAGAAGGATTATAAGTTAAAGAAAGGAGGATAACTATGATAGGGAGAATGTGGAAGATTGTACTATATATGGTGATATTAACATTAATACTACTTGGTTGCAGTCAAAATGCTCAACAAGCACAGCAGGATACTACAACTAATGATCAAAATTCAGCTGCTTCAGAAGGGTCGGAAGTAGCAGAGGAACCAGAAACCGAAGAAACAGGGGAGGTTATTGAATTAACTGTATGGCATTATTTTAATCCAGAATACGATGGAACAGCTTTTGCAGAGGTTGTGGAGGATTATAACGCTTCACAGAATAAGTATCATGTAACTCAGGAATTTATTCCAAGGGAAGAATTATTAAAACAGTATTCTATTGGATTAGTAGGAGATGTACTACCAGATATAGGAATGGTAGATAATCCTGAGCATGCTGCATTTAGTGCTATGGGTTTGTTCGAGGATATAACAGAGCTGGTAGAAGGATGGGAAGAAACAGAGCATTTCTTTGAGGGACCATTAAAATCAACTATGTACGAAGGTAGATATTATGGATTACCTCATAATAGTAATTGTCTAGCACTATGGTATGACGAAGATATGTTAAAGGAAGCAGGAGTAAAAGTTCCTGAGACATGGGATGAATTAATGGAAGCAGCTAAGGCACTAACCAAGGATGGAGTTTATGGCTTGGCAATATCAGCAGTGAAAAACGAAGAAGGGGTATTCCAGTTTTTACCTTGGCTCTTATCAGCTGGTGCTGATGTAGAAAATTTAGATAGTCCAGAAGCAGTCAGAGCCTTGACTTATATCACTGAAATGGTACAACAAGGCTATATGAGTAATGAGATAATTAACTGGACACAAGCGGATGTTCAAAAACAATTTGCTACAGGAAAAGCTGCTATGATGATAAATGGGCCATGGAATATTGAAACAACAAAAAGGGACGCTCCAGATAAAAAATGGCATGTAGCCAAGATTCCAAAGGATGTAGAATATTCATCAGTTTTAGGAGGAGAGAATTTCGGCATAATAAAAGGAAAAGACATAGAGGGCGGATGGGAATTCTTAAAATATTTATGTGGTAGAGAAGGATCAGAGAAATTTAATAAGGCAACAGGAAAGTTCCCACCTAGAAAAGATATATTAGAATCAAGCGATCATTGGAAAAGCGACCCTGTGCTAGCTGTTTTTGGTGAACAAATGGAATATGCCATGCCTAGAGGACCACATCCTAAATGGCCAGAGATATCAACAGCAATTTCAGAAGCTATGCATGAAGCCATAACTGGGGTCAAGACACCTGAACAAGCATTAAAAGATGCACAAATAAAAGCTCAAGAGGCATTAAAAGAATAATAGGATATTAGGATATGTACAAGTGTCAAGATTTTTCTTGACACTTGTACTAAAAATAAGATAAGGGGTTGCGTTGCTAAATGAAGATCATGAAGAGAATAGGGATGGACAGAGAGCAATATTATGGGTATTTATTTGTTCTTCCTGCTCTTATGTTTATGTTAATACTTATCGGATATCCCATCATATATAATATAATAATTAGTATGCAAAAAGTAGATGTAATGACTATTAGGGATGCCAATAGACAGTTTGTTGGATTTGGTAATTATATAGATTTATTTAAAGATGGCCTAGTAATATATGTTACTAAAAACACCTTGTTTTTTACAGTAGGTTCTATAGTCATTCAATTTGTAATTGGATTTGCACTTGCATTATTTTTCAATATAAAATTTAGATTAGCTGAGCGATTGAGAGGATTAATAGTTATAAGCTGGATGGTTCCTGTAACCGTTACTGCATTGCTGTTTAAATTCATGTTAAGTCCTAGCAATGGAATAATAAATGATATTTTAATTTTCTTTAATATAATTGAAAAGCCTATAGGCTGGTTAATACAAGAAAAAACCGCTATGTGGGGCGTAATAATTGCTAATGCGTGGATAGGTATCCCCTTTAATATGATTCTACTTAATACTGGTCTAAGTACTATTCCTTACGAATTATATGAAAGTGCCAGCATTGATGGAGCTAATGTGTTCAAAAGGTTTATCTACATAACTATTCCTATGTTGAGACCTGCTATACTATCTGTATTAATATTAGGTTTTATTTACACTTTTAAGGTATTTGATCTTATATATGTAATGACTAGCGGGGGCCCGGTTAATGCTACTGAATTATTATCCACTTATTCCTATAGATTATCATTCACTATATATAATTTCAGTCAAGGAGCTGCAGTTGCAAATATTTTATTCGCCTTCTTATTCGTTGTAAGTCTCGGTTATCTAGCATTAATCAATAAAGACGAGGTGATGTAATTTGAAGGTTCTTAGATTATCAGGTAGACGCAGATCCATATTTCTGAATGTTACTGCTATAATCATATCTTGTATATTTTTGTTTCCCCTGTATTGGTTAATTATTAGTTCTTTAAAAACTAATGCGGAAATCTTTCAATCACCTCAAACTTTATTTCCTAGTCAAATTCAGTTTACGGCTTATTATGACCAACTATTTGGGCCTAACAGTATAATTGGCCCCTTTCTAAATAGCCTTATTATTGCCACCAGTTCAATGATAGTGTCAATGTTATTAGGTGTACCAGCAGCATATGGTCTTGCAAGGTTTAAAATAAAAGGTGGTAAGCTTTTTATACTTACTTTTTTAATTACTCAAATGCTACCTGCCACATTAGTTTTGACTCCATTATTCTTGATTTATAAGGGATTAGGTTTTTTAAATACTTTTCTTGCACCAATTTTTTCAGATAGTACAATTGCTATTCCTTTTATAGTCTTGATACTGCGGCCTTACTTTTTAAGTTTGCCAAAGGATTTAGAGGATTCAGCCAAAATTGATGGCTGTAATACTTTTACTGCTTTTGTAAGGATAATGCTACCTTTATCTTATCCTGGCCTGATAACAGCAATTTCATTCGCGTTTCTATTTGCCTGGAATGATCTAATATATGCCATGACTTTTATGAATATTGCAGAAATGAGGCCTTTAACAGCAGGTATCTATCATTTTATGGATATGTATGGTACTGAATGGAATAAGATTATGGCTTATGGTATGTTTCTCGTGGCTCCTGTAATTATTATATTTGTATTTCTCCAAAAGTATATAGTAAGTGGATTGATAAGTGGTTCTGTAAAAGGTTAAAAAAATAGTGTCTGAGTTATGTTTACGTGATATAATGTAATTAATATTTTCCTTAATGGAGCCATTCCTGCTGGAGGAAATATAGAATGGATTTTAATAATAGAAATATCTGGCCAGATATTGTTAGCAAAATAAAGGAAATAATTGCTGACGCTAGGTGCAGCATAAAAGTTAAAATGATCCTCATATATATTTTTGCATCTATATTTCCCATTCTGATTTTTAGCATTATATCAATTAAATATTACTCAGACAATCTGGCAGCTAAGATAAATGACCTAGTTGAATATAATTTAATTCATACTAAGGGTAGAATTGAAACAACAGTAGATTCATATAAGCATGTATGCTACAGAATTGCAAGCGATTCAGAGATAATTAAGCTAGTTAAAAGTTTTAATGAAGGAACTGAGTTAGAATCAGCTACTGCGTCTAATAAATTAAAGACCAAATTTGCAGGATACTCTTTTTTAAATAGTGATATACGGAGTATAGCCTTTATAAATGAAAACCATGAAGTTGTGTTTTATGATAAAAAGCTAGACACATTAACTGGTAGTATATGGAGCAATGAAGCGTTTAAGAAAAAAATATATAAAAGTTCTATAAACTCGTCTTCTAACATTATACTAATGCCATCTAGTATACAATCTGATTCAGTATTTGCTAATACTTGTTTACTCAATCTAGCTATTCCTATAAGGGATTTTATAAAGCCCAAAATATACGGGTCAATAGTTGTTGGAATTAATACTGATGTTATAGAAAATATATGTAACCCAGATTACGGCAATAGACAGAATAGACTTGTTAATACATATTCTTTTATTGTTAATGATTCCGGTGAAATAATATCTTTTTTAAATAAGGATTTTATAGGTAAAATTATATATGATTACATTGATAGCAACTCTAATGATAAAAATATATTTGAAAGTTTCATTAAAAGTGCACCCATATTTGGCAACAAGCCATTTATGATTAATGAGAAAAGGATAGACGAGCTTGGATGGACTATTATAAACGTAGTTGACAAGGAAGATGTATTTAGTGATCTGTATTTCTTCAGAATTATATTAATTTTTTTAGGTATCATAATAGTAATATTTTCTCTAACAGTTATATTGCTATATTCAAGTAATTTTACAAGTTCAGTAAAAAACATAGTTAAGGCCATGAATATGGTTCAAAAAGGCGATCTTTCAGTTCAGGTGCAATTAAAGAGAAAAGACGAAATCGCTATTATAGGTGACAATTTTAACAAAATGGTACAAACTCTAGATGAATTATTAAATAAAGTAGCAGCTCAGGGGATTTATATCAATGAAGTAACACGTAAGCATAAGGAAGCTGAAATAAAAGCCTTGCAAGCACAAATTAATCCTCACTTTATATACAATACACTGGATTGTATCAATTGGATGGCTATAGATAAAGAAGAATATGAGATTAGCCATATGCTAAAAAGCTTGGCTAGTATACTGAGATATACAATAAGTAATATTGATATCATGGTCAAAGTGCGTGAAGAAATAGAGTGGCTGGAACAATATATATATCTTCAGCAAGTGAGGTTTAATAATTGTTTTGACTATGAGGTAGAAGTAGACCAAAGAGTTTATGATTATTATATATATAAACTACTATTACAACCCTTTATAGAGAATTCCATAATCCATGGATTTGAAGGCTGTAAAAATGGTGGGAAATTACTAGTAAAGGTTACTTTAATAGACGAAGATTATTTGGTTTTCCATATTGAAGATAATGGAAAAGGAATCAGTAAAAATAAGTTAGAAAATATTCGTAAAAAGATTAGCTCAAATTATGATGTTATAGACGAATCTATCGGTATATCTAATGTGTACAACAGAATGAGGATGTATTATGAGGACAGGGGAAAGTTAGAAATATTTAGTGAGGAAAATGTTGGGACTACTGTGCTGCTATACATACCAACCAATTAATATAATTCAATCTCACCAAAAAGGTAGGTGTGTGAGTTGAATATTGTCGTGGTCGAAGATGAGGTTAAGTCTAGAGAAGGGATAATAAGGCTAATCAATAGTATTGATAAGACATATAATGTTGTAGCCGAGGCAGACAATGGTTATGATGGCTTAAAATATGTAGAATCCTTAAAACCTGATTTAATAATATGTGATATTCGAATGCCAAAAATGGATGGTTTGGAGATGATATATCAGCTGCAAAGAAAAGATATTTATACAAAGACAGTTATTATTTCAGGCTATGCGGAATTTGAATATGCTAAAAAAGGGATTTATTTGGGGATTGAAGATTACCTTCTAAAGCCTATTACCTACGTTGATATGAAAAAGGTTTTAGATAAAATAAAGAAGAAATTAGATAATGAGAAAAAAGAAGAGATTAGAAAAGAGTTTATGAGAAAGAGGATATTTGAATCTCTATTATTAGGGGATGATGTAGCTCAGGTGGAGATGCAAACTTTTTCAGGCAGCAGTCTATTAACAAATAATAAAACAGATATGGCTTTATCGTTAATATATACTGGAGAGATAGAAATAGATAAAAGCATAAAGATAGAAAGAAGTATATCGAAGTTTTTGCATAGTTTAAGTGGTTTGCAATACTATATTACAAGATTAAATTCATTCAATGGTATAGTTTTCATTGTATCTTGTGATCAGGATTTCCCAACAGTAGCTGATAATATTAAGTGGAATCTTATTCCTCATTTAGAATTTTTAACTGGGAGAAAAGTGGTTTTTGGCTGGACTAAAGTCAATGATTTAGCCAAATTAAATTATAAGTTTGAAGAAATAAAAGAAAGCTTAAAATGGTGTTTGACATTAGGATATGATTCAATAATTAACCCTAGTAAGTTAGCTAATATTGAGCTTAAAAAACTAAAATATCCTTATGAAATTGAGAAATCTATGTTAATACATATTAAAAATAATAATAGAGCTGGACTAAATAAATGCTTAGAAGAATTTTTGACATACTATAAATCGGAATATTACTCACCGAATCACATAATCGAAGCATTTCATAGACTAGCTTTTGCAATATTAAATTTTATAAAAGAGATAGATTATAATATGTTCGAGTATATAACCAAAAAAGATATATTGCAGGGCATAAGGACTTCTGTTACAAGATATGAATTGGAAGAAAATTTCCGCAGCTTAATAAATTGTATTGATGAATTTTACATAAAACAAGATAATGCTCCTGTCTATAGTTTGCTTGTAAGAAAAAGCATTAATTTTATTGAAGAGAACTATTTCAATAAAATACAGCTAAGCGATATAGCAGATCAGTTAAATGTTACACAGGAATATTTAAGTTATTTATTTAGTAAAGAGGTTGGACGGAATTTCACTACTTTTTTAAAGGAATATAGGATTAACAAAGCAAAGGAATTGTTATTAGAAACAGATTTGAAGATTTATGAAATCGCAGAAAGAGTAGGCTATTCAGATACTAAATATTTTTGTCGAGTATTTAAAGAAGTGACAGGATTTCCAACAGGTGAATATGTAAGAGTTTATCATGGAAGAAATTGATTTTTAAGAATAACCTTAAAAATAAAAATAAATTTAATAGGGGGTATTGCATGTTTACAAAACAAGATCATCGGCTTATTTTCACCTATGATGCAGAAAAATTATGGATCGAACCCTGGGGTGAGAATGCTCTAAGGGTTAGGGCAACAAAGATGCCAGAAATGCCTGCGGAAGACTGGGCTTTATTGCCTCCTAAAGATACCAAGGCGGAGATTTCCATTACGCCATATGGTGCAAGTATCGTAAATGGAAAGATCAAGGCAGAGCTTAATACTGCAGGCAAGATCACATTTTATAATCAAAAAGGCGAGATATTGCTAGAGGAGTATGTAAGAAACAGAAAAGAATATAAAATGAAACCTGGCACCAAACCTACAGGCTTTGCATCAGCTTTGGATATAGAGGCTAGGGAGTTTAAGCCTATCCTTGGGGGAGACTACTCTCTAACCATGCGCTTTGAATCTAACCCTGAAGAAAAGATATATGGGATGGGACAATATCAACAGCCTTATCTAAACCTTAAAGGATGTGAGCTAGAACTGGCTCAACGCAATTCTCAGGCTAGTGTACCCTTCATGATATCCAGCCTAGGCTACGGAATGCTATGGAATAACCCAGCCATTGGACGTGTTACCTTTGGTAAAAACCTTACTACCTGGCAGGCATATTCAACTAAGATTTTGGACTATTGGATATGCGCTGGAGATACTCCTGCAGAGATTACAGAAACCTATGCAAAAGCCACAGGTACAGTTCCTATGATGCCGGATTTTGCAATGGGATTTTGGCAATGTAAACTTAGATATCAAACTCAGGAAGAGCTTTTAGAAGTAGCCCGTGAATATAAGAGGCGAGGACTGCCCATTTCTGTCATAGTCATAGATTTCTTCCATTGGACTATGCAGGGTGAATGGAAATTTGATCCTGGGTACTGGCCAGATCCAGATGCTATGATCAAGGAACTAAAGGAAATGGGAATCGAGCTTATGGTGTCCATTTGGCCTACTGTTGATCATAGGAGTGAAAATTATCAGGAAATGTTAGAAAAAGGATACTTGATCCGAACAGATAGAGGACATCGTATAGCTATGGATTTTCATGGCAATACCATTCATTTTGATCCAACCAACCCAGGAGCTAGGAAGTATGTATGGGAGAAGGTAAAGAAGAGTTACTACGATCGAGGTATAAGAATTTTCTGGTTGGATGAAGCTGAGCCGGAATATACTTATTATGATTTTGATCTATACAGATATCACCTTGGTCCTAATCTACAGATAGGCAATATCTACCCTGTAATGTATGCAAAGGCATTTTTCGACGGCATGAAGGAAGCAGGACAAGAGAATATCATTAACCTTCTAAGATGTGCTTGGGCAGGAAGCCAGCGATATGGTGCACTTCTATGGTCTGGAGATATTCACTCTTCCTTTAGAAGTTTGAGAGATCAATTAGCTGCCGGACTGAATGTAAGCCTTGCGGGAATTCCATGGTGGACAACAGATATTGGAGGTTTCCACGGCGGTAATCCAGACGACCCTGAGTTCCGAGAAGTATTTGTTAGATGGTTCCAATTTGGTACCTTCTGTCCAGTTATGCGCTTGCATGGAGACAGAGAACCCCATTCAGAACCTCTAGGAACCTCAGGCGGAGGTATATGTAGTTCAGGGGCTGACAACGAAGTATGGAGTTATGGACCAGAAGTATATGAGATTTGTAAGAAATATCTTGAAATAAGATATAGGATAAAACCCTATATAGAAAAGCTAATGAGAGAAGCTCATGAGAAGGGAACTCCAGTTATCCGTCCTCTATTCTATGATTTCCATGAGGATAAGACCGCTTGGCAAGTAGAGGATCAGTATATGTTTGGTCCAGATGTACTGGTTGCACCTATATTGTATCCCAAGATGGAAAAGAGGAAAGTGTATCTCCCAGAAGACACTGATTGGAAAAATGCATGGACAGGCGAGGAGTTCCAGGGAGGTCAGACTATTGAAGTGGATGCACCTATAGATATTATTCCTCTTTTCTTAAGAAAAGGTGTAGAGCTTTCCATATAATACTACAGCTATTTATATAATTTCAAATATAAAGCCTGTTGAAGTATTTTGAACATGTCCCTGTCAAGTAGACAGTGGAAATTACAAACACTTTGTACGCCAATCATTGAATTATGGTTGGCGTAATTTACTTTTTACTTGGCATATATCCTAATCCCTTTTAGATAGTACATTTCTGACTTAAACATTCTCATCGGAGATATACTATTTCATGGTTAACCAGTGGGGCTTTGGTATAAGCAGCCTACAAATAAAAATTTTGTACATTTTGGTTTAAATTGAGTTAATTGGGGTATTAATATGTTAGTGAATAAATGATATTAGTAAGAATGAGGAGTGGTGGAAGTGAAGGATTATACTAAATTAAATCAATACTTATCTAACTTAGCGGTATTGAATGCCAATTTACACAATATACATTGGAATGTTGAGGGATTACAGTTCGTTCAAATTCATGAATACACTGAGGAATTATATGATAACTTCTTTGAAAAATTCGATGCAGTAGCCGAGCTACTTAAAATGAAAGGTGAAAAACCTTTAGTCACTCTAACAGACTATGTAGCAAATGCAACCATTAAAGAATTGGATAAGGACAGGTTTGCTATTAAGGAGTCTCTAGAACTTATTCTTGATTACTTAAAAGAGATGAAGAGACTAGCAACTGAAATAAGAAATGAAGCAGATGAAGAAGGAGACTTTGAGCTGGTAATGGAGTTTGAAGAGCACGTAGCAGACTATAGCAAGCAAATATGGTTTGTAAGATCAATGCTTGCATAGATTATAAAAATAGCTACTTATGGATGCATGGTTCCTGTATTTCAGGTAAACCATGCATCCTTTTTTATTAGTTTAAGAATGAACTGACGACTATTGTGAAATCATGGACTCTAAATACAAGTCTTTAACTTTTTTATTAATAATGGTATTCTATTATGAGGAGGTGGCAGTATGAAGATATTAGTA
>Ga0209537_1004955_pt1 | contig 10908 bp, 6 predicted proteins | sample BioPla4DNA1_FD_187698 | JGI IMG/M metagenome (GOLD analysis project Ga0209537, IMG submission 187698) | Biogas fermentation microbial communities from Germany - Plant 4 DNA1 (SPAdes) (version 2) | ecosystem: Engineered > Bioreactor > Anaerobic > Digestate | place: Bielefeld, North...
CGGCCTTTCGCCCGGATGTAGGCCTTGGGGATCCGGCTGCTCTCCGCGCCGGTCTCCACAGGGGAAAGAGTTGCCGGGGCTGCAGTGCCGGCAGTGCCCGTGCCGGGAGCAGCGGATAAAAGGGGAAGAAGAACGCAAGCTGCCGCCAAGACGAGAAACCTTGTCATTTTCGCCCTCCAAATCTTTATTTGTATAAATCTTTTAAAGCAGGCAAACCATTAAAACAAACGCTGTCTATAAAGAATACCATGCTAAACTTAAAGGAGGGTGCGGCGTGTTATATGATAAACCGTTGGTCGCCGGCGCTTTAGGCGCCATATCAACAATCCCGTATGAAATCTTTACCCGGCTCCTGCTGGCTGCAGGGGTTGGTAAATACGGTGTTTTTGAATTAACAAGTTTGATTATAACCCTTAACAGGCCTACGTTTCTCCTGGGGGCAGTTATGACCTTTATCGTCGGCGGGTATTGCGCTTTAATCTTCTACTACAGCCTGAAAAAGCTGGGCCCGGATCACTTAACTATTAAAAGCATCTGTTTCAGCCTGCTTGTCTGGATAATCATGGAGATCTTCTTTGTCTGGCTTATTGAAGGGCCCAAATTAATCTCGCCCAGGCCAATTGATGACTACTATCTTCACATGTTTGGCTCTTCTTTATTTGGATTAACCCAGGGTATATTATTTAAAAGATATTTATTTACTGCAAAAGGTTGAGAGCCTCGGAATGGACCTCTGCCAACCGGTGGAGAAGTTCCGCCCTGCTGCCGGTCCGGTAACCGAAATGCACAGCAGGGGGGCCCGCCTCTTCGTATCTTTCCCCCGGCTGCAAGAGACGGCCAACGGTATAACGGCAGTCCGAGTGAAAGCCATATTTATCTTTCCAGTAGTTAATAACCGGCTCCTCGCCAAGGGCAATCGCGGCCAGGCCGTAACCGGCCCGGGTATCCTCCCAGGCGCCAAAGGGGATATAGAAGTTGGGCACATTGAAGCCGGCCTCTTCATCACCCCTGGCATTGCCGCCAATGGCCGGGTGGGTATAATAGAAGATACTCTCTAAATTCCAGGGGGTTGTATCGATATTCTCCACCCACAGGCCTTGCATGATGAACCAGCCGGAAGAGGCTTTTGGCACCCAGAAGCGGTAACCGGCCCGGTAGGCGCCGGGCCCATCCGCCGGGGAACCCGGGGTCTTCCTCGTAAAGAGAAATGTCACATCTACCACAACAAACCCCGGCCCTTCGTAGTAAGCCGTCACCTCGCTGCTCTCAGCGCCAACCCAGTGGTCCCGGGGGGTTTTTTGGTGGATCAGGGCGGTGATCCCGCCCAGCGGCACCCCCTCATACTCTATTTTCCATTCCCCACCCCTGCGGCTCTCCTGCAAGACCAAAGGACCGCTCTGTAACTTGAGAGGCGATCGCGCTACGGTGCTGCTGGGCGGCAGCGGCAGGTGACGCCGGACCGCCTGCGGCCAGTCGTTGACGTAAACAAGGTCCCCCGAATGATGGACCGCAGGAGCCTGCGGGTTCACTTCCGCGGCCGTCCGGGTAAACTCCTCCCAGGGTTCGTCCGTAACATCGACCAGGCCGTAATTGGAATCCTCCGGGAAGGTCGCGCTGATCCCCAGGGCCGGCTGGTCTATATACATGAAGTAATTAGAACCCACCATAAAGGGGAGGGCAAAGAGGGTGTTCTGGAAGAACCGGTAGCAACGGGCTTTCTGGTTTTGGGTCGCCACGCGCATCCCGGCGCCGTGCTTATTGGGGAGACCACTGTCAAGGGCGGGAAAACTCCATTCGGTGATCCAGAGCGGGGCCTGCGCCTGATCGGAGAATTCCCGGTATTTTTCCACCAGATCCCGGTGAACGCCGCGGTCCATATCAATCCGGGGATAATCGTTAAAAGAGATCACGTCGCAGTATTTACCGGCGATATCCCAGATCCCCGGCGACCAGCCGGCAAAGCGGCAGCCCAGGATGAGGTGGTTCGGGTCGTAACGGCGGATGGCCCCGGTCAGGACGGAAAAGTAGGCCTCAGCCACCAGGCGGGTGTATTCCTCCGCCATGGCCCTGGCTGCATCCGTCCCCGCCTTCCGCGGTACAGTGGAAGCGGCGATCTCCGCAAAAGAGGCAAAATTTGTCCCCCAGGCCCGGTTAAAAGCCTCCACATCCGGGCAGTGCCGCTTTACTACCTCCATCCAGACCTGCTTGGCGCTGTGTTCCGGAGGTTTCTTCCATGTCTCTTCCCAGAGGCCGTATTCATTGCGCCAGTCGTCGAGGCCGCCAAACCACTGGAGCTCGTTATCGAGAAAATACCCGATTAACCAGGGGTCGTCCCGGTTCGGGGCGCAAACGCGCCGGGCCACGAGATCGCAATGGCGCTCCCAGAGAGGAGAAAAGACATTGGGAAAACCGGTCCAGGTCGTAACAGGGACGATATTATCGATCTCCGCGAAGCTCCTCCCGGCGCCAACCCACTCCGTATGGGCAAAATGGGTATAACGCAGGTACAAGGAGTGGCCGGCGCCCAGGGTATTAAAGCCCCAGGCCCGCAGGCGTTCGGCCTGCGCCGCCGCCCACGCCTCTTCACTCCCGTATTTACGCTCCACATTCCGGTGGTAAGGCGCATACCCTAAGGCCTCGCACCAATGGGCGTAGTAGTTGATATGGTCCGTGCCCACCGCAAAGAAACCAAAGCCGTTCGGGTCCATCAACCACCAGGTACTCCCGTGTTCTTCCAGGTGGAAAAAGCCGGTGGCCTCGCCCTGCACCTCTTCCCAGCCGGGGAGGGTGTAGGGAGGAAATTCCCTGGCCGGTTCCTCGGGTTTAGCGATCTTAACCCCGCCAACCCGCGCTTTCACATCGTCAAAATACCCGGTAAACAACGCCCCGTCCAGGGCGGCGGCGCCACTTGTCACCGCCGGGGTTCCCGCGCTGAAAGCCCAGCCCAAGCGGTACCGGACCCGGTCCCCCTTGGCGCCCGGTTCGCTGACCACCCCTTCAATCCCGTTCGGGGTCAGGGTCAAACGTAACCGGTACGGGCGGTTATATTCCCACTGCCAATTGGGGTTGCCTCCCCCCGTGGTCGCCTTGAGTCTCGTATCACCTTGGAAATTTGCCGGCCAAAGCCCGCCGTAGGCCTCGTTTAGCTCCACAAAACGGCGGCCGCCTTCGGCAGCCGGCGCCTCGACCAGCGCCAGGTGCCAGAAGTTGTTTTCGTCGTAGTAGAGGGCCACCCCCGCCACTGCCCAGCCATCCCCGGTCCGCCCGGTGACAACCAGCGTTGCTTCAACCTCCACCCGGTTCCCGTAACCGAGCTTCTCCAAGACTAAAAAACGCCTCTCCTGGCCGGTCCGGAAGGTCATCCGGCCCTCCTTGGCGATCCAGGAAATAGAATCGGGCCGCCAGGCCGGTTCGCCGCCTGAACCATCCGGATAAGAAAAGGCGTCGTAAAAGGTTTCCAGTTCTGTAAAGGATTCCGGTTCCGTAAAGGTCTCCGGTTTCGCAAAAGCCTCCTGTTCCGCCCCAAGGCCGGTCAGGGCTGCAACAACCAGGAAAAAGCCCAGTAGCACCAGGCCTCTTCCCCTCTGCCCGGCCTTCCCCATTTTCCTGCCTGTTCCTGTTGTTCTATTCATTTTTCCTCCTTGTTGGCCGCTCTTCCCCAGTCCGGTACGAGGTTACCGGCTACGGTGGTTAGCCAAGCTGATATCGCCTGTATTCTCCCGTCTTCCGGATTATTTCCTTTTCAACGCCAGGGTCCGGGTTGCCCGTAAAGGTTGGCAAAGACCTTCTCGTACTGCAGATCTTCTTTTTGGTGGGGAGCCTTCTCCTCCGCCGGGTAGCCAATGGCGATAATCGCTTCCACCTTTAAATGCGGCGGGATCTGCAAAACCTCCCGCACAAATTCTTCTGCAGTCTTTTCCGGGCTGTGCCTTCTTTCGCGGATCTGGACCCAACAACTGCCGAGACCCAATGCTTCGGCGGCCAGAGAAATAAAGGTGGAAGCGATCGAAGTATCTTCCACCCAGACATCACACCGGGCCGGATCGGCACAGACCACAACCGCCAGCGGGGCCCCTTTCAAGAAGGAAGACCCGTGTTCTTTGGCCCCCGCCAATCTATTAATAAGGCTCTCGTCATCGACAACAATAAACTCCCACGGGTTCAAGCCCCGCGACGAGGGCGCCCGCAGGGCCGCTTCCAACAGCAACGCGATTTTCTCCGGTTCCACCGGTTGCTTCTGGTATCTCCTGATACTCCTTCGCTTGCGCACAATCGCGAAAAACTCCATGACCCTACCCCTCTCTGCCTTCGTTCCTGCTTTCTAAGGCATTTATGCCTGCCCGGCTCTACCATACCTTGGTATTCAGACCGTATATTTTATATTTCTCCCTGCTACCAAGGATATCCTGCATTATTTCCGCCTGGTGTTTCGTATCTTCATATCACAAAAACCCATAAAAACATGCTAAAATATTAAATAAGGGGGGTCGCCAATGAAAAGTCTGTTTCTTCCGGTTCACGTCTTTTTTCTCCTTATCTTCTCCCTGCTTTTTGCAAAGGCATGCATGGCTTTTGAAATCCGGGATCTGGTGGAATACGTGGACCCCTTCATCGGGGTGAGGGACCCGGGGAGCAACACCACCATCGGTCCCCAGTTGCCTTTCGGGTCGATCAACCCGGGGCCTGATACAAAAGACGGCGGCCCGGACGGGTATCATCCCGCCCGCCCGATCCGGGGGTTCAGCCAAAACCATGTCAGCGGCACCGGCGGCGGGGGCAAATACGGGCATATCCTGATCTCACCCCAGATCGGGCTGGCCATTGATAAAGAGGGCCACGACTCGGAAAAAGCCGGGGAAATTGCGATGGCCCATTATTATTCGGTCCGGCTGACCCGCTATGATATCCGGGTGGAACTGACCCCCACGGAGCATGCAGCCATCTACCGGTTGACTTTTCCCCAATCCGAAGAGGCCCATATCCTCTTTGACCTGGGGCATAACATCCCCGGCGACATCGCCGGTTCCTGGACCGGCGGGTACCTGGAAGCCGGGGAGGTTAAAATCGATAGTGAAAATAACAGGATCACCGGCTGGGGGCAGTATTACGGCGGCTGGCAAGCCGAAGCCTACAGGGTTTACTTTGTCGCCGAGATCAGCAAGGCCAGCAGTGCCCACGGCGTCTGGAAGGACGGGAAGATCCAGGCGGGAGAAAAAACGGTCGCAGTTGCCGCCCCCAAAGAGCGGATCGGCGCCTATTTCCAATACTCGACCAGGGAGGAAGAAGTGGTCCACCTGAAAATCGCCGTCTCCTTCCGCAGTATTGAACAGGCGGAAAAGCATTTGCGGGAGGAGATCCCCGGCTGGGACTTTGCCACGGTGGCTGCCGCCGCCCGTGCCAAATGGAACGAGTACTTAAGCACGATCCTGATCGACGACCCCACAGCCACCAGGGAGCAACTGACGATCTTCTATACAGCCCTCTACCATACGGCAATAATGCCCCGCGACCGCACAGGGGACTGCCCGTGGGAAGATTATGCCGGGCCCTACTGGGACGACCATTACGCCATCTGGGACACTTTCCGGACCCTCTTCCCCTTGTATGCTCTGGTGAAACCGAGCATTGTCCGGGATAATATCAACTCTTTCATCACCCGGTTTCACCGGAACGGCAAGGTGATGGATGCCTTTATCGCCGGCCGTGACGGCGGTTCCCCCCAGGGCGGCGATGCGGTGGATACGGTGATTGCCGATGCTTACCTGAAAGGGATCACCGGCGTGGACTGGTATGAAGCCTACGCCATCCTGAAGGATGCGGCGGAAAACAAAAGACTGCCCGCCTACCGCGAGCACGACCGGGGCTGGATCCCCGACGACCTGGTGGAAGGCTGGCCGCCGGCCAGCGTCTCAAAAACCCTGGAATTTGCCTATAACGACTTTACCACCGCCCTGGTCGCCAGGGGCCTGGGTTTTATGGAGGATTACGAAAGGTACCTGAGAAGAAGCAGGCAATGGGAGAATTTGTGGAGCAGCCGGACGAAAAGCAACCAGCCGGGAAGCCGCAGCTTTTCCGGGTTCATCCGGCCGCGGCGGTCCAACATGGCCTGGGTCTCCTATGACCCGGACAAATGGTATACCTGGGACGGGCCGTTCTTTTATGAGGGTTCGGCCTGGACCTATTCCTATTACGTCCCCCATGACGTCCACCGGCTGATCCAACTGATGGGAGGCCCGGAGAAATTCGTGGCCAGAACGAAATATGCCTTTGAGAACAACCTGATTGACCTGGGTAATGAACCTTCCTTCCTGGTGGCCAGGTTGTTCAATTACGCCCTCCGGCCCGACCTCACCTCTTATTACGTGAGAAAATCCATGGCCCACTGGACGCTGGACGGTTATCCCGGCAACGAAGACAGCGGCGCCATGTCCTCCTGGTATATCTTTTCCGCCCTCGGGTTTTTTCCCGTGGCCGGCCAGGATCTCTACCTGATCAACGGCCCGCTCTTTAAGAAATGCACCATCCAGTTGGAAAACGGCAAGAAACTGGTGGTGGAAGGGATTAACGCCTCTGAGGAAAACATATACGTTGCCGCGCTTACCATCAACGGCGAGGAATACGATAAAAATTGGCTCCGGCATAGCGAAATAAAAGACGGGGGCCGGCTGGTTTTTCAGATGGCCGCCGAGCCGACGGATTGGGGCAAAACCGTCCCGGTCCCGGCCTCTTTCCCCGCCCCGTCAATCCGGTAGAATTCAATGTTGTTATCCCGGAAGTTGGAGACCACAAGGTAACGGCCGGAAGGGTGCACAGCCAGGGCCGTCGGCTGGTTGCCGAGGACCCGGCGGTCCACCACCTTACGGGTGGCGGTCTCAATGACATGAAGCTCCCCGGAACGCGGGCTCCGGGCAAGGTAAGTTTCGGGGGCATTTGGCCCCCGGCAGGAGACAAAGAGGTAGCGACCGTCCGGGGAGAGCGCGATGGTGTTGGGGTTCCGGTCTACCGGGATTTCCGTCTCAATCTTCCCGGCTTTCAGGTTATATATGTAAACACGGGCCCGCCGCATATCCGAAGCAAAAAGCAGGTCCGGATCCTGACCGGCCACCACGTGACGGAGAGCTCCGAGCCGGGGGGAAGCGATACTCTCCACCAGTTCCCAACTGCCGGTATCGATCCGGTGCAAATCGCCGGTGGAATAGTTGGTCACAAAGAGCGACCCGCCGGCAAAGGCCAACCCCCGGGGGATGCCGGGGATCTTTACCTTGGCAACGAGTTTCTTTTCCGGGTAGGAAAAGACGGAGACATCCTCGGAGATCCAATTGGAAACGGCAAAAAGATCGCCGGCCGGCGAGAAGACAATCACCTTTGACCAGGTACCACCGGTGGTCAAATGCTCCGTCATCTCCAGGCGGTTTGACCCCGACAAGGGGATAAAATGGACCGTGCCCGTCTCCATCTTGCTGGCGGCCACATGGTCGCCAGCGGGCGAAACCCCGATCTCCACAAACCCACTCTTGCGGAAGCGCGGCTCCGCCGGTACGATCCGGCCGATCTTCTCCAGGGTCTCACCGTCAATAACCTCCACCGCCGCCTCGCCCAAGAGGGCGATAAAGAGATAGCGGCCGTCATTGGAAAAGGCCATCCCCTTCGGCTGAATCCCCACTTCCACAGTTTTGATCTGGGTAAGCAGGGAACCCGCCGGATCGGTCTTAAAATGCAAACGGGTGTCTTTATCCAAAAAGAAGGTAATGGTTTTAGGCTTTATCCCTTCCCCGCCCACCTTCAGCTCGTATTCCCCGTAAGGCAGCTCCAGGCGGCCGGGGGTAACCGGTTTGCCGTTTAAGACCAGTTCCGCACGGCCCGCCTCTTCCCCCGGGGCGTGCGGGTCAACCTCCAGTAAGAGCTCATACCGGTGAAGCTCCCAGTCAACAGAAATCTCCCTCGCCAGCGGGGTGATTTTTGCGGTAACCGCCGCCTCCCGGCAACCCGGGCGGGTGAAGACCAGCCGGTAATGGCCCCAGGCCCAGGAGACCGCCGGCAATTCCTCCCCGGCAAATTCGTGGGGAAGGACGGTGATCCCATTTTCCCTCAGAAACCGCGCCGGGGCCTTCTCCACCCTTACCCCGGCAATAGGAAGGTTGTTACTGACTGTAATAACCGGTGTGACCGGCCAATAAAAACCGGCAACCGCCAGGAGCACGAGGATAAGCCCGGCGCCGGCCAAAAAGAAGGATATTTTTCTCATCTTCTGTTTCACTCCTCATCTTCCCGGTTCGCCCCTGTCTTTCAAGCTCACTCCTGATCCTTATGGTTCACTCCTGATCTCCCGGGTTCACCCCGCTTGCAAGTTCCGCTCGTCCGCGACCGGCGCGCCCCCGCGCGGGCCCGCTGTCACCCCCGGCCACAACCGGCCGCTTGCCATAATTATTCGTCTTTTTCCGGGGTTTTCCTTTGCTATTCCCCTGTGCCATTTAACCTGGTGGATTAACCCACGGGACCGCCCGCCGGATTAACCAGCGGGTTGGCCTGTCGTGGGCCGGTGAAAATGGGGTAAAAAACTGCCAAAAATTTACCTTTCCCCTCTTTTCAACTTGCGAAAATAAAGTGCTTGTATTAAAATGGCGATAATAGTAATAGTAGCTTTGTTATGTATCTGATTGCATGGTTTAAGGAGGGTGCAGCGGTGAAGGAGTATTATGCGGAAAGAGTCGGTACAATGGCCGGAGGTGAATTGGGCGATCTGATGCGCCTAGTGGGCAGGGATGATATCATCTCCTTTGCCGGGGGTATCCCTTCTCCGGATGTTTTCCCTTTGGCGGAGCTAAAAGAGATCACCCTCGGGCTTTTCGAGAATGAGCCACGCCAGGTTTTCCAGTACAGCAGCACTGAGGGGCGGAACGAACTCAAGGATTTCATCGTTGAATTCCTTTCCCGCCGGGGGGTCAATACCAGCCGGGAAGAGCTGATCATCACCAGCGGTTCCCAGCAGGCTTTGGATCTTGTCGCCAAGGTTTTGGTGGACCCCGGCGACCCGGTGCTGGTGGAGAAACCGGGCTATGTCGGCGGGATTGGCGCCCTCAAAAGTTACCAAGCCCGGATCCTCGGTATCGATATGGAAGAAGACGGGATCAGCATCGACTGCCTGGAGGAGACCCTCAAAAAGACCGTTGGTAAAGAGCGGCCGGTAAAATATATCTACCTGGTCCCCGATTATTCCAATCCTTCCGGGGCCCGCCTGTCGGTGGAGAAGAGAAGAAAAATCCTGGACCTGGCCGGGAAGTATAATTTCTACATCTTGGAGGATACCCCTTATAGCGAGTTAAGTTATTACGAAGAACGGTTGGATTATATCAAAAAGTACGATGAAGAAAACCGCGTGATCATGCTTGGCTCCTTTTCCAAGTTCTTTGTTCCCGGGTTGCGCGTGGCCTGGGTCTGCGCTCCCCGCCCCTTCATTGAACTGCTAAGCCGGGCCAAACAAGATGCGGACCTGGCGTCCAGTACCATCGGGCAGTTGATCATCACCCGGGCCGGGGAAAAAGGGCTGGTTGAAACCCAGGCCCGTAAAGTGCGGGAGTTTTACCGCCCGCGGCTGGAGGCCATGGGCCGGGCACTCGAAAAGTATTTCCCGGCGGAGACCTCCTGGTTTACGCCGCGGGGAGGCTTTTTCTTCTGGGTGAAACTGCCGGCCGGAGTGAACAGTAAAGAGTTGCTGGCAAAGACAATTGACGAAGATAAGGTGGCCTTTGTGCCGGGGACCGCGTTCTTTGCCGATCCTAAGGACGGTTACTCCTACGTACGGCTTTCCTTCTCCGATATTGAACCGGCAATGATTGAGGAAGGCATTAAAAGGCTGGGAGAGGCGATCGCCAGGTACTCCGGATAGCGTAGAAAATCCCACCGCAACCGGGTCACGGCCCGGTTTTTTGCACTGAACAGGCGCTGCCGGGCAGGTACAAGGCGGGTACAGGACGGGTGCAGATCGGGTCAGGTCGAGTACAGGCCGGGTGCAGGCCTGCCCGTACGTAATGCCGCCCGGCAAAGGAGAAAAAGAGAGTAAAAGAGGATGAAGAGAACAGGAGAGGATGGGGAGAATAGAAACGGGCGGGTAAAAATAGATGATGTAGATGAATAATGAATAGATACAGAAAGGGGTGGGTGGTCTTGGAGAGAATTCTGCCGGTAAACCCCGGTAAAACAACGGGTGATAAAAATGAAACCCGCAAGGAAATCTGGCTGGCCGGCGGGTGTTTTTGGGGTGTGGAGGCCTATTTCTCCCGGGTCCGCGGCGTAGTGGCAACAACCGCCGGCTACGCCAATGGTGAGACGGAAAACCCCACTTATGAAGAGGTCTGTTCCGGCACTACCGGGCATGCGGAAACCGTCCACGTTGTATATGACCCGGAAGTGATAAGCCTGGCCCAGCTTCTCCAGTATTTTTTCCAGATCATTGACCCCACTGCCCGCAACCGCCAGGGGAACGACGTGGGCTCCCAGTACCGTTCCGGCGTTTACTACCGGGACCCGGAGGACCTCCCGGTCATCCGTTCCGTCCTTGCCGAGGTGCAAAAGGGGTACCAAAAACCGGTGGTCACCGAGGTGCTGCCACTGGCCAATTTCTACCCGGCCGAGGAGTACCACCAGAAATACTTGGAGAAAAACCCGGGCGCCTATTGCCACGTGGACCTCAGCCTGGCCACCCGTAACGTCTCCCCTCCTGCCGGTTACCGGAAGCCTTCGCCGGAGGAGATTAAGGAAAAGCTCACCGCCCTGCAGTATGATGTGACCCAGCACAACCAGACCGAACCGCCCTTTGCCAACCCCTACTGGGATAACCATGAACCCGGGCTCTACGTGGATGTGGTCACCGGCGAACCCCTCTTCAGTTCGAAGGATAAATTCGATTCG
>Ga0209537_1004956_pt1 | contig 10906 bp, 11 predicted proteins | sample BioPla4DNA1_FD_187698 | JGI IMG/M metagenome (GOLD analysis project Ga0209537, IMG submission 187698) | Biogas fermentation microbial communities from Germany - Plant 4 DNA1 (SPAdes) (version 2) | ecosystem: Engineered > Bioreactor > Anaerobic > Digestate | place: Bielefeld, North...
GGGTGTGGGGTTGCCCAAGCTCTTTAACGGAGTCTTTGAAGTGGGAAGCTTTTGGAATAATGTACTTAACACCTACGTCGCTACTTATCTAGCTTTTGTGGCAGTGGCTATCGTCTGGTTTATCTTCTACAAAACCAGATTCGGTATGCGTCTTCGGGCCGTAGGTGAACATCCTAAGGCTTGCGAAACTCAAGGTATCAACGTGTACCGCACCCGCTACATTGCCGTGATTGCTTCCGGCTTCCTGTCAGGACTGGGTGGTGCTTATGTTACCTTGTGCACTGTAAGTCAGTTTCGTCCCGAAGTTATTGTCGGCCAAGGCTTTATTGCCATAGCCGCTGTTATCTTCGGCAAATTCACTCCTCAGGGAGCCATGGGGGCTTGTCTACTGTTCGGATTGTGTAATGGCTTAAAGGTTCTACTGGGTTCGGGCAATGTAATATCCCCTAACCTGATTTCCATGATTCCCTATGTAGTAACAATCATCACCCTGGTATTGTTTGTGGGTAAATCCCGGGTACCTGCTGCCAGTGGTAAAGCATATGTAAAGCAGAAATAAAAAGTAAAGGCTACTCCCAGCTGTACTTTATAGGGGAGTAGCCTTTTTTATGATTATATATCAGGTACAGGTTGACAAGTCGATTTAGATCTTGCCTAAATAGTTAAGAATGCTTAGATTACTACTCAAATCTTAGTGAATCAGTTACTTTTATTTTGGCACCGTAATAACTCGGAATCACACTAAAAGCAAATCCATAAATTATGGATATAAAAAAAGGTATCAAAATATTTAATACAGTTAAATTAATTTCAAAGAGAATAAAAAGACTCTCATTTAGATATTTTTGCACAATTAGTACAGTTACTATGCTTAATAGCACTGAAATAACTGCCGCAATAAATGCCATCATCATTCCCTCAATGATAAATTGGTTTAGAATTTCAATTTTAGTAGCCCCTAAGGCTTTTTTTATTCCAATCTCGTTTATTCTTTCTTTAACAGAAAAGAACATAATGCTCATTGCGTTAATTCCTGAAATTATCAATAAGACAACCATAATTAGAACAAGAAAAATTCGTATAGGCTCAAGATTTTCTTTTGCCTGCCGAAGCACGGTGTCTTTATCAACAAGATCATATGAGGTAAATTCTTTTAAACTTTGGTTTTTAAATAATTCTATTGATTTTTTTATTAGTTGCATTTCTTTTATATCATTAGTTGACCATGCAATGATTTTTTGATCAGAAGTTTCAAAATTCTGTAGCAAATATGATTTAGGTGTATATATGACTGTATTCAAATTTATAGTTTCTTTTAAATTCGAAATATATTTGTTATATTTCATTCTTTCTTTTTTTCCATGATATCCGCTCTTAACCACTCCAATAATTGTGCATTTTTTTATTTCTGAAGCATTATCTGAATTGATGGAATTGTTTGAAAACCCCGGAATATCAACTTTTAATCTAATTTGTTTACCAATGGAGTCCTTTTTAGGAAAAAGAAGACTTTCAGTGAACTCATCAATAACAACAACATTTCTATTTTGTGCAACATCAGAAGAATTAATCATTCTTCCTTTGATGACAGTCGTTGTTTTTAGATGAAAGAAAATATAGAACACCAAAGATACACGAAGTTAGTAGAAAAATAATACAAAGAAAAGGAAGCAATTTTCTCATAAGTATTCTCCTTACTCGTCATTTGAAATTATCCCATCTATTAACTGTTCAATATTTTTGAATTCATTATCAGTCAATGGGTAAATTGGATCAAAAACTACAAAGACACTATTATAAATATTCTCATCACTATTATTTGTTTTATATTCAAAAATTAAGTTCGTTGAAACATAGCTATTAGAATCAACTATTTTAGAATCAATTGAAAAACCTATATTTATCTGATCACCATTACTAACATTTATCGGAAATATTGCACTCTGTGGTTGACTATTATTAATTGAATAGAATATATCTATAGGTTCTAAAAAATCATCAAAATAAACTCTTTCAATGGTTAGGTCTTTAGTAGCAGTAAATTCATATATTGCACTAGCGTCTTTATTATTTATAAAACTTGCTGCAAACTCATTAGGTATAACAGAGATTTCAAGAGCCTCAGTAAAAACATTTCCTTCTACAAACTGATGCTTAACTGGGGTTGAAAAATTTATATCTCGACGCTCCCCATCTACATTTAGAACAAGCTTGTTAAACTCACAGCTTTGAACTGCCTCATTCTTCTTTGTGATTTCTAACATAATATATTTTGTATATAATCCCTTATATTTAAATCTATTTAGCTCATTCACAGTATTATCTATAATATTAACATCAAAATCAGCATTATTTATATTACTGCCTTCAAGTCCTATATACTTAACATCTGAGATTTTATTATTTGAAAACAAAGCTATATTCAAAGAAAGTACATTTGAACTTTTTGTATTAATAAAAACTTTTGATCCATTGCTTGCAAAATCCAGCTCTTTGCCATGCCTTCCAGTATTACTTTTCGTGCATGATGTAAAAATAGTAATAATTAGAACTAATAATGCAAATAATTGACTGAATTTCTTAAATTTCATTTGTCATTCCTCCTAGATTACTTATAATTTAATGCAGGAAGATAGACGGTATATCTTCCTGCATTCACCCGGTGATTACTAAGCGAAACTATAGATTATTAGTACAATGTAACTCCGCTATAGGATGCATTTTTCTTATTGTAAACGACTGCGCGAAATGCTTCGCTTCTTGGCACAAAAAACTGAATAGTACCTTTTTTAGTTTTACCTGAGTATTTTTCAATCTTTATTTTGTAGAGATTCATACATACGTTATAACTGTAGTAACCTTTAGGAGCAGTTTTCTCAATTGTTCTTGTCGAAATATTTGTAATACCCCAAGATTTCTTTGAAGTTTTCTCAATTGAACCGCCCACCTTAGCAGGGACTTTATAGCCAGAAAAATCAACTTCAGGATTAAGGGAAAATTTTGTTTGACTATCAAGATTAAAACTCCTAGACTGAGTCAAAACAACTTCTGTATTGTTTTTGTACTCAAAACCAGAAGATACTTTATCACTTCCATACCACACTCTAAACCAATTTGGATCTCTGTAAACTTTTGCAGTGAATTTTTATTTCCACCACAAGGCTCCAGTGGTAAATTAATAAGTATTATAATACGAGTAAGCCGCATTTACTGGAGTAGTCATAAAAGTCATAAGAAATATCACTACTAGAACCAAGGCAGTGCCTTTTTTGTCTTGGTCATTTTCCTAACCTCCTTTTAATTTGTATAAATTAAACTGTCATTATATAGTAGCTCGCATATAATGACTAAGTCTAATATCATTACTAAAGCATGTTACAATTAATGTCAGTATAATACCTTATTATAGATGTAACATTTTATAATATAATGTTATAAATTGTTTGCTAATGTGATTTTTGTACTATATTGTAGCATAATAATCCAGGTATGTAAAGTTCATTAATTAAAATGGTTTTTTTGTCTACCAGTTTTTAGAATCTTCTTGAACATAGATTTGCTTTTAGTAGTTTTATTATAAAAGTATCCTATTGACATTTGGTAATATTTGGATTATATTAATTCTTGCATTGTAGCTATAATAAAGAAACTACAAATTGCAATTACAAATGGAGGTGGTAAAAAAGAGCAAACAGAATTTAAGTAATCAAAGCAAAATAAACAATGGAGGTCGATAAACAATGAAAAAATTCCTTACAAAGTCAATTTCATTTGTGCTATGTTTTGCAATTACATTTACAACATTAACACAGACTGTCAGTGCAGCCACTAAACAGTCAAATAAAGAGAAGCAAGCTATTAAAGCAGCACAAGAAGTTTTTAATAGTTTATCACCAGAAGCAAAGGAGAAATTTGTAACATTTATAGAAAATGAAGATTATGAATTATTGGAAATTCATAAAAAGTATGTTGACCCGGATTATGACAAGATGAAAGTAAAAGAAGATATTAAGAACAAGATACACAATAATCAACTACTAAATACGGAAGATAATAATATCACCGTAATCAAGGGAGTTGAAATTACTATAGATAAACCTATGATTATGATGGCTGCTGCTTCTCCAGCAGATGCTTTAGATATCTTAAACACACGATTAATAGCATTAAACTTGCCAACACTTGTAAGGTATACTTTTATGGCTATGGGTGGAGGGCTTGCAGCAGCAGGGCTTGACGGTCCCCTTCCAATTGGTGACATTATTGCAGCTATTGTGGCTGTAGGCGGTATTGCTATAATTGCTTACTACTGGGATGATATAGCCCCAAAATGGGATGGTATTGTTAGTGCATTTAAAGAAGCATTTTCAGTTATGGCAAGTAGTATAGTATCTGCCTTTGAAGAGATTTATGGTCAAGTGTTTTTTGCAGCTAATAAGAATAAGACTGTTTCGGAAATCTTAAAAAACAAAAAGGGAAGCATTAGAAATGCTCCACTACCTCCTGGCTCACCAAGTTGGGACAGCATCTTAACATTAACTCTGGCTGAAATACAAAGACGGGCCCAAAGTGGTGATCCAGGTTTTAAAACAATTTACAAACTACTAACTGATAGCCGATTTAACAGATAGGAGTACAAAATGAATACATTGAAAAACTTAATTGAATTTCTAAACAAGTTGGAAGAAAGAAAAATCTACTATCGTCTTAATAAGATAAGAGACAGTATTTTAGTTGAGGTCACTGTACCTGGCCAAAAATGGGAAGTAGAATTTATGGCTGATGGAACTATAGAAATTGAAAAATTTATTAGTGACGGTAACATTGAAAATGAAAGTGAACTTGAGGTCTTGTTTAGAGATTTCTCAGATTAATCAACTAGAATACATACAGTATTTCCTCATAATAGAAACAAGCCCTGCTTAACATCGCAGGGCTTTATCATTAACTACCACAACTTCAAACTCAATAGCCATAAAATTAAAAATAGGAGGGCTAACATAGTTACAATTTTTGGATGATTATCAACTAATTTTATTGCCACATATGAGACAATAAAGAACAGGCCTAAACAAGCTACAATCATCCCTGTTAAAACTATCCATCCTAAAAAGGCGAATAAACCTAATAGTGGAGTAGTATTAATCACTTCAATTGGATTAGGTATAGGTAATTCATTAAACCAAGTCAACATAGTGAAAATAATTACAACTACAGCGAAAGCAAGATAAAGTAACTTGTTTGTTTTTAGTAGTATTTTTATATCAGTTTTGATAATACCTTTTGCAATATGAACATATAAAACTGACCATAAACAGGCAAATGACATAGCAAGTAATAAGGCTACCCATATATCATTTTCTTTTCCCCGAAAAAAATCCGTTATCGGAAAACTTATACAGGAAAAAAAGTACAGTGGGATTATGTATGCGATAAAAAATACTAATTGCTTAAAAGTAGATATTATCTTGCTCATATTTTTCCCCTCCACTCTTTCATCATTAGTGAAATTATTTAAATGGCTTAAGTTAAACTGTTATTAAAAGCTTCTAATAATGCTTTCATCTAGTTCCTGCAAGATTTCACATGTTAATTTGACACTAGTCTCAAAGTCAAAATAGGATGAAATACCATAATGGGTATGGGCATATCTTACAGGAACACCAATTACAATAGTCGGAACTCCTTCATTAGATAGATGGATAACTGATCCGTTGGTAGAGCCTCCTGCCCTAACTGCTTCCTGAACCTGTAGTTCTTTTTTATCTGCCAAATCCAGTGCAAAGCGTTGGAAGCGGTGATTTGTAATCATCCTGGCATCAATATGCCTTAGCATCGGGCCCTTCTTCAAAGCTGTCTGTATCTCATATGTATTTACTACAGTATCATCTGCAGGGCAGCCTTCAAATACAATGGCCACATCAGGCTTAATTACCCTGGAAGTAATTACGGAACCTCTTGCACCTACCTCTTCCTGGGAAGCAATTCCTGCTACCACATCTACCTTTAACTCCTGCCCTTCAAGTGCTCTTAAGGCACTAATAACACCGGCACATCCCAATCGGTTGTCAAAGGCTTTTCCCATCATGATATCCCGCTCATTGTCATAGGTGAAATCGGCAAATGGAACAATGGGCTCACCGATTCGAATTTTAAATTCTTTTACAGCCTCCTCCTTTGATCTGGCTCCTATATCCACAGTAAGTTGTCCAAAGTCCAATGCTGACTTTTTCTCCAGCTCACTCATGTAGTGAGGTGGTTTACTGGCTACAATACCGGGTATGTACTTGCCCTCGCTATTTCTTACCCACACCTTTGTAGCAGGAATGTTACTGGTAACCCAGCTTCCAATGGGAATAATCTGCAGACAACCATTGGGACGAATAGCTTGCACCATAAAACCCACTTCATCACTGTGAGCATCCAATTGCACTATAGGACGTCTACCGGAATTTTCCTTACGATATATGAAAAGATTTCTCATAGTATCTTCTTTTATCTTTCCTAGACCTTCACTGTAACTTCTAGCTATATCTACTACCTGATCCTCAAAACCCGATACCCCCATTGCATTTGATAGGTCTGATATCATTTTTATATTACTTTCTTTGCTTAAGTACTTCATGTAAAATAACTCCTTTGTTTATTCTATTTTATCATTACTATTATACTCCTATATGCTTACTACAGGCAAATCAACTTTTTCCATCTCCTAGAGCAAGAAAGGGAGTGACAGATTATAACGCTTCCTAGAGTCTTTCACTGTCAGCAGTTTGGTACACTTAATTAGAAACCTATGTCCATAGGCGTAAAAAACTGGCCCCTAACAAAATTTAGTGGCCAGTTATAATTAATCCCATAAGGTCATATAATGATTGTCACCCATCTTAAATATCTTTTTTCTACTAGATATTTCTTGATTATTTTATAAACAGTATACCATTTTGCATTACAATAGTTACATTAAGGTTTGATCCCTTTGCGAGAGAATATTTACCGAACTTTTCCCACATCGTATTTTTTCCAAATCTTTGGCCAAAGTATTCCATTGCTGTATAATGCTAAAAATGCGCGAAATTTTACTTTACTGAACTGCCCATTTCTAACAAGTATTTCTTGTTCTACACCGCCCATCCTTATTAAATAGCCGGTTTCCTTAAAATCATTATTAAGATAAAAGCGTTTACGGCGTTCCTGTTCTTTGGTTTTGTCGGTATTACCATACTCAATTGTAACAATCATCTTTTTCATAGGATAAAGTTTTTTCAATTCATTCAATATTTCTCTTCCGTAGCCTTTTGAACGTAATTCTTTATCTACTGCAAAGAACATAAGAAAAACTTGTTTAAATTGGACAGCAAAGTATATAAAACCACACAATTTGTCATTATCATAAAAAGAGAGGAATTTCGTATTCCAAAGCTTTGACATAACAACCATCATACAAAATGGCAACCGCCCATTTGGAGGGAATGAATCAAAATAAATCGCCTTTACGTCTTTACTTTTAAGTTTGACTTTTCTTACTTTAAGTTCCATATAATTTCCTTCTAACTCATAATCAATAATTTGCAGGAAGTTTCTCAGTGAATTTTACCATATTATTACTTCTAGGTCAAACATATTTAGTGTTATATCACTATAATTTTACATCAATCCTGTCAACTCCTATTAAAAGTTAAATTTGTGGATCTCCATAAATTTATTCTCATCAAGCGCTCGATATCTTAATTTTACAAAGTATAAGCATACTTCAACCCCTTTTTTATGTAATCCATTCATCTCTTGTAATAGCAAACCCAATACATACTACTCCCATTTGAAATATTTAATAGAAATTCCTGTACACAGTATGCTTACTGTCCCCATAACAATCACAGGTAGTTTTATGTTATCTACTGTAAGTCCGAGAAAAGCTGCCTTCATCAATTGAATACCTTGTGTTATAGGAAATACACTTACTAATTTTTGAATAAGCTCAGACATGACTTCCAAATACTACTTGATACTGCTAAAACCTGATTTCATTGCTAACCGTCTAATTAATGGATTATACATAGCAGGAGATTTTAAATTCTTAAGAAGCAAATTAAACTTGATGCCTTTCACCATATTGTGTTATCCTTGCAGTTAAAACACAGCTTCACCTCTTTTGTAGTTTCCTTAACTTGTTTAGGCTAGTTATCAGAAAGATTTACAACCCATCTCTCTTTTTTTAATTCAAAATGAGCAATTATTATTTTACCAACATCAAAGAGTTTTACTGACAGATACATAATAATTGGACTCCAGCTCGTAAAAGCAGCCATAAGAAACAGCATAGGAATCGTAACCAGAGTAGTACAACCATCTACCCACATACAGACCTTTGTATCTCCACCTGCCCGTGAAACAGCCAACTGAGTATTTAAATACGTCCATAATGGCATGAACATTGCCATCATCATTAGCATACTTTTGCATATATTTTTTGCGTTCTGACTTAAGCTACCAAATACTATTGGCACCAATACTGCAGTACTATAACCTATCAAACACATAATACATCCAAATACTACTGCTGCAGATAACATCCATATTTTTTCTTGTCTAGCCTGATTAAGTTGATTACTACCAAGGGATTTTCCTATAACAACCCCCGTTGAAGTAGTAATTCCGCCTAAAGACACAGTGAATAGATTTGCTATGGCAAAGCTTGCTGCCATACCAGATACTACATCGGCTCCGCCCCTACCATTATAGATGGCTGTTGTAATTGTTTCTGAAACAACCCACATCATCTGTGAGAGAATAATCATGGAGCCTTTTCTTAGAATCTGTCCAAAAAGTTTAAAATTAATGCGTTTGAGAACTGATAGATCGATAAAGTCCGGTTTATCTTTTATTGTATAAACAATAAAAAGAATCATTTCAATGGTTTTTGCGATGATGGTAGCATATGCTGCTCCCTTTACTTCAAGTCTTGGCATGCCTAAATTTCCATTAATCAATCCATAGTTTAAGATGGTATTGATTAGTGCCGCTGTCACAGAAATAATCAATGGAACTTTTACCTTTCCTATCTCCCGGTAAGAAGAAGCAATGATATAGGAAATAATTGACTGTAGGCCAATAAATCCCATTAAAAACATATATTCCTCTCCTTGATCTAAAATTAAAGCTGCCTGGGTATTTCCAATGACCATAAGGCTTAGTATTTTTCTTGTAAAGACCATAGTAACTAGAAAATAAACGAATGCCAAGGAGAAGGATGTTACAAGTTTAAATGCAAAGGACTGTTGCATACCCTCTTTATCCTTTGCTCCTGAAAACTGTGTAAGAAAAATTCCACCTGATGTACAGACGGCACCTTGTAATATCATAAAGATAAATAAAACCTGCCCTGAAATATTAACCCCCGACATCTTAATATCTCCAAGGCCTGATACCATAAAGCTGTCAATCAGCGAAACAAGACTTTGAATAAGTGACTGTAGCATAACAGGAATTCCAATTACTAATGCTTTTTTATAGAATTGCATATCTCCAAAGTACTTTTTATCCACCCGTATTCTCAATATCCTCTCTCCTTAACCACTTGATAATTGTTTTTATTTCATTTATAATAATATCGCTCGAATATTGAATGGTATATCTATTTAACACTTAAAAATATCAAAATATATCACAATGGAGCGATATTATGACAAATTTGAGTGATATTATTACAACCCGTAGTGACAGATCCCAGATTGTAGAATATAACAATCCTCTTTTTGAGTGCTTTGCAGTAAAGTCCTATTATGCTGCTAATAAAACCTATTATGTAACCGAACACTGGCATGAAGATGTAGAATTGCTATATATTATTGACGGAGAATTGGAATATAGAGTCAATGGAAAATCCATAATACTTCATGCAGGTGAGGGGATTTGTGTTAATTCTAAGCGTATCCATTCAAATAACTCTATTTCTGGGAAGTCTTGCGCTTATTATTGTAGCATTACTCACCCATCCCTTTTATGCAGTTCCAAATATATCGAACAGACTTACTTAGCTCCTTTACTTGGTCCCAATTCCTTTGATTATCTACTTTTAAATAGAAATGACTGGACATACATTATTATAGAAGAACTAGAAAGATTGTTTGAGGACTCCGATTCCAAAATTGTTGAGTTAGATATTTTAGAAGCTTGCTTCAGAATATGGAAAACAATTTATAAGCATGTAGAAATCCCACCTATAGCAGCTGAGACTACCTCCTCTAAGATTGGGGCATTTAAATCGATGATGCTGTTTATCCAGGATCATTATATGGAAAAAATCTCACTAGAAGAGATTGCTGCTGCCGGAAATGTAGGAAAAACTCTTTGTTCAAAGCTTTTCAAAAAATATGCGTCAAAGACACCCGGAGAATATCTAATCTACTACCGCATTCAAAAGAGTATTGAACTATTGACAAATACAGAATTAAGTATTACAGAGATTAGTTATGCCACCGGTTTCGCCAGTGCAAGTCATTATACTAAGACCTTCCATAAAATGATGGGATGTACACCATTGAAATTTAGACATGACAATTCCAATCATATTGATTATTGTCTCATTCCTCAAAAAAATTCTTCCAGCTGAAATCTGCTTGATAATAATTTATGATTCAAAATGTGGGTTCTTGCCTGTGCATACTCCCAAGATAATAAACAAGGTTTCCAGATTTTTAATTATAGTAACCGAAAATCTAGAAACCTTTATTTTCAAGCCATAAAAATATATAATACTACCGTTTCAACATGGCTTACGCACAGATTAAAAATTTTCTAAACTTAGTTTTTCTATTTTTCTGCCGCCAAACCAACAGAAATAATATTCCAATATGAATCTTTTTCTTTGTATTCTCTATCAAAGATCAATGGATCTTGTGATCCC
>Ga0209537_1004957_pt1 | contig 10905 bp, 5 predicted proteins | sample BioPla4DNA1_FD_187698 | JGI IMG/M metagenome (GOLD analysis project Ga0209537, IMG submission 187698) | Biogas fermentation microbial communities from Germany - Plant 4 DNA1 (SPAdes) (version 2) | ecosystem: Engineered > Bioreactor > Anaerobic > Digestate | place: Bielefeld, North...
TCTCAACCCTTGACATCAATGTGACGCACTCAACATGATTAGTATGGGGGAACATATCCACCGGCTGCACTGCCTCAGTTTTATAACCCAAATCCTCAAATATTCTCAAATCTCTAGCTAAAGTAGCAGGATCGCAGGAAACATAAACCACTCTATTAGGCCTCATCTCCGCTATAGCCTCAATTAAACTCTTTTCGCAACCCTTTCTTGGTGGGTCTACTACAACAACCTCTGCCTTCTTACCATCTTCAATAAGTTTTGGGATAATAACTTCTGCCTCACCTACAAAGAACTCAGCATTATGAATATTGTTTAACTTTGCATTCTTTTTGGCATTTTCAATTGCTTCTGGTATTATTTCTACCCCATAAACCTTTTTTGCCTTTTGAGCTAAGAACAGAGAAATTGTACCTGTACCGCAATAAGCATCAAATACAGTCTCCTCTCCGCTAAGGTTGGCGTATTCTAATGCCTTATTATATAACACTTCCGTTTGGAATGGATTTACTTGAAAGAAGGATAAAGGTGATATTTCAAACTTGAACTGTCCTATGTAATCTGTAATTGTGTTACTACCCCATAGGGTTATGTTTTGTTGTCCTAATACCACATTGGTAGGTTTATTGTTTATATTTTGAATGATGCTTTTCACACCAGGAATCTTTTCAATAACTAATTTAACAAATTCATCTTTATGAGGTAACTTTTCTGTGTTAGTCACCAGAACTACCATTACCTCACCGGTTTTAAAGCCCTTTCTTATCATCACATGTCTAACAACACCGGTCTTGGTGTTCTCATCATAGGCACTTATACCGAACTTTTTCATCCAATCCCTAGTTAACTGAACAACCTCGTCACCAGTTTCATGTTGAATAAAACACTGTTGAAGATTAATTATATCATGACTTCTAGGTGCATAAAAGCCTATGATAGGTTCTCCTTTTTCAACTCCCACCGGTAGTTGCACCTTATTTCTATATCTTAAAGGTTCTTCCATGCCTAAGGTATCATTTATTTTAACATCTGTTATTTTCCCTATTCTCTCAAGGCAATCCTTTACTCTATTCTTTTTAAAGACTAGCTGTTCTTGATAGCTCATATGCTGCAGTTGACAGCCTCCGCATCTTTTATATAATGGGCAAATCGGTTCTACCCTATTTTCAGATGGTTCTACTATGTCCAAAAGCTTTCCAAAACCATGGTTTTTAGTAAGCTTCACTATTTTGATTTTAACTTTTTCTCCTTTGAGGGCTCCAGGTATAAATATGGGAAAACCCTGAGGCTTGGCAATTCCTTCTCCCTGATAACCTTCTGCTACTATGTCAACTAATAATTCTTGATTCTTTTTGAATTCTTCCATATAAATTCCCTCTTCTCATCGCTAGCATTACATTATAAATAATCCTATTTCCTGAGTATTATACACAATAATTATATTTTATTCAAATTCTTCTGTAACTACAATGCAAAATTAAAAATTCAGCATAGTATCGCTGAATCTTTATAGTTAAATTATATAATTTCTATGGAGCAAAGGTTTCACAGTAGGTTCCTTCATTATCCATAGCATGTGCTCCTGCTATAATCACTCTATCCGCTTCACATCTTTGATCTTTATTATGGACACATTTCACTGCATTACAAGCTACTTCTGGATACATATGTATTCCATCTTTACTTACCAATTGACGAATCTCACCGGGTATATTTATATTTGATATATTCATTAAGGCATTTATAAATCCCTTTTCAGCAAAAGTCATGCATTGAGTGCTAGTACTAGTTAAAGCACTCATACCATTTATCTGTATTTTATTAGCGGAACATAAACCTCCCATATTATGAACACAATTTACTGCGTTGCATGATAAAGTTCCATTCATATATTCCCCATTTCCAAGGTCTGAAAATGTACTAGGCCTTAGAAACAAGTCCACTCCCTTCACATATATGATTAATTGCTTTTGATATAGCTAATTTCGAAGCTATACTTACATCTTTTTAATATATTTTGCGGACTTTCATAGATTTTATACTAGCCAAGCATAAATAGTGTTTATATTCTAACATATGGTCTTGTCCACTACATAAAATAATGTTGACATTACTAGTTTTTTCTATTATTATATGAATATAGTTTGATTATCAAAGTATTTTATAATTATGAAATGAGGTATATATTATGAATTTTAGACCTTTAAAAATTGGTAATTTAATAGCATCTCTTCCTATTATTCAAGGGGGTATGGGAATTGGTGTTTCTTTGTCAGGTTTAGCATCTGCAGTAGCTGTTAATGGTGGTATTGGAGTAATATCTGCAGCACAACCAGGTTTTAATGAACCGGACTTTGAAAATAATCCCCTAGTAGCAAATTTACGGGCTTTAAAAAAACATATAAAAGAAGCCTTAATTAAGGCAAAAGGTGGTATTATTGGCGTTAATATAATGTGTGCAATGAATAACTATGAAGCTTTAGTAAAAACATCCATAGAAGCAGGCGCCCAATTAATAATTTCCGGTGCAGGTCTTCCTACCACTCTGCCAAAGTTATGCCAAGGTACTAATGTTAAAATTGCACCTATTGTGTCTTCCAATAAAGCTGCTTCACTTATTCTAAAACTATGGGATAGAAACTATAGTGTTACTGCCGATGCTGTAATCGTAGAAGGTCCTAAAGCTGGAGGTCATTTAGGCTTTAAAATCGATGATCTTGAAAAATACTCACAATCAGGCTTTGATAAAGAACTTATAGATATTATAAATACCGTTAAAATCTATGAAGAAAAGTATAATAAAAGTATACCTGTAATAGCTGCTGGTGGTATATATACAGGCAGTGATATAGGTGAACTATTAAAATTAGGAGCTAACGGTGTGCAGATCTCTACAAGGTTTGTTACTACCGATGAATGTGATGCTCATATAAATTTTAAAAAAGCTTATATAAATTGTACTAAGGATGATATAGTTATAGTAAAAAGCCCTGTTGGTATGCCTGGCAGAGCTATAAAGAATAAATTTGTTGAAAGAACCTTTTTGGGCAACATTAAAGTAAATAAGTGTTACAAATGTATAAGTAAATGTAATCCAGCAGTAACACCCTACTGTATAAGCCGTGCTTTAATAAACGCTGTACAAGGTGATATTGATAACGGACTTATATTCTGTGGGAGTAATGCTTATAGGACAGATAAAATAATAAGTGTAAAAGAATTAATGAGGGAACTAGTTACTGAACTAAAAGCATATTAATTCTTCCTTTTATACCTGGTCAATTTTTATTGTCAAATTGATCAGGTTAAAACTGATTATATTAAAAAAAAGGGCACCAATAGGGTGCAAAATTGAATCAGTCGCCAACACTTTCTCATTATAATATAATTATCCAAAAATACTTTTTCTTATACCTAATTTTTTATTTTTGCTTATAAAAATTATATTTTCTAAAAAAATATTTTTAAATATATAGAAATTTCTCTTAATCTCCTATTATCTATTTAATACTTATCTTTAACTTGCATTTACCTTTTCTATTTCTTTAATAAGCCAAACTCTTTATTATTTTTTTGCTTAGTAAAGTTTTATAAAATCCTGTTAACCGTCCCTAAAAAATAAAAGTAGCTTAAAAAGCTACTTTTATATATCAGTATAGTTACAGATTAAATAACATTTGCTTTGCCGTTAAACACTATTCCTCTAGCTACATCTAGTGTTATAAAGCTTCCATTTTTAAGAACCTTTGTAGCTCCTTCTGCACCACTTATTAGTGGAATTTCACGGGATATGCATTCTATAACTGCTTCAGAAGTTACATTATCTTCAACTACAATACCTGCAACTTTATCAAATACAGGTAAGTAATCCTTAGTCAACTTTTTAACAACTAGTACACTTCCATCCCCTATTTCTTCAATAGCTTCTTCAGCACTATTTGCTAAAACTACAGTACCGGATCCAGGATTAGAACCTTCTCCTTTGCCTGTTAAAAGTATGTCGCCTACTATATGAACCTGTAACATATTGGTTGAGCCAACTTGGTTTATAGGTACTCCTGCTGCAAATACTACTAAATCACCTTTGCTAACCAATCCTTTTTCTAAAGCTATATTAATAGACTTATCTATTAATTCATCTGTTCCTTCTGATTGTTCAGCAACTATTGGGCAAACTCCCCAAACAACTGCTAAGTTTTTAGCTACACTTTCAAAAGGAGTTATAGCTATAATAGGACATTCTGGTCTATATTTAGAAACATTCTTAGCTGTATATCCGCTTTGAGTTGCTGTTATTATAGCTGAAGCATTTAATTCCATTGCAGTATTACAAGCAGCCAAGCTTATTGCATTAGATACATTTGGAATATGCTCTTTTCTCTTTTTCTTTAGGCTAGCTTCATAATTTAGTTGATTTTCCGCCTCTTCAGCTATTCTTGACATTATTTTAACAGCTTCAACAGGATACTTTCCATTAGCCGTTTCACCACTTAGCATAATACAGTCAGTTCCATCAAATATAGCATTAGCTACATCAGAAGCCTCTGCTCTAGTTGGTCTTGGATTTCTTATCATGGAATCTAACATTTGAGTTGCTGTGATAACTGGCTTACCTACATAATTACACTTTTCAATGATCATCTTTTGTACCAATGGTACTTGTTCAATAGGAATTTCTACTCCTAGGTCTCCCCTAGCAACCATTATACCATCTGAGAACTTAAGAATCTCATCTAAGTTATTTACACCTTCTTGATTTTCAATTTTGGAGAATATAAGTACATGTTCTCCTCCGTTTTCATTTAATACCTTTCTTATTTGTAAAACATCAGAAGCTTTTCTTACAAAAGAAGCTGCAACTATATTAACACCAATCTCTATACCAAACTTAAGATCTTCTATATCTTTTTCAGTTATAGCTGGTAAATTAATAGATACTCCTGGTACATTAACACCTTTTTTACTTCCTACCATACCAGAGTTTCTTACTATACAATATATGTCCTTTCCTTCTACCTTCTGAACCTCAAGGCCTACCAAACCATCATCAATTAAGATCATGTTTCCAGGAACTACATCCTGATAAAGATCCTTATAAGAAACAGAACATTGAGTTCTATCTCCTATAACATCTTCACCACATTTAATTACAAAGCTGTCTCCTTCTTTTAACTCAACTTTACCTTCAGCAAAATCACCTGTTCTTATCTCAGGACCCTTTGTATCTAATATAATAGATACAGGCTTATTTAACTCTTTACTTAACTGCTTAACTAATCTTATTCTACCACCGTGTTCTTCATGATCTCCATGAGAAAAGTTATGTCTTGAAGCGTTCATACCTGCGTGGAATAATTGGGTTAAAGTTTCTCTATTTTCGCTGGCTGGTCCAATCGTGCAAATTATCTTTGTTTTTCTCATACTTAACTCTCCTTAGCAAATAAAATTGAAAGTTTTTCTTTGCAAGTAAATCTATTTAACAAAACTCACTTTAGCTATTACTTTTATTTAGATAGTGCCATTGCTATATCATAAAGATTTTTATCGAACTTTCTTGGCATAGCCAATGCTTCATCTATATCATCATCGATAATTTGACCATTTCTAATTCCTACTACTCTTGAAGACTTTCCTTCTATTAGTAGCTCCACTGCTCTTGCTCCTAATCTTGAAGCTAACACTCTATCTGAAGCAGTTGGGCTTCCTCCTCTTTGAATATGTCCTAAGATAGTAGCTCTTGTCTCAATTCCTGTAACTTCTTCCACATATTTAGCCATTTCCTCTGCTCCGCCTACACCTTCAGCAAGTAGGATAAGATTATGAAGCTTACCACTTCTTCTACCCTCTAATATAGATTTACATATTTCATCAACATTCATACCTATTTCAGGAACTATTATGCTTTCAGCTCCTCCTGCAATACCTGCGTAAAGAGCAATATCACCGCAATTTCTACCCATAACTTCTACTATACTTACTCTTTCATGAGAAGTAGAAGTATCTCTTAACTTATTGATTGCATCAAGTACTGTATTAAGTGCAGTATCAAAACCTATTGTTTGATCTGTATAAGCTAAATCATTATCAATTGTTCCTGGTATTCCAACTGTTAGAACTCCTAACTTAGAAAGCAATTTAGCTCCTGTAAAGGAACCGTCTCCTCCAATAACAACTAATCCATCAATACCATATGCCTTTAATATCTTAACTGCCTTTTCTCTTCCAGCCTCTGTCTTAAACTCTTCACATCTTGCGGTTCTAAGAATAGTACCACCTTTCTGAATTATATCAGATACAGAGTTTCGATTCATTTCCTTAATTTCGCCATTAATTAATCCGTTATATCCTCTTTCAACTCCCATTACTCTAAGGCCCTTTTCAAGCCCCATTCTAACAACTGCTCTTATGGCAGCATTCATTCCTGGTGCGTCTCCACCACTAGTTAATACAGCTATTGTCTTCATATTTACTCCTCCTGTTCCCCACGGGTCTTTTTTTGTCCCACCTTGGTCCTTTTTAGTATACTATGTTGAAAAATGCTATAAAAAAATAAATTTTGATTTAAATTTATATTAAGAACACTATTGATCCAACATAAATATTACTACAAAATATGCATTCCTGCAACTAGGGGACGGTTAACATGATTTATTATTTTTTTAAAATTAATAACTCATGTTAACCGTCCCTTTATTTTATTTAATTTTACTTAATTAAAAAATCAGCAAAGATAAACTTCTTCATCTTTGCTGATTTTTGCTGTTCTTTGTCTAATATTTTCAATCAATATTTTTTATTAATTTACTATTACATTATTTTCACGTTGTCTTCACCAAATTCACCCCTTAAGAATTCTAGAACACCAGAATCTGTATCCACCCAATATTCTCTGGCTAATCGATATTTGTTTCTTTCTTTTAAAGTACAGAGGTAAACCGGCGTATTTCCTTTGAATTTCAATAGAGCCAATTTCAAATTGTTATATATTCCCTTAGCAATCTTATCATTTTCTACAGCTATATATAGTTTTGTAGTGCTAGGGTTTACCAAAGGCTCTATATCTTCACATAAAATTTTAGGATCTTCATCCTCTCTTATGCTTATTCTACCCTTTACAATTATAAGAGCATCTTCTTGGATTAAGTTAGATACCTTCTCCATAACCTTTGGAAAGACTATAACTTCTATATTACCGTAAAGGTCTTCTAGGTTGAGAAAAGCCATTCTTTTGTTGTTTCTTGTAAACTTTTTGCTTACTGATGTAACTATTCCTCCAAGTACTACCCTCTTACCATCAGTAAATCTTCCGTTGTTCTTAAAGCTATATTCTATCTCTTTGGTAAATTGATCAATATTATCTTCTAAGGTAGTTTTAGTAGCAGCCTCTTCTAAAATATCAATTGTTTTTGCAGTAGTATAAAGATTTAAAGCTTCTGTAAATTCTTCAAGTGGGTGCCCTGTTATATATAACCCTGTCATCTCCTTTTCCATAGCTAACAGATGCCTTTTTTCAAATTCTTTTATCGTAGGGTATTTTATTTCTGTATCTAAATTTAAACTTGATCCAACGGAACTATCTAAATCACCAAAAAGACTTACCTGTCCATCAATGTTTCTCTTTTTCTCACTACTTAGTCCATCCAATATCTTCTCATAAACCGCCAGCATCTGAGAACGATGAGCATTGAATTCATCACAAGCTCCCGCCTTTATCAAACTTTCAATTACCCTTTTGTTTACCACTGCTAAATCTATTTTATTACAAAAGTCATACAAGGATTTAAATTTTCCTTTACGTTCTCTACTTTCTACAATACTTTCAACAACGTGATAACCTGCATTTTTAATAGCAGCAAGCCCAAACAATATGGTTTTATCATCCTTAACGGTAAACTTAGCAAAGCTTTGATTTATATTAGGAGGCATAACTCGAATTCCTAGACTTTCAGCAAATCTTATATAAAAGACTACCTTTTCACTAACCCCCATTACACTGTTAAGCATTGCTGCAATATACTCGGCAGGATAATAGCGCATTAAATAAGCAGTTTGATAAGCAACTACCGCATAAGCTGCAGCATGAGATTTATTGAAGGCATAGGATGCAAAATCCATCATTTGGTCAAAGATCTTATTGGCAATTTCTTCACTAATACCATTTCTTATACAGCCAGGCACCTCTATATTTTCATTTTCATCCATAATTCCATAAATAAAGTTCTTTCTTTCTTCTTGCATTACCTTGTGTTTTTTCTTAGACATAGCACGTCTAACAAGGTCACTTCGTCCCATAGAATAGCCCGCTAGCTTACGTACAATCTCCATAACCTGTTCCTGATAAACCATTACTCCATATGTAACACTTAGAATACTTTCCAATTCAGGTGTCAAATATTCAATTTTTTCAGGATTCTTTTTATTCTCTATATACCTTGGAATTTCCGCCATAGGACCTGGTCTATACAAACTAATTCCCGCGATTATATCTTCCAAGGAATCGGGTTTTAATTCCTTCATAAAGTTAGTCATTCCAGCGGATTCTAACTGAAACACTCCAACGGTTTTGCCCTCTCCAATCATTTTGTAAACTTCTTTATCATCAAAACCTATCTTGTCCAAATCAACTTCTATACCAGAGTTTTCTTTAATCATCCTTATGGCGTCCCTCATAACCGTAAGAGTTCTAAGACCTAAAAAGTCCATTTTTAATAGTCCAAGTTCCTCTAAGGTACCCATAGGGAATTGAGTTACTATCATATCTTCATTTCTTTGTAGTGGCACATAGCTTACTAAAGGTTGAGATGCTATAACCACACCAGCAGCATGGGTAGATGAATGTCTGGGCAGTCCTTCTAAAGACTTACTAATATCAATTAACTGCTTAACCCTTTCATCTTTATCATAAACTTCCTTTAACTCAGGATTTAAAAACAAGGCCTTATCAATGGTTATACCAGGCATTGTAGGAATCATCTTAGCTATTTTATCAACCTCTGCATAAGTGTAATTCATAGCCCTGCCCACATCACGAATGCAAGCTCTAGCAGCCATGGTTCCAAAGGTAATTATCTGGGAAACATTATCCTTACCATACTTATCTACAACATAATCAATTACCCTCTGTCTACCTTCATAACAAAAGTCAGAATCTATATCCGGCATACTTACTCTCTCTGGATTCAAAAATCTTTCAAAAAGCAAACTATATCTTATAGGATCTATCTTTGTAATTCCTAAAGTATAAGCAACTATAGAACCAGCAGCACTACCTCTTCCGGGGCCAGTAGGAACACCATTTTCATTTGCGTACCTAATAAAATCCCAAACTATTAAGAAGTAGTCTACATACCCCATCTGCTTAATTATTGATAGCTCATATTCCAGCCTATCCGTAAGCTTCTTAGCCTTTTCATTAATTTCTGAAAACTTTATTACCTCTGAATATATTTTATTTAATTCTACCCCACGCAAAACTTGAAATACATCATACCGATCAACTAATCCCTTAAAACAATTATCTCTAAGATAATCATAAGGCTCTAACCCTTCAGGCAAAGGAAACTTAGGTAATTTAGAGTTATGAAATTCATAATCAAAATTGCACTTTTCCGCAATGCGAACAGTGTTCTCCAAGGCCTCAGGCACATGAGAAAACATGCTATACATTTCCTCTGGAGACTTTAAGTAAAATTGATCTGAAGGATACCTCATCCTATTTTCTTCATCAACGGTCTTTCCAGTTTGTATACATAATAAAACATCATGAGCTGTATAATCCTCAGCCCTAATATAATGAACATCATTGGTAACTACTAAAGGCGCATTTATTTCCTTTGAAAGCTTAATGATATCATTATTAACCTTCAACTGTTCAGACATTCCATGGTATTGAAGCTCCAAATAAAAGTCCTCTCCAAAAACCGACTGATAAAAGAGAGCTGCTTCCTTAGCCTTTTCATAATTACCCTTTAGCATATGGGCTTGAACCTCGCCCCCTAAGCATGCACTTAAAGCTATTAGCCCCTCACTATGTTCTTTCAAATAATTATGATCAATTCTTGGCTTATAATAAAATCCCTCTATAGAAGCTGTAGAAACTATCTTCATCAAATTGCTATATCCCACTTCATTTTTAACCAGCAAAACTAGATGATAAGTCTCATTTTCTTTATCCGCATACTTTATATGCATAGATTTTGGAACAATATATATCTCACTACCTATTATAGGCTTTATCCCTTGCTCTACTGCAGCCTTATAAAAATCCACACAACCATACATAACTCCATGGTCAGTAATAGCTAAGCTCTTCATTCCAAGCTCCTTAGCCCTTTTCACCATTTCAGGAATCTTACCAGAGCCATCCAAAAGACTATACTCTGTATGTACATGCAGATGCACAAAATCCTTAACCTCGGTTTTATCTATATAATCCTTAAAATCCTTTTCTTCATCACTTTTATTTATAGTATTATCTTGCATATTATTATCTTCATAATTACTATTGCTATGTTCTACACTATCACTATCTAGGCTAAACTCGTTGTCATAATTACTATTAAGCCTATCTTCAGCCATTGTCATACTTGATTCTTCTAATTTTTTATCCTCATCTGAAATATCCGCCTTTTTCTCTTCTTCTCCACACCAAACTTCACCTAGATTCTCTGAAAAGTCGGATATATTCATCAATTCATCAAAGTTCTCCAAATTATCACCTCTTTTGTCTATACCTTTTACCTTTGATTATTGACAAATCTACTGATAAATATCTAATAGCTTTATATTTTTGCTTTATATTTTTGCTTTATATTTTTGCTTTATATTTTTGATTTATTTTATACATATAATATTATGTTTTTAAACTTAACATTTGAATTACTTCAGTTATTTGAATTAATTAGGTTA
>Ga0209537_1004960_pt1 | contig 10903 bp, 10 predicted proteins | sample BioPla4DNA1_FD_187698 | JGI IMG/M metagenome (GOLD analysis project Ga0209537, IMG submission 187698) | Biogas fermentation microbial communities from Germany - Plant 4 DNA1 (SPAdes) (version 2) | ecosystem: Engineered > Bioreactor > Anaerobic > Digestate | place: Bielefeld, North...
ACTTTCTGTCCAACCGTTACCATGTTACCGGTAGACAGATTTGCATAAAAGGTTTTTAGTCCATTGCCATGATCTAGGGTTATACAAATTCCCATAAGGGGATCCTCAGTAATCTCTTCCACAGTACCTCCTAAAGCAGCTTTGACCTCAGTACCTGTACTGGCTTCTATGTCTATTCCTGAATGAGTTCTCCACTCCTTTAGGGTTTGGGAGTATACTAGTTCATCCGTTGTATGCTCCTTTAAAATATTTCCCTGAACCGGGTATACCATAGTAATCTTGGAGCTGCTAGCCTTGCTGGACTGAGCCTGATTTTGTTTCCCTGAAGTTTCTTCTTTCTTGGTTTCCTCTTCCTTTTTAGGTGTATTGGAAGCTAAAGTTTCCTGTGCTTTTTCGTCCTCAGCCTTTTCAGACTCATCATTGGCTTTATCCTGCTTGTCCTCGCTATCCTTTATCTTTATATCAATCTTATCCTTCTCTATCTCTTGCTGGGTATCCTTGACATCTGCCTGAGCCACTTCTTTTTGATCCTCAGACTCTTGTATATCTTGCTGATTCTCCACTATTTCCTGCTTTGGCTGCTCAGGCCTGTCTGAAGTCATATAGGCAGTAACTCCTATAATAAGAATACATACAAATAAAATGATATAAAAACCTTGCTTGTCCAAAAAACGTACTATCTTTTCCTTGGTAAAAGCTTCTCTAAATTTCCCCCTAGATTTATTGGATTTCATATTTAGATACCTCCTAAACATTTACAAAATCATCAAATAACACATTCATAATTCTCTCCAAAAAAACAAAAAAAATACAGCCCATCCATAAAATATCCAAATTTTTCTGGACGGCTGTATTCTATTTAGGATAATATTTCAATTTCTACTCCTCTATAGTAATGCTTAAGAATTTCTCTGTAATCTTTTCCTTCTTTGGCCATGGCATTGGCTCCTATTTGGCTCATGCCCACTCCATGACCATACCCTGTAGTATCAATATAGACCTTGCCCTGTTCAAATCTAAAACTAAAATCTGTAGAATTGAGTTTATATAGGGTTCTAAATTCTGTGGCCTTGATCTTGGTATTGCCCACCATCAAATCTCTAACTCTACCGCTGTCGGTCCAGCTAAGTATCTTTATCTGTTTATCTAGGTTAGATGCTGATAGACCGCTATTAGGATATTTTGAGTTAAAGATTTTTATGAATTCATCATATGTAAAGGAAAAGGTTTCTTTATAGCGAGGAGCATCCTCCTCTCCTGGACTTTCTACTACTTTATAATAGGGAAGAGAAGCTGAAAAAACTTCTGCTACATCCTCAGTTTTGCCGTTGCTAGTAGAATAAAAAAACACCTCTATGGGCTGGCCTTCATAGGTCATGATATAGCCTCTAGTTTCCTGTACCGCTTGCCGTATTCTATTGCTATTTTCTTCAAATTTATTACCCCAGTTCTTTCGCTGCTGGGATTCAGGAATCCAAGCCTGACAGTGATTAAACTGGCTGCATACATCAGCTCCATCATATTTGCTACACCCTCTGCCTCCTCTTGAGCGCATCTTTCTAACAGCCAAGGTTCTAGCTGCAACTGCCTGGGCCTTTAAGGCCTCCTTCTCAAAGGAGGAGGGCATCTCTGCCGCCACCACCCCCACCACGTATTCCTCCAATGGAATGGACTCCAATGACTTGGTATAGTGGTTATATAGGGTTATGGTAGGTTCCTCATAATTGGCGCTGCTCTCCTTTACTTGTATACTCTCACCTTCATCATAGCTATCAACATGGGGCGGTGGAAGATCAGGATTTCTTTTAGAGAACATCATAACTAACAGGGAGGGTAAAATCAGCACAATTAGAATAATTAGTATAAGCACATCAATCCATTGTCTCATAGAGTCTCGCCTTCCGTATCTTAATACAATAACTTAGTGTACATTATTTACGGTATGACGATGATTTAAACTTTAGAACATGAATTAATACATTATTAATGGCTATTGACCCTTCACTTGTCAATAGCCATTATTCTCTAGCTACTATAATCATATAGCAGAAGTATAATTGGTATGCTATATAAGTATGAAATAATTAATTGGAGGATTAGAGTTTGGCTGCATTAATACGAAGTAATGCTTACGGTACTCTAATTATATTGGCTCCCAGCTTGGCTAGCTTATTCTCAATCTTATAATAACCTCTATCTATATGATATATGTTGCATATCTCGGTCTCTCCTCTGGCTATTAGGCCAGCCAGTACCAGTGCTGCACCTGCCCTCAGATCCGTAGCTTTAACACTAGTGCCGGTAAGGTGGCTGACCCCTTCTACTATAGCGCTTCTTCCTTCAATTTTGATATTGGCTCCTAATCTTTTTAATTCATTCACATGCATAAATCTATTTTCAAAGACCGTCTCGGTTATAACGCTGGTGCCAGGGGCTGTGGTCACCATAGCCATCATTTGGGCTTGCATATCCGTGGGAAAGCCGGGATAAGGCAGTGTCTTTATATCTATAGGCCCTAATACATCTGGTCCAATAACCCTTATACCTTCACCTTCTTCTAGGATTATAGCCCCAGCTTCCTTTAATTTAGCTTCAACGGGCTTTAAATGATCTATTAATACATTCTCTAATAGCACGTTGCCTTTTGTCATGGCAGCGGCCACCATAAAGGTACCTGCTTCAATCCTATCAGGAATTACCGTATGGGTTGCACCATGCAATCTGTCTACACCCTCTATTCTGATAGTACCGGTTCCTGCTCCTCTTACATTTCCCCCCATAGCGTTTATAAAGTTGGAGAGATCTACAATCTCTGGTTCTTCAGCAGCGTTTTCTATAATGGTCTGACCTTGGGCTAGGGCTGCAGCCATCATTATATTCTCTGTTGCGCCAACACTGGGAAAATCCAGATATATCTTACTTCCTTTTAACCTATCAGCTTTGGCCTCTATATACCCGTAGCCTAAGGTAATGTCAGCTCCCAATGCTGAAAAACCCTTTAAGTGTAAGTCTATGGGACGACTGCCAATGGCACAACCGCCTGGGAGGGATATTCTGGCATAACCATGACGGGCCAATAAAGGGCCCATAACTAGAAAAGAAGCCCTCATCTTTCTGGTTAGCTCATAGGGGGCTTCACCTTTATTAGTATTGCTATTATCTATAATAAGAGTATTATTCCGAATATTTACTTTGGAACCAAAGCACTCAAGAACCTGACAGGCTACATATACATCCTTTAGTAGTGGCACATCCTCCAATACACACATCTCTTCAGTCAATAGAGAGGCTGCCATAATAGGTAAAACTGAATTCTTAGCACCATCAATTTTTACTCTTCCAACCAAGGGTGGGCTTTGGCTAACTATAAACTTTGACACATTTATACACCTCATGTCTTATGAATTTAATTTTGACTTTACTTTTTAATTTGCTTTGATTTTTACTATACTATATCAATATTCTATTGTTATAATGGGGGTACCTGCCCAAAAGTAAGTTTTCCCTTCATATGCATTGTATCTAGAAGCTATATGAAAGTTTATATTGTCCATTGGCGCTGCATCTAAAATATGAGAATAGCCAGCTATACTTATAAGTCTCTCATCTTCCATAGCCTGAGTAACTTGCCCATCTATTTTGGCTACTAAGCTATTGATGATAGATTTTCTTTCTTTGCTATCTAGTCTCCCATCGAAAGCTCCAACAAGGGTAGTTGAAATACGAGGAAATGCCTTTATGCTGTGAAAATAGCCTTCAATTTTATCTATAAGTTCCTCAGTATCTACAATAAGCTGATTGTTATAAATATTGATGACTATGTGAGTTTTCTCACTATTTGTAATAATTATATCATAATTTATGCCTTTTTGGTCGGTTGCCCCTATTTTTACCTGTTTTTGATAAGTTTTGCTATTGGTAGCTATTTGTCTATTCTCCCCTAGGTTAAGAAAATCACATGCTTCTATGCCCATGTTTTTAAGGTCATCAAAAGTTTTATTACCAGACTCTATGACTGCCCATGCATTGATATGGGTCTCAGACCATTGACAGCCAGAGTCTTTAAACAACTCATCTATCTTGATCCTCTGATGACTTGCTGCTAGGGCTTGATTTTTATAATTTAAATTACCAGATAATAAATAAAGGCAAATCAATGATATAGTTACAATACCAGCTAACCAAGATCCTTTCTTTTTATTCATCCCCATCAGCTCCAAATAAAATTACCCTCTCATTTGGATTATTGCCTGATAAAAATCATTCTATACCAATTGAGAATCATGAAATAAGTTAAGAAATTAACAATTATTGTTTATATAAATAGATGGTGATAGAATACTTGTTAAAGGAGTGAGCGCCTATGTCAAGACCGAGAAAAAAGCGCAGGGTTCGATTTATTCCAAAAATCAAGTATTTTATTCCCTATAAAGTACCAAAGGATCAAGTTAAAGAAAATGTGCTAAAAATTGAAGAGTTAGAGGCCCTACGCCTTCGAGATATTGAGGGTTTGGATCAAGAGAGTTGCGCTATTAAGATGAATATTTCCCGCCAAACCTATCAGAGAATTTTATCTGAAGCCAGAAGAAAAATTGTTGATAGCCTAGTCAATGGAAAGGCTATACGCATTGATGGCGGTAATTTTGATTTGCATATGGGAAAGGTTAAATGTATAGATTGTAATAACAGCTGGGAAGAATGCTATGATAATTTTAAAAAGATCGGCAGGGGCCAATTTATTTGTCCCCATTGTCAATCAAATAGCATAATATGTTTGGATAAGGAAGGCTATAAGTACTGCAAAAACCGCAACTGCAGAACTTATTGCCAAAACCACAACTAAATTGTCAAATTCATAACAAGTTATAAATAAAAAAGCTCGGACTAATCCGAGCTTTGTATATTTCTTTCTTCTATCATATCTTTGACCTTCATGAGCCGTGTACGGCTGGCCCTTTCATTTTCATCCATTTTCATGGTTATATATTTAATGGTTTCTTCCATCTGAGGAATCATAATGTGTTCTAAGGCATTGACCCTGCGTCTAGTCTTTTCTATCTCATCAGCTAACATTTGGCAGGTTTTTTCTATCTCTGCCAACTCCAGCATTCGGGGCAGGATTTCTGATAGAGTGGCAATGGCTCCATCCAATTCCCCAGATGTAGAGGCAAATCCGTATGGATAAGGGGACAAGCCTTCTTGACTCTTCTCCTCATAGTCGATTTTAGGAACATCTACACTCATAACATTCTGCTTTGAAACCTTTAATTCCACCTGACGAGTAGGATACATCACCGCTTCTTCTAACACCTCAGTGGACATGACTGCTCTGGCCATGAGAAAATCTCCTAAGGCCTGGGTAAGCTCCTTCTCTACTTGCTCCCTCAGCTCCTTGTTTTTTCTGACCAACTCAATAAACCGCCTTATCATCTCATCCCGTTTGTCCTTAAGAAGCTTGTGCCCGCGAACAGCTATAGCTAATCGCTTTTTTAGACGGGTAAGCTCCATACGAGTGGGGTTGACTCTCATGACAGCCATGCCTATTCATTCCCTTCTTGACTCTCAGGCAGATATTTATCAATATATTCATCCCGAATACGCCTTAACTCTGATTTGGGTAGGATGGTTAATAGTTCCCAGCCCAAATCTAGGGTTTCCTCTATTGAACGATTGGTTTCATATCCTTGGGAAACATATCGCCTTTCAAACTCCTCGGCAAATTGTGCGTATAGTTTATCTACATCGCTTAGGGCTGCATCCCCAAGGATTGCAGCAAGTTCCTTGGCCTCCTTACCTCTGGCATAGGCAGCAAATAGCTGGTTCATGGTGTCGGCATGATCTTCACGGGTTTTGCCTTCACCTATTCCCTTATCCTTTAACCTGGACAGAGAAGGCAGAACATCTATAGGAGGTGAGATTCCTCTACCATGAAGCTCCCTGCTTAGTATAATCTGACCTTCGGTAATGTATCCCGTGAGATCAGGGATTGGATGGGTCTTGTCATCCTCAGGCATGGTGAGTATGGGAATTTGGGTGATGGAACCTTCTTTACCCCTAATTCTGCCAGCCCTTTCATACATGGTAGCAAGGTCAGTGTACATATATCCGGGGTACCCACGGCGTCCTGGAACTTCCTTACGGGCTGCAGATATTTCCCTTAGGGCTTCAGCATAATTGGTTATATCCGTTAAAATAACCAGTACATGCATTCCCAAATCAAAGGCCAGATACTCTGCAGCTGTAAGAGCCATACGTGGGGTGGCAATACGTTCAATAGCCGGATCGTTGGCTAGGTTCATAAATAATACAGTCCGTTCAATGGCTCCAGTCCTTCTAAAGTCTGAAATAAAGAAGTCCGCCTCTTCAAAGGTAATACCTATAGCTGCAAAGACAACGGCAAAGTTGCTTTCTTCGTCACCTAGTACTTTTGCTTGACGGGCAATCTGAGCCGCTAATTGGGCATGGGGTAGTCCTGAACCGGAAAACACCGGCAGCTTTTGTCCACGAACCAGGGTATTTAGCCCGTCTATTGCAGATATACCTGTCTGGATAAACTCTGATGGATAATCCCTGGCAGCTGGGTTTATAGGCTCTCCCTCTATATCTAGTCTCTTTTCAGCTATGATATTGGGACCTCCATCTATGGGCCTGCCCATCCCGTCAAATACCCTGCCTAGTATGTCCGGCGATACGGCTAGCTCTATACTTCTACCTAAAAACCGTGCCTTGCTGGTGGATATCTGCAGGCCTTGGGTTCCTTCAAAAAGCTGGACTACAGCCTTATCCCCGTCCACTTCCAGGACACGGCCCATTCGGATTTCTCCGTTTTTTTGTTCTATCTCTACCAGTTCGTAGTAGGTGGCTCCCTCGACTCCTTCAACAAGGATCAAGGGACCTACAACCTCTGTAATAGATTTATATTCTTTAAGCATATTCAAATCCTCCCTCTGATATCAGGGATGACATCTGTTCCCGCAATTCTTTAATGACCTCATCTAGCTCTTCTATATCTTCTTCAGGAATATATTTAGAACGACCTATTCGCTCTCTAACGGGCAGGTTTATAATCTGGCTAAATTCTGCTCCAGAATCCAAAGCCCTTTGACCTAGATGATGGAACTCTAGTATAAGCTTTAACATTTTAAACTGCTTTTTCAGGGATGTATAGGTATCTACCTCATGGAAAGCATTCTGGTGGAGGTAATCCTCTCTTATGGACCTGGCGGTTTCTAGTATAAGCCTGTCCTTCAAGGAGAGGGCGTCAATACCTACCAGCCTTACAATCTCCTCTAGTTCCGATTCTTCATGAAGCAGCCTCATGGCCTCATCCCGCAGCTGATTCCATTCTTCAGAAACTTCATCCTTCATCCACTGGCTCAGCCTATCAAGATATAGGGAATAACTCTCTAGCCAGTTGATAGCTGGGAAATGCCTCCTATAGGCTAGCTGATCGTCCAGCCTCCAAAAGACCTTGACTATTCGAAGGGTGGCCTGGGTAACAGGTTCGGAAATATCTCCACCTGGAGGTGATACAGCGCCAATGGCACTAATGGCTCCTTCTCTGCCATCTGAGCCTAGGCATATTACCCTGCCTGCTCGCTCATAAAACTCAGCCAATCGGGAGCTTAGATACGCAGGATATCCTTCTTCTCCGGGCATTTCCTCTAATCGGCCAGACATTTCTCGCAGGGCCTCGGCCCATCGGGATGTGGAATCCGCCATGATAGCTACACTGTATCCCATATCCCTGAAATACTCGGCAATGGTGATGCCTGTATATATGGAGGCCTCACGGGCAGCAACAGGCATGTCGGAAGTATTGGCAATTAAGACTACTCGCTCCATTAAGGGGCGTCCAGACTCAGGATCCACTAGTTCAGGGAACTCCATCAAAACGTCAGTCATCTCATTGCCCCGTTCACCACAGCCAACATATACCACTATATCTGCGTCAGCCCATTTTGCCAGCTGGTGCTGTACTACTGTTTTCCCGCTACCAAAAGGACCAGGAATAGCCGCTACTCCGCCTTTTGCTACAGGGAAAAAGGTGTCAATTACCCTTTGTCCAGTTAGCAAAGGCACATCAGGAGGTAATTTTTCCTTATACTTTCTACCTATACGAACAGGGGTCTTTTGCACCATAGGTATTTCTACTACTTGCCCCTGGGAGTTCTTTATACCAGCAATAGGTTGGACAATATTGGCCATACCCTCATGTATCCATTCAACGGTTCCTTCTACTCCTTCAGGAACCATTATTCTATGCTCCACAACAGGAGTCTCTTGAACCGTTCCTATTATATCGCCAGGGACTACTGTATCCCCCGCCTTGACTTTAGGAACAAAATCCCACAGTTTTTCATGATCCAAAGACGGAACCTCTACACCCCTTGCAATTCTATCACCGGTTCTTTCCCGAATAGAGGTTAGGGGGCGCTGAATACCGTCGAATATGGACTGTATAAGACCTGGACCTAATTCTACGCTTAAAGGCTCACCAGTAGACTCTACCGGCTCCCCTGGTCCCAGGCCAGCAGTTTCTTCATAAACCTGAATAGATGCCTTGTCACCCCGAAGTTCTATAACCTCGCCAATAAGTCGCCGGTGACCAACACGCACAACGTCAAACATCTTGGCATCGGCCATACCTTCGGCGATAACAAGGGGTCCTGATACTTTCACGATCCTGCCTTGCATCGATTATCTACCCTCTTTCTATGAGTCGACTAAATCTTCATGCCTAACGACCTTATTTTGTAATTGATTCTATGGTTGTACTATAGTAATGAGAATATATTACTCATTCCCAAATAGGATGTCAGCTCCTATGGCCTTTTCTACACTTCTTTTTATCTCCTGTATTCCCAATCCTGTACTTCCTTGATTACTAGGAATAAGTATTATTGCGGGGAAAGGGACGCTCTTATACCTATCCACAGTTTCTTTGATTTCTTTGGCTACTGGCTCTGTTACAAATATAACTGCATAATTTTCATTGGCCATTTTATTTATAAGCCTGGAAGCTTGTTCAGGCTGGGTAACAGGAAAAACAGATAGGCCCAAGGCTTTAAAGCCCAATATGGAATCCCTGTCGCCTACTACTCCTATCTTATACATATACATCACGCAACCTTTCCCGTATAGTTTGGGAAGGTAGGTTGTTGATCTTTCCTACCATAATAATTCGGATGATCCTTATCTCATTTTCTTTGGCTAGTAGATAGCCAATAACGGGCTCTATCCCAAGGGGGTTCCACCTTGAAGCCTTTACAAAGTTTAATAAAAAATCATCCATCAGTCGCTCATATGTAGATAAGGATCCTGTTTCAAGAAAGGCCTCTAAACCTTGTTTTACAACCCGACCGTATTTCTTTGATGCTAGCCTATCTACAATATGCTCAACTGGCTCCTTCATTATCTCAAAGAAAAAGTCTTGTCCTAGCTCACTGCCAGGCAATAGCAACTCTTTTAAGAATTCGAAAGACTCATCTATCTTTCTAACTCTTAAAAAGGTTCTTATATTAATCAGGTCAGCCTGCATAGTGAAATATTCTAAAACAAAGTCATTTTTCTTTTTCCTACAGACATCAAATATGTGTTTATACATTGCCTTATCAAGTATGGCAGCTATCTTTTGAGGATCTATCTTAAAACTCATAGCCTCATCAACTTTTTCCACAGCTTTCCTAATATAGTCGGGAAGCTGGCTGTAATCCTCTTCCTTGATAGCTTCTTTTAATAAATCTAGGGAAAGAGTACCCCCTGTTTCTATTAAAAGCTCATCTTGTTCACTGTCTAGGTAGCGGGCCTTTAGCAGCACCTTTAAATTATGAAAGTCATACTTGACAAAGAACAAGTTGGTGATTTGTGGATCTGGAGATATGGTCTGAAAAAAATCATATAACCTTTGTATTTCACCGGATAACATTTCTTCATAGTCATGGGGCTGAGCTAGTTCAGAAGCGCCGGCAGCATACTCAGTCTCTGATAACACCTTTAAAACTTCGGAAGCCGAAGCTGCTTCCACCATCCGTTCCACCTTATCCCGGCTTAGCAATTTGTTTTCAAGGGCAAAGATATGGGCGGCTGCATATGCAGTACTTGGCCTAGGCATTTTATCACCCTTCCTTCCCAAACAAAATCTCTGCTAGCCTGGCTTCCAGATGGTTACGACTCATTCGAAGGATAGCACCAAAGGTGTTGTTGATCTCCATCCCTCCAGACCTTAGTATAAATCCACCCTCAAACTCTCCTCTTTCGGGGGATAGGCTAAGCTCCCCCCTCTTGCCTTGCTGTTTAAGCTCTTGGTTTACCTGGTCGATAAGGCTTTGATCTAACCTCTTTTCATCGGCTGCAGAAAAGACTACTTCCTCATGACCCTGGGCAGATTCTAGCAGCATTTTGGATATTACCCTGCGATATTCATCTTTTGGCATATCCATGATGGCCTGTTTAGCCTTTTCCATGGCCTCATCTATCATCTGCTGCTTTGCAGCTAAAACCTCTTTTTTCATTTCCAGCTCAGCAGCGCTTAGCATCCTACGCTTTCTATCCTGAGCTTTGGCCATATTATCTTCATGGAGTTTTTGATTGCTTTTTTCTACCTCTTTAGTCTTTCTGTCCTTAATAGAGCGAGCCCTTTCTTCTGCCTCTTCTATAATCCGAGCAGCCTCCGCCTGTGCGTCTTCCAAAATCCTTTGACTGATCCTATCGATACCATTCATTGGCTCACACTCCTACTACCATTTGATTTTACTTCCCTCTTTCTATTAAATCTGAATTCCGTTGATCATCAATATGGAAGCCAAGAGAGCCAAAACAGCGTAGGTTTCTACCATAACTGTCATGGTAAGACCTTTACCTGCAGTATCCCCTCTTTTAGCTACCATAGCAATGGCTGCTG
>Ga0209537_1004962_pt1 | contig 10901 bp, 9 predicted proteins | sample BioPla4DNA1_FD_187698 | JGI IMG/M metagenome (GOLD analysis project Ga0209537, IMG submission 187698) | Biogas fermentation microbial communities from Germany - Plant 4 DNA1 (SPAdes) (version 2) | ecosystem: Engineered > Bioreactor > Anaerobic > Digestate | place: Bielefeld, North...
AAAAACTACATGGCGCAGGGCGGAGATAAATGGACGATAGGCGGCACTCTGGAAATCCTTCCGGGCGCCACTGTTACAGGGCTCTCCGCCGACCCGCTGCTCCCGGCGATCCTTGCAGTTTACGAAGCTCAAGGGATTAAAAACGGCGCATCGACCAATAAGCAAAAAGGCCCGGCTTTTAAGACGGAGCTTGCTACCGCGTACCCGGAATGCCGTTTGGTAGTCACAAAAGAAACGATGACCGTCGAAGGCATGATTAAAATCGTATACGACTTGCTGAAGGACAAGCTGAACATTGTGAAGATCACGTTTACAAGCGGGGTAAATGGCGCGACAGAAGAGTATGAACCTAAAAATAAAATAGACCGTTGCCCGTTGTGCGGTATCGCGCTTAACGAAAATGGCGTGTGCCCTAAATGCGGATATAGAAAACATTAAATTAAAGTACATAGGAAAAAATAGGTCCGCTATGCAACATGTATAGTGGAATCAGCTGTTATGGATTAACAAGCAGTTTCAAGGCCTTGCTCCGAATTTTAAAGGAGTGAGGCCTTTTTATATTGATTCGATAAGTATTTAAACAAAAAACAACTTTGTAATAGCCGATTGCAGCAACGAACTCTCCGCACAGTAGACTTTTATTTTGCTTCTCTCAAATATACCGGTTGACATGAGAGTGTTTTGTTGATACTATAAAAATACTAAAAAACCAGAGGCTGAAAATGGTTAATTACGCAAAAAACTTTGCCGGTAATTTGAAATACCTGCGGAAAAAGCTGGGGCTTTCACAAAAAGACATCGCTGCCGCTACCGGGTTTTCGGAGAAAACCGTCAGTAAATGGGAGTGCGGCGCAAGCATACCCGATATAAATACCTTGTTTGCAATTGCCCGGATGCTTAAGACAAACATAAATGAGCTTTTCAGCGACAATGAAAACATGTATTTTCTCGGTATAGACGGCGGGGGAAGCAAAACGGAACTGGTGCTAGCAAGCGCCGATGGCAGTATAAAACGCTCTCTTAAAGCCGACTGCTGCAATCCGATTGATATAGGCATCCAAAACTCAAAGAAAATTCTGCGTGATGCAATTTATGAAATCTGCTCCGATATTTCGTTTTCATCTATAGTAGCGTTTGCCGGTATAGCCGGCGGCACTTCTGCCGACATGAAGGAAAAACTTGCGGATTTTTTCAGCGAATTTCAATTTCGGGCTTTTAAAAACGACAGCGACAATGCCTGTATTATTGAAGCCGGTCTTGGTGACAGAGACGGCATAACTCTTATCCTCGGTACCGGGATATGTGCATTCTCAAAGCTTAACGGCGTTTTCACGCGCGTTGCGGGATGGGGATACCTGATTGACAGCGGCGGAAGCGCTTTTAATATAGGACGAGATATTTTGAACGCGTACTATTGCGCGATTGACGGTTCAGGACCCGCTACCGCGATAACCGAAGAAATCAATGCGCTTTGTCCCGGCGGTCCGCAGGCACTAATCGGAAGAATCTATAATGACAGCAAGAAAACCATAGCGTCCTTCGCTCCTGTGGCGTTTAAGCTGGCTGCCGCGGGAGACAGGGTTGCGATCGATATTTTAAAGCGCAATATGTCAGTTGCTGCGCATTTTATCGACACTGCCGCAAAGCTGTTTAAAACGGAGCCTATTCCCGTTGTGCTTGCCGGAGGGCTGACCGAACAGCCGCTGCTGCCCCAATATCTTAAAGATTCTTTACCTAACCCAAGCCGCTACAATATTGAAATACTGCGCTGCTCTCCGGTGCTGGGAGCGGTAAGCCTTGCCAGAAAGCTGTGGCAAAGCAGCAGCACTCTGCATTAAAGCAAGCCGCGGCGAAATTTTAAATATAGACTGTTCTAAGCTATGATTATGAAAAGGTGATTTTATGGATGTGAGGATTGTAAACGATCGCGGAGAACTGAAAATTTCTATTAACGGCAAATTGTATCCGGCGCTCGGCTTTAAATCGTTTCGGCCGAACCCCCGCAACATATCAGAGTTTTACGAGGCTGGCGTTCGCTTTTTCTGCGTGCTGTCAAGCGGTATAATATCTGGACTTGGTATTCCGTATTCGCTGTTTGGCGAGTCATGGGTCGGTGACGGCAAGTATAATTTTGACCCTATTGACAGGCAGATGGACATGTTTATCGAAAATGCTCCCGACGCCTATTTTGCGCCGATGTTTCAGCTCGATACACGGCCATGGTATCTTGAGGAAAATCCCGGCGCGGCAAACTCTTTCACGAACCTTTCGCAGATTGCCGGAGACGAAAAATATAGATCCGAAGCCGCGGAATACCTGAAAGCAGCCGTCCGTCATTGTGAGGAAAAATACGGTGAACGCATCTACGGCTACTATATACTCGGCGGGACAACTACCGAGTGGTTTTCCGACTTCGACTATGAAGCCTCTCATCCGATAAAAGAAAAAGCCTATAAAAAATGGTGCGGTGACGATTCTGTATCATTGCCGTCCGCCGAAGCACTTAACAAGTCCGGCGGGAACTTCCTTGGCGAGGATGAGTCTGAGGTTGCCCGGGCAAGGCGTTTTCACGCCGAGCTGATTTCCGACCTTGTTTTGCATTTTGCAAAAGAACTTCAGACCGTAATAAATCACAAAAAACTGTTGGGACTGTATTTCGGCTATCTTTTTGAACTCGGCACGCCGCGGCTGCATAATGCAGGGCATCTTGCATACGAGAAAGTTTTTCTGTCGCCCGATATTGACATTATAGCAAGCCCGTCATCATACGCCTATCGGCGCCAAACGGATCCAAGCGCATTCATGCTTACGCAGAAAACGCTTTACGCGCATAATAAACTCTATTTCCTTGAGTTTGACCACCGCACTCATACTACGCCCGAAAAAATAACTGAACATATATATGCAGAAAGTCCAAACTGCCTATATGACGGTTCAAACTTCCCGGGATCACGCGACAAATGCAAAAACGATACCGAATCGCTTAATCTGCTCTATCGCGACTATTTGCTGTGCCGGGCAAACGGCGCCGCTCTCTGGTGGTTTGATATGCTTGACGGCTGGTTCCGCTCCGAAAAAATGATGGGAGCAATCAAGCATATAATCGAACTCAACGAAAAGATATCAAGCCACGACAAACACGGTGTCGCGGAAGTAGCGGTATTTGCAGAGGGGCAGTCGATGTACCATGTAAGAAAGTCGAGCCCGATTGCCTCGGCCTGCCTTTCGGGGATCCGGCGCACGCTTGCCGAAATGGGCGCGCCTTACGACATTTACTCGATTTCGGACATCGGGCTGCCCATAATGGAGAATTACCGTTTCTTTATATTTGTAAACCAGTACGATATCCCCGACGATATTATGGCAAACATTAAAAAATACTGCCATAAAAGCGGCAAAACCGTGCTGTGGCTGTACGCTCCGGATTATGCGCATGGCGGCAAGAACGATGCCGGCAGAATTTCCGCCATCACCGGCATGAAAATCGAGGAAAGCCTAAATCCCCACGGCGCTCTGGTTTTTGAGGGCAAAAAAGTTTCGCCCGATAATCTCGGCCCGTATTTTGCCGTCAAAGATGAGCATGCAACACCCGTCGCGTTTTACGAGGACGGGCAGGTGGCGGTTGCCGAAACGACCGTAAACGGCTGCAGAAGCATCTATGCCGGCACATATAATCCGCCGTCCGAGCTGATTCGCAGGCTGCTCTCCGGCAGCGGGGTGTTTGTTTACAGCGAAAATCCAAAGGTCTATACATATGTAAACAATGCGTTCATAGGCGTTTACAATGCGTCGGGCGAGGCGGCGCAGGTAAACGTCAAAGAAGACGGCGAATACTTAGACCTCATCGAAAGCGGAAAATATACCGCAGAAGGCGGCAAGCTGACTATTCCGGCAAAAGACATAAACGCATATATGCTTGTTAAGTTATAAAAAATTTACTTTTAAGGTGGAAAAGCCATGAAGAAAAGAATTTTTGCGCTGTTGACTTTGCTCGCCCTGCTATTATGCATCGTGTGCGGCTGCGCGTCGGACACCGATAACGTGGACTCGGTTACGGAATCGTCAACCGTCACCGAGGGGGAAAGCGAAACCGATCGTATTCCTTACGACACTAACGGCTTAAATTATGGCGGTTACACTTTCCGCGTTTTAAATTACAGCAACGTACTCGATAACGGCTGGAGCGACATCCCGAATGACCTTAATGTCGAGGCCGAAAACGGCGATTTGCTGAACGACAGCGTTTATAACAGGAACAAAAAGGTTGAGGACAATTTAAACATCGAGATTTCATGCCGCGACCTGGGGCATAACGACCTGTCAAACGCTATCTCCAAAAGCGTGATGAGCGGCAGCGACGATTTTGACGCGGCTTTTCCGAGAATGTATCTGTTCCAGCAGCTTGCAAACAGCGAGCTGCTGCTCGACCTCAACTCAATAGACGCGTTCGATTTTTCACAGCCCTGGTGGAATCAAAATTCTGTTGAATGCCTGACGATTTTGGGCAAGCTGTTCGGCGTCGCATCGGACATAACTTTCCAGGATAAGCTATCTACATATGTAACATTTTTCAACCACCAGCTTGCCGAAGATTACGGCTTGGGCGATCTTTACTCGCTGGTCGAAAATAATGAATGGACGCTTGATAAACTGCTCCAACTCGGCGAAAACGCCTCGCATGATATTGACAACAACGGAATATATGATGATCGCGACTCTTATGGTCTGTCGTGTCAAAACGACGGCGTATATATATTGCTGCATGCCGCAAACCTGCGGATCTGCAAGCAGGACAGCGACGGCAAGATAGTTTTTGCGCTGACAGAAGAAAAGGCTGTCAACACGCTTCAAAAAATCTACTCGGTTGTGCTTGACAGCAGGCGCTATTTCAACCGCCAGACTTTCAACCTGACCTTAAACGACGCGGTTAATATGTTCAACGATAATCGGACTCTGTTTTTAATACGCCCGATTCAGTCGCTGTTTTTGATGAGAAACATGCAGTCCGATTTCGGAATCCTCCCGCTGCCTAAACTTGACATAAATCAAAGCAGTTACGGTTCCGCGGTAAACCCGTATTCAGCGACATTATTGTGCATACCGCTGTCGGTTTTTGATGCGGAGCGCTCGGCCGAGATACTGCAGTATCTTGCCTACGAGTCGCATTACACCGTAATCGGCCCGCTTTATGAAACCGTGCTCGGCACAAAGCTGATACGCGATGAAAGCTCCGTTAAGATGCTCGATATCACTTTCGGCAGCAGCATCTATGATATCGGTTTGATTTGGGACTTCGCCGGCATTGTCGAAACGATTATGCTTAACAAAGACACCAATGTAGCCTCAATGCTTGCGGCAAACGAATCCGCGGTGATACAGGCAATAGAAAACCTAAACGAGATCGTGGCGAAAAAATGATGCCGCATTATTAAAGGCACATAAAAAACTTTGAGGTAAAACAAAAAAGCGAGCATATCCTACCGAAATCTGATCGAATGACTGTGGCAAGAAATCATTCAATCGGTAAGGTGCGGATATGCTCGCAACTTTTTGTAATAAAAGCTACTCGGAATTCAGCTTTATAATGTGTCATTGTTATCTATTGTTGCAGGCCTGCTATTTATAAAGCTTAACAATAAGTATTGTTATCGTCGCATGCCTGCTAAAGCGGTGCGAACTTTTCCTTGAGCGATCGCTGCTCTTTTACACGCGCCTTGAATCGGACAGAGCCGTTGCAATCTCATTTACAGCGTATTACAGATATCTGTTTGGTTCGTTCAGCGAGCCTTTCGGCTGGATTGGGAAAAACAGCTCATTTCATGGCACGACGATTTCCACGGTTCGTGCTTCATAAGGGATTCGAAGCGCTTTGCCTCTTTTACATGGCGTGCCGCCGAGCTTCCGCAGGGAATGTGCGTGCCGCTGTGCGACAGTTCGCTTGCCGAGTGGAAAAATAACATGACAAGCTTTGTAACCGGGGACGGATACTACGATTCCAACGCCGTTATCGAGCACCACGAACGCATGATAGAGGGCGGATTTATCACCAGCGGCCGTTATGTATCTACCACCGAAGGGCTGCTTGCCGAACAGACATCGAGCGAAAAGACAATTTGCAACAGCATCGCCTTCGCGGCGCTGCCCGAAGAAGCGACAGCTGTAACTCTGCAGTACGCGACCGCGTTTAAAAATGTCTCGCTTGCCTCTGTTAAGGGGCTTTATCTAAATATTCCAAACTATGTCTTCAACAACTTCAAACGCGAGTGTATCGAGAGCGGCGACGGCAGATATATATATGCGTTGACGGAAAGCTCGGCGTGTTTTCGATATACGGCGACCCGTTAACAATACATAAACCGCCGTACCGCCAGATTGGGTTGCGCGGAATGCCGTACAAAGACCGAGGCATGCTGCATTGCGACGAGATTTGCACAACGCTGCGGCTTACACCTCGCCGTTATCAGAAAAACGAGTGCGTGTTTGATTTCGGAGTCGTAGTTGTGGCAGGCGTCGGAGCCAAGGAAAGCACTTTGGTCAAGGCGAAAAGACTGGAGTCGGGCAACCCTCTTTGCCGTATGGTTTCGGTTGTAGGACAAAACGGCATTGAGTATATAATTGCGGCAAACTTCGGATACGAACCGGCTGCGATTGATGTGCGCAGCAAGACAGTTACTCTTGAAGCGGGGCGCGCGGATATATTTTGGGCTGATTGACAATAGCAAAGAAGATAATAAGCTATAAAAACGGTGCAGGGCAGAGAAGTAACTGCACCATTTTTTTGCTTGCATTTTTAGATGTCGAAGTGCCGTTAGCCGTGCCGTAATAATACACGTCATCTGCCCAATAATCGACAAGGGCAACTACATTGTAAACCCCGACAAGGTGTTTTATACAGTTCCATATGTATAGTAACGCAAAAAGCAGATTATCTTACCGAAAGCACCACTTTGCCGATATTTTCTCCGCGCTGTAGAATGGCATGCGCTTCTTCGGCTTGATAAATGGGAACGACTTTATATATGGACGGCTTTATTTGACCGGCTTCTATCTTTGGCCACACATTCCGGACAATCTCCGAAAGCAAATGTGCTTTAAACTCGGGCGTACGGGAGCGCAGCGTGCTTCCGATTATACGAATATTGCGCATATAGACATTCTTTAAGTCGATTTCGGTAATGTCCCCGGCAAGCGTTGCTATCATTATCCATCGGGCGCCGTGTGCAACATAATTAAGACATTTACCCATGAAGTTTCCGCCAAGGCAATCGATCGCTATGTTTACAGGTGTTCCGTTTTCGAGTTGCGCATTAAGTACGGATGCAATATCCTCTTTTGATGTGTTAACCACAATGTCGGCGCCAAGCGGCGTAATTCTTTCGGCTTTTTCATCGGACAGGACGGTTGTTATAACTCTTAGTCCAAATGCCTTTGCTACCGGAATAACAACCGACGCAAGCCCGCTTGCTCCGGCATGCATGAGCAGAGTATCTCCTGCCTTAGCCTGACCCTCCATGAAAAGGTTCAGATATGCGGTCGCATGCGCCTCCGGCAATGTGGCGGCCTCGGCGAGCGAAATACCCTTCGGTACCGGCATCAACATGTCATACCTTACGCTGACATATTCAGCATATCCACCGCCGCCCAAAAGTGCGCAGACTTCGTCTCCGATTTTTAGGCTCGAGAGTTTTTTTGCGACATCTCCCATCCGTACAATGAGGCCCGAAACCTCAAGCCCCAGCCATTCGGGACACCCCGCAGGCGGCGGATAATTTCCTTCTCTTTGCATCAAATCGGCACGGTTGATTCCGACATAGTGTATTTCAACTAAAACTTCGTCATCATTCATCATGGGATCCGGAACGTCGCGCCAAACAAGCGATTTATCGTGAGCCACAACGATTGCTTTCATATTTAGTCACACCTCTTTTTATGCTAATGCCGTTAAAAACAAAAATACCTATATTAAATAATAATATATGAGTTTTGTTGCTTATCGAGGCTTGCAGCGGCCGTATTTTTTAATCACCGCCAGCGCCCTATGTGATTATACCCTATTTACATATCAAAGTAAATAGGGTATAATGTCATATAAGTAAACAATACTGCTGTTTTATGGTGAGTCGCTTATGGTAAACACACAAGTATATACAAAAAAGCTTTGCATGACAGAGCTGCGTGCAGAGCGCAGCCGATTCAGCGGCAGCCATTACTTTGACACCGGCTCGGACAAAGTATACTCGAGCTTCGGTTTTGTGCTTGAAGGGAAAGTTACATTGAAATCGATGGGAAGGCGTATCGACATTCCGGAAGGCGGTCTCTTCTATCTGCCGGAGGGAATAAGATACAAAGCCGTTTGGGACGGCAACCCCAACATTGATTTTATCAGCCTGCATATAATTTCGCGCCGCCCCGATATATCCACGTCCGAGCGATATGCGATGGCATATATCGAGGATATGTCGACTCCCGAAACAAAAGATCGGTTTGTCAGAATATATAATCTTTTTTCGACAGGCGAGAAGATAAATCTGGTGCGCGCCATCGGAATCTACTATTTATTTTTTTCCGAAGTGCTGCAATATCTGCAGCCGGAGCCGCCTGTCAGATTAAATCCGGCATTGATAACGGCGATCGAATATATCGAGAGCAATTATGGCAACAATTTCAGTATAACGGAGCTTGCCGAGCATTGCTGCATCAGCGAGTCACGGTTATTCCATATATTCCGCAACGAGCTTGGCATGACGCCTATTAAGTACCGTAACGAAATAAGAGTTGAAAAAGCGGCGGAAATCCTGCGGGCAAGCGATATCACACTTGAGGATGTAGCCGAAAGATGCGGCTTTAACTCGGTTACATATTTCAGAGAGACATTTCGCGAGTACACAGGCCTTACGCCGACGGAATACCGCAATATTGTCAGCGCCTGAAGCTACAATCCGGTCATTTGCACCGGATTTTTTTATTTGTCTTTCATGTAGAGAAAAGCCCTTAATGGTTATAGGGTAATTTGCTGTCTTTCCGCATCGTCATGCTTCCGGGATAGAGAATTCTTGTTGAATTAAGCCCTTGTTGTCCGGGTTATTCTCAGTCGGGCAGCAGGATTGTTATGATAGTCGACATTATAGTGTATTGATACTGCATTTTTCCTTATGCTATAACTTATATAAACGATACGGCAGGTTTTTATATCACCGTAGGCATAATATACAAACAATATTTTTCATACAGCGGGGAATGAGGTGAAGCCATGTCAAAAACCGTGCTTATAACCGGGGGAGCCTCGGGCATGGGGCTGCTGCTTGGCATGTGCTACGCAAAGGAAGGTGCGAAAGTCGTACTTGTCGATATTAACGAAGAAACTCTGAATAGATGTGTTTCCGAAATTGAAGCATATCCGGCGGAAGTGATTGGAATACCCGTCGATGTTCGCAATTATGAGCAGGTTTGCAGGGCTCGCGATATTGCGGTCGAAAAGTTCGGTTCAATCGATATACTTATAAACTGTGCCGGCGGAGCGGAGACAAGGTTATGCGGAGTCGGCGGTGAGTTTAAGGATATACCCATAGATGTTTACGACTACGGAATCGACTTGAACCTCAAGGGCGTGCTCTATTTCGACCATGCGGTAATGGCGCAGATGGCAAAGCAAAACTCGGGCGTCATTATACATATCGGCTCGATAACCGGCGAGGAAGGATGTGCTTCGAACATTGCTTACTCGGCGGCAAAATCGGCATTGATGAACGGCATGACAAAATCGGTGGCGCTCGCCGGCGCTCAGTATAACGTGCGTTGCGTCTGCATTGCCCCGGGACCGGTATTGACAAGGCCGGGTATGGCAAGTATGAAAACGCTTGCCGGGCGCGCCGCAGATCCCCAGGAAATAGTCGATCTCATTATGTATGTGGCATCCGAAAAGGGCGCTTTCATAAACGGCACGTCGATCTTGATTGACGGCGGTCGGAACATAATGAGAAACAAAGGTTAGAGGTGATGACGGTGAATTATAAACCCACATTTTTAAATCAGAACCGACCGCTTATAACCTGCATGATCCAAGCAGACAATCCCACAAGCGCTGTAAAGACAGTGAGAAATGCCATGTTCGACGGCTGCGATGCGTTCGGCTTTCAGATGGAGGTAATGCCGAAACAGTATCGGACCGAGGATAGTATAAAGTCCATTTTCCGCGAGATGGGCCAGAAACCGATTTATGTTACAAATTATCGCAGCGGACAAAACGCCGGCGAAAGCGACGACGATTTGCTTGACGGCCTTTTATGGCTTATAAAATGCGGAGCCACCCTCGCCGACATCATGGCTGATTTTTACTCGCCCGACCCGATCCAGTTTGCGACCGATGCTGCCGCCGTGGCAAAACAGAAGGATGCCGTCAAGCGCATTCACGATGCCGACGGCGAGGTGCTGATGTCTTCTCATGTAATGAAGTTTTTGCCTTCGGACGAGGTGCTTAGGATTGCGACTGCTCACCGTGAGCGCGGCGCCGATATATCCAAAATCGTTACCGCAGCAAACAGCGAAGACGAGGAAATAGAAAACCTGCGTACGACTGAATTGTTGCGCCGCGAGCTTGATATACCGTTTTTGTTTCTGTCTGCCGGAAGCCATGTAAAGCTTCACCGTACGATAGGCCCGTTTTTAGGCTCATGCATGTGGCTTACGGTTCAGTCGCATGACAAATATTCAACGAATTCGCAACCCGTTTGCAGAGCTATACGCGCGATTGCTGACAATTTTGACTATATGCCTTCAAGATATTAAAAACTATTAGGCTTTGTTAACTTAAAATGAATTTTTGGCACAAGAAGAAGGTTCAAGCTACAAGCGGAAACATCCGTTTTTGTTTATTTGAAAGATTGAGACCGGCGACTTGAGCC
>Ga0209537_1004965_pt1 | contig 10898 bp, 7 predicted proteins | sample BioPla4DNA1_FD_187698 | JGI IMG/M metagenome (GOLD analysis project Ga0209537, IMG submission 187698) | Biogas fermentation microbial communities from Germany - Plant 4 DNA1 (SPAdes) (version 2) | ecosystem: Engineered > Bioreactor > Anaerobic > Digestate | place: Bielefeld, North...
CTCTGGGTTCCAAGGACGGAAGAAACCCAAGGTAAAATGCCAAAACTGTCTATCGGCCGCGTGCAATCGGCAAGCACATCGCCAGTACCGTAGGCACACACCGATTACCAGGCCATGGCAACTCTAAGACTGTGAGCTAGGCCCCTACGCGCCGGTTTTTTCAGAGACCTCGCGTCGGATCGGCACGAGAAAGCCCCCGCCAAGCCAGGGCGCGGGCTCTCTCGTGTTGACTTGACGTTCAATGTGTGGGGGCTAGTTCTCTGCTTGTAGGAGTTCGATTGACGACATCCTCTGATCCGTGGATATCGGTAGTGGCGGTGTGGAAGCTGCAACTGCCTCTGGACTTCAGGCCATCGCGGTTCAGCAAATCGCAGCTAGAGATCATACGCAGGCGTGTTCATGCGGGCGCGCCTAGCCCCATGGTTGACGGTGGTGACTGCAGCAGGGGAAAATCCTCTACTTGGAGGATTTCGGAGGGCGAGATCCTCTGATCCGTGGATTTGCCGCCGTGAACTCCACAGATCTGTGGATTCGCTTTCCCGAAGTCCACGTCGCCCAACCATTCGCCGACTCAAGTGCCCACCAACGTCCCGGCGGCCCGCACCCGCGCCCCCCATCCGCGCCGCGCGCCCCAGCTTCGCCCCGCCGTAGCCCCTCAAACCTGCACCCGGGGAATGAAACGATGAAGGAATGAAGACGAGAAAGCCCCCGCCAACCCAAGGCGGGGGCTCCCTCGTGTTGACTTGACGCTTACCCCAGCCTAGCTCCAGACCTAGCTCATGACCAAGGCCAGGATGGCCTTCTGGACGTGCAGACGGTTCTCCGCCTCGTCCCAGAGCGCCGACTGCGGGCCGTCCGCCACTTCGTCGGTGATCTCCTCTCCCCTGTGTGCGGGGAGGCAGTGCATAACGATGGCAGTCGGTTTCGCCATCGCCAGCACCTTCTCGTTCAGCTGGTAGGCTGCAAAGTCGCGAACCCTCTTCTCGCGTTCGGCCTCCTGCCCCATACTGGCCCAGACGTCGGTGTAAAGGATGTCAGCGTTCGCCACGCCTGCCTCGACGTCGTGGACAACTTCGATGCGCGCGCCTGTGATCTGGCCGTCGGCCCTGGCCTGCGCCACCACGTCAGCGTTGGGCTCGTAACCCTTCGGACACACACACGTGACGTGCATTCCAACTTTCGCCCCGCCGAACATCAGCGAGTGCGCCATGTTGTTGCCGTCGCCCACATACGCAAGCTTACGCCCCTTCAGGTCGCCGAATCGCTCGAATCCGGTAAACAGGTCCGCCATCACCTGGCACGGATGCAGCAAGTCTGTGAGCCCGTTGATCACCGGGATGGTCCCGTACTTCGCAAGCTCGATGACGTCGGAGTGAGCGAACGTGCGGATCATGAGCCCGTCCAGATACCTGGAAAGCACCCTGGCAGTGTCAGCGATGGTCTCCCCTCTCTTGAGCTGAAGGTCGTTGGCGTTGAGGAACAGACCGTAGCCGCCCAGCTGCCATATGGCGACCTCGAACGAGATCCTCGTTCGAGTAGAGGGCTTCAAGAAGATCATTCCCAGGGTCTTGCCCTTGAGGAGCGGATGAGGTATTCCCGCCTTCTGCTCCTCCTTGAGCACACGGGTGAGCTCCATGACCCTCAAGATCTCCTCTGTGGTGAAATCGTGAATAGAGATGAAACTCCTTCCCGAGAAGCTGCGCCCCAGCTCGTCATGGATGAGTTGGGTGGCTCTAGTCATCTGTACACCGCCTTCCATTGTCCATCAGTACACAGTTGCTGCCTGTGGCGGTGGTGGCACGGACACGGGAAGAGCTTCTCGCCCCGCATACCACCACAGCCCTGGCGCCCCGCGCCAGACGGGACAGCCGTGAGGCGAACCCCTTGAACGAAGCTGCCAGGCTGTCGGGAGCGTAAACGGTGGTCACTCCCGGAGTGCCGATGGCGAAAACCATCAGCGCAGCGCCCGTGAAGAAGCCGGTGGCTCTCACCTTGGCCGAAGTGACATCCCGAGGCCCGTCCACCAGCAGCGACCGGCCTTCCACCCGGGCGCACGCGCCCATGCGCCTGAGCTCGTCCGCAAATGGGTACGGCCAGTCAGAGCCGGGGTCCGCGATCACGCTGACGCCACGTGCGCGACACATCAGCGCCGCGAAGAGAGGTTGCAGACAGGCAGGAAAGCCCGGATAGGCCGTGGACCGCACCTTCAGCGCCGAAAGCGGCCGGAGCTTGTCCCATCCAGTCTCCACCCAGTCAGATCCGCGCGCCACCGAGGCGCCTGCCTCCACGAACTTCGACAGCACGGCCTCTAGATGAGACGGAATGACATCGGTCACCCTCACCCTCCCCCCGCACGACAGAGCCGCGCCAAGAAGAAGGGATGCCTCGATCCTGTCCGGTATAACGCTGTACGATACCGGCCGCAGCTCACGCACGCCCGCCACCCTGATGGTGGCTGAGCCCGCCCCTCTCACGTCCGCCCCCATGAGCCCGAGCATGTTCGCCACGTCCACCACCTCGGGATCCAGGGCTGCGTTCTCGATGACCGTGACCCCCACCGCCAGCGCGGCCGCGGTCATCAGCGTAGTCGTGGCCTCCGCCCTGGGCACGTCCAGGTATATGCGGGCGCCCCTGAGGGGCTTCGCCTTCGCCACGACGTAGCCATGCTCCACCCTGACCTCTGCGTCCATGGCCCTCAGGCCCTTGATGAGTTGCTGAAGCGGAAGGTGATCGATGCCGCCTGTTCTGGGCAGAGCGATGCGGGCTTCGCCCCACTTGGCCAGCAGCGGCCCGAGAAGCAGCATCGACGCGTCGAGTTCCGCGCACAGGCTGTACTCGGGCTCCGGGTGCAGCGAGTTCCTGGTCTCCACCTCGATGGCGCCACCCAGCGTTCTGCGCACGCCGAGGCCCATGGAGCGCAACACCGCCTCCATGTGCCTGACCTCGCCGCAGTCGGGCGGATTCTCTATGGTGGTGGAACCGCCGGCCAGAAGGGCCGCCGCCATCGCCGCCAGACACGCGCTGGAGCTCGCCGGCGCAGACACGGCTCCATCTAGGCCCGCGACTCCGCGGACGCACACATGCACGGGCGTTCCCTCCGAGGCCTTGGGCTGCCTGCCCTCATACATCTTTGTATTCTGCATTGGCCCCAATAGTCCTCCGTCGCGGCACCTGCCCCGGCAGCTACTCTGGCGCCTCCGTTAGCTCCTATAGCGCACCATTGACGTGTTGCGCCGCAGCGGCCCTTCCAGGTCGAGGTGGCCCGTGAGGGCGCCGATGGGCTTGCCCTCCACAAGTATGGTCACGGCGCGAACGAAAGGCAGTTCAGTCAGGGTGTTTACTATTGAATAGACTGTCATCTCCTCAGCCGAGCTTCCGCCCCAGTGGTTGGTGATGAACTCGGCGCTGAAGTCCAGCACCGCCACCTCGCCCTCGATCCTGATGCTCCTGACCACAGTGCCGCTGGGGATGGTTGGGTGCAGGATGCTGTCCTTGCCAGGCCCGGAGATCAGCGCCGCAAGCACCGCATCCACCGCCTTTGCCGGAGCCATGGCTGTCAGGCCAGGGATCTGCCTGGTCTCCGGCATCAGCGAGCCGTCCAGGTTGGTGGGCCCCCCAAAGTAGAGAACCACAGAGTCTTGGCCAGCTGCCGCCTCCGCCGATACGCGCTGCACCGTGCCCCAAGTCTGGCCCGCATCGGCCTGGGTAGCCGTCTCCATGAAGTATGCCACTAAGCCCTGGTAGATAGCCTCAGCCACACGAACGCGGTAGGAGGCGTCTGCCAGCAGGCGCTCCTCCCTGGGATTTGACAGGAACCCCACCTCCACCAGGGCGGCCGGCGCCTTCACGGCGTGGAGCAGGTATATGTCCACCGGGCGGGCCTTTCTGGTGTTGGGGCCCAGGAGCTCCACGAGCTTCGTCTGGATGTGGACAGCAAGGAGGCGTCCTTGGTCGGAGCCGGGGTTGTAGAAAACCTGGGCACCTGACCACTGTGGTTCGGGGAAGCTGTTGGAATGGATGGTGATGAAAACGTCGGGGTTCGCCTGGTTCACCAGGGCGGCCCTGCGCCTGAGGTCCTCGAGTTTTCGGGAGCCCGACACGCGCTCGCCGTCGCCGATGAGATCGGTGTCGTCAGTGCGGGTCATCACAGTGTGCACTGCGGAGCGGCCCAGAAACTTCTGAAGTTCCAGCGCTATGTGGAGGTTCACGTGCTTTTCGATGAGCCCTGACTTGCCCTTGGCGCCGGAGTCCGGCCCGCCGTGGCCGGCGTCGATGGCCACTACGCGCCCGCTCACGGCGTCACGGGCTGATGACGAGACAACCAGATTCGATGACAGCACTTCCACGGTTTCACGGCCCGCCACCAGGGCAAAGGCAGCCGCCAGCGTGAGCAGCGCCACCACAGCCAAGGTCCTATCCAGCGCCAGCACAACCACGCGAATCCGTCGTCTCACGGCTGCCTCCCAGCGTCGGGGCTCGGCCGAATACGTCCCCGACACTCAGAGACTATGCCCCGGCGAGCCGGCTGATTCCCGCGACAGGCTGCAGGTTCTCGGGCTGTGCCTCTCGCCTTCCTTCCCTGGAGACTGGACGGCCCGCTACCTGCGGACGCTCCTGATCACCCGGAAGCCGCCGCCCTTCTCCGGCTCGTCGGTATTGCCGAAGACCGCATCCATGTACTTCCGCAATGAGGCGGCGCCCTGCCGCGTGCGGACCACGAGGAAGAGCTCGCCGCCTGGTACTAGGTGCGCGTGGGCCCAGTCTATCATGGAGCGCAGCACGCTCCGGCCGGCCCGGATGGGCGGGTTCGTGACTATGACGTCGAACGTGCGCTCGCCGACGGCCTCTGCGAAGTCTCCACATACCACCTCCGCGTTGGCGATGCCGTTGGCGGCCAGGTTCTGCCGGGCGAGGTCACACGCACGCTGATTGATGTCAACCATCGTCACGTGCGCATCGGGCTCCAGCGCCCCCAGAACGATGCCGATAGGGCCGTAGCCGCAGCCCAGGTCCAGCACGCGTTGGCCCGGCCTGATGCGCACCGTGAGCGCCTTCAGGAGCTCGCGGGTTCCCCTGTCGATGCGGTCCTTGGAGAACACCCCAGCGTCGGTGGCGAAGACGAGGTTGCGGCCTGCGACCTCGTATCTCACCTCGCCAGGGCGATGAGCGGAACTTGGATCGGCGGTGTAGTAGTGTTCAGTCAGGGCGATCCCCTCCTACTGTCGGGCGCGCCTGCGCGAGCGCCGGGACGGAAGCGCGGGCGCCTGCGGAAGTCTACTTCCACACCCGCCTGTTAGTTCCCTGCGCTCATCTATCCTTGCGTTGTCGCGCCTTCGCTTATGCGTGAAGTGGCGCCACATAGGCGGTCAGCGTCCACCAGCGCGAAAGGCCAGCCTTCCCCAGCGCGAAAGAGTGCCCGCCGCCCGCCCTGGCCGCCGGAGCCGACCCATGGGTAGGTCGCTTTGGCGGACCTTCGACCCGCGCCACGCGAAACCGACCCGACGGTGTGTCGCCGCTACAGAGTCAGAGTCCCCTCGGACGTGGGGATCAGCTGGAGGATGCTCTCCTCTCGGCCGTTCTCCACATTGATGTACACGTAGAACTCGTCGCCAAAGGACGTGCCACGGAATTCCCAGCACACTGCCTCAGGCGTGTCCACGGTCTCGATGGGGATCACGGCCAGCCTCGGCTCGGCTTGCACCTCCAGCGCTGGGCTCAAGAGCTCCCGTGCCTCCGCCGCGGATATCTTGGCCTTCGGTATGGTGCGCTCCCGATGCGACATCAGGTAGCTCAAGGCGTCAAATGACAGGATGTCACCGCTGTCGAGCGCCACCTTCACCTTGATCATATCAGGGTAGACCAGAGCCCCCTGTTGCACCCCGACGAAGGGGATCGTCGCTACCCCACCCACCTGCGACGCGAAGGTGGGTTGCATCTCGCCGAATCCTGACTCAGACAGGAACTCCCTCGCGCGGGCCACGGCCTGCTCAAGGTCGAGCTTCTCCTGGCCGATGTCCCTGGCTATGTTCATCAGCACCACCTTGCCGCCCTTGCGGCTCACGTCCACCACGGCGTCAGGGCGGCCGCTGTTCTTCGGCGCTTCCAACCTCACGCGATAGGCCGGTATCTTGCCGCGGATCTCGTCCTCCACGGTGGTGGAATAGCCGGAGGCGTCGAAGGGCACGAAGCGCTTGGCCACCTCCACTGCTTCCGCAGGGCTCACGTCAGGCCCACTGATTCCCGCAGGTTCCCTGTCCTCGACGTGGTCCGAGAAGGGACCATCGTATATCAGGGTGGGGAAATGCTGCACCTGCTCGTCCACGCGGGTCAGCCCGTCGGTCACCACGTTTCCGCCGGCCTTGCCTGAAGCCGTGCGAGCGTCGGCCTGCCTTGCCACCTGAAGCCAGCGGATGTCCCCTGTCACGGCGCTGGTCAGCATCTTGGATAGCCCTTCCGACAGCTCACGGGCTTGCTGTTTCATGGTGGCGAGACGCGTCCAGTCTTCCTCGGTCATCTCCTGCTGGTTGGCGGTTTTCCGCGCGGTGACGAAGGCAAAATCTCCCACCTGGGTGAGGAAGGCCGAAGTTCTCAGCAGCAGCTCCTGTGTGACTGGGAGGCTGTTCAGGTTCGCCTGGGCATCACCAGCCTGCTTCCACACGTCCGACAGTGCGCCCACCCGAAGCCTCGGGGACCCAGTGGCAAGGCTCTTTGCCAGCGCTACCTGAACGTTGTCCACGTTGCTCACCAGCTCGAAGAAGGCCTGGGTGTACCTGTTCTCAACCGCCACTTCGAGCCTCTGCCGCGCCCTCCACTGGGCGTATGCGAACGCGAGGCTACCGATGGTGAGAAGCACCAGAAACCCCGACAGGTAGTTCGGCCTGCGCGCCTGGCGCGTGCTGCGTGTATCACCCGTTTCTTCCGACACTGTACTTCCCCCTCTCTATCTCGCGAACACGTGGCTGCCTATGCGCACAGCGATCTGCCTGCTCCATATCCAGCCTGACACAGGTTTCGATGGGTTCCAGAAGAAGAGGCAGCCGTAAGTGGGATCGTAGCCGTTGATGGCATCCCGAGCAGCGGCGTACGCCGCCGAGCTGGGGCTGCGGCGCCATATCAGGCCGTTCGTCACCGACTCGAACGCGTGTGGCTGGAAAACCACTCCTGACAGCGTGTTTGGAAACTGCCGGCTCTTTACCCGGTTCATTATCACCGCGGCCACGGCTACTTGCCCTTGGTACGGCTCTCCTTCGGCCTCCGCCGCAACTACCCTGGCCAGCAGGTCCACCTGTCCGCCTCTGACTTGTGCGTCGCCTTCGCCCCGAAACGCTAAGAGCAGCATAGCCCCGGCGGCGCACAGAGTCACCAGCGCTATGACGAGCTTCGTCCTTCTCATCTTGCGAACACGTGCCTTCCTATCTGCGTTACTATTCTTCTGGTCCAGATCCAGCTGGATACGGGCTTGTACGGGTTCCAGAAGAAAATGCAGCCGTACGTCGGGTCGTAGCCGTTCAGGGCATCCCTGGCCGCGGCGTACGCGGTGGCTGTGGGCGTTCTGCGCCACACCAGCCCGTTACTGACTGACTCCAGCGCGCGGGGCTGGAATATGACGCCTGACAAAGTCTTCGGGAACCTAGGGTTCTTGACGCGATTCAGCAGCACGGCGGCTACCGCCACCTGGCCTCTGTAGGGTTCACCCTGGGCCTCTGCGGCCACCACCCTCGCCAGCAGTTCCAGATTTGACGTCCACGACGCCACTGGCCGGGACGGAGCCCAGCTGGCGGCCCTGTTAGGAACAGAATAGCCGAAGCCCAGAGCCCTCCAAGTGGCTGGCCCCACTTTCCCGTCAGCCACGAGGCCGTTACGCCGCTGAAACTCTATGATGGCCCTGTAGGTCTGGGCGCCGTATATTCCGTCAACCGGACCCTTAAGGTAGCCCCACTCCGAGAGCTTCCATTGCACAAGCCTCACCGACTGGCCACGCCATCCCCACGTCAGCGTGGGCCTGGTCTGGGCGCTGACTCCCTGCGGAGCCGCCAGGAGCACTAACGTGGCGAGAGCGCACCCCACCGCCAGAGGCCTCAGTCGTCGGATGATGGACATGTTCGCCTTCACCTCGATTCTGTCCACGCGTTATCGCTCTCCACACGTATTGTCCCAGTTTGGTCTCGACCGTATGCGCTGCCCAGACCTGCGCAGCCTTTGAGCAGGACCCGCCACCACGCTGGTGATCGAAGCACAATCCACGACTGCAAATCCTCGGCAAGCATGTGCAGGAATACCTGAAAAGCTGTCAAAATCATCTCGTGTACCACCGCCACGATCAGGTTTGGCTCGGTACTCGAACCCACAACAGACTGGAGGCTGTGTGCATGACCAGAAGGTGGATAGGGTTCCTGTGTGTCGCCCTAGCAGTCATAGCGCTGACTGCATGCCCTGTCCAGGCTGACCAGGCAGCTCCTGCTGCCGTTTCTGACGCCACCTACATAGAGTTCATCCTGGACGCATCCATCAGCATGACCGCCAGAATTGGCAGGGATACGCGGCTTTCGATAGCTAAGTCGGTCATGGAAAAGCTCATAGACGATCTTCCCGACGACCCAAACCTGTACCTGGCTCTAAGGATCTACGGGGCTGAGATCGACCCCTCGCTGAAGCCGTGCGACGACAGCGTCTTGGTTCAGCCCTTCGCCCCAGCCAGCCAAGCTAAGAAGAACATGATCGACCGGATCAGGTCCATGCAGGCGAAAGGCATGACGCCCATCGCTAAGTCGCTGGAGCTTGCGGCGAACGACTTCCCGGTGAAGCAGGGCGCGCGCAATATCGTTATCCTGGTCACCGACGGAGAAGAGAGCTGCGGCGGTGACCCGTGCGCCGTATCCGCCCGGCTGCAGCAGCAAGGCTTGATCCTGAAGCCCTATGTTGTCGGCTTTGCTCTCACAGACAAGCAGGCTGAACTCGTGAAGTGCATCGGCGAGTTCTACCAGGCATCCGATACCGACAGCCTCCTAACGGCACTGACCACCGCGGTCAAGCAGGCCATCCAGCCGGCAACCATCGAGATCCAGGCGGTGGCCGGCAACACCGACGTCACGGAAAGGGCCCGCATCACGGTGAGGGACGGTAGCGGACAACCGGTGCCCACCACGCTGACCCCAACATTCCCGCGGCGCGTCAGGGCAACCGTGGACGAAGGCGAGTACTACGTCAGCGGCGAGCTGGTTGAGGGCTCGATGGTTCTCCGCGCTCCGGAAGTGCGGGTATCCGCCAAGTCGGGCGAGCTCTCGCAGGTGCGGCTGGACTTCGGATCCCTCGAGGGCAGGGTGATCCTTCGCGCGTACGCCTCAGGCGTTGACGTCAGTGCCGACGTGGATGTGCAGGTGCTCGCCGGAGGAACACTGATGCGGAATCCGTTTTCCGGGATGCCGCTCACGGCCGCGTTGCCTGCAGGCGCGTACACTTTCATCGTGCTCCACAGGCAGTACGAGTCGCTCAGGGCTGTTGTACCGGTTACCGTCGTGGCCGGCGTTGACACACCGGTCAACGTGAACCTTGGAGACCTGCCTGCCGGCATCAGCGTCGGAGTGACTTTCATGGGCAAGAGCGTTGCCAACGCTTGTAGAGTGTCAATTGCCGATGCCCGGGCCACCGCCCAGCTGTCGTACAACTCTGGCTCCGACAGCTTCGAGGGCCCGGCTTCGCCTGGCACGTACGACATCCGAGTGACGTACGCCGGCGTGGTGCAGGCTGAGAAGACAGTGCGCGGAGTGGCCGTAGAGGGCGGCAGGACCACGCGAGTCATGGTGGAGCTGGACGACATCCTGGGCGTGCTGAGGGCCCGGGTGGTTGCAGGTACCAGCGACGTCACGATCGAGGCAGGCGTCACAGCGTCAGGTGCTCCTGGCAGAGTGTCTCTGCCTGTTGTGGGACTCGCGCGGGAGGCCATCGTGCTTCCTGGCGGATACGCGGCCACCGCAGAGTACAGAGGGATCACCAGTGACCCGAAGGAAGCCTACGTGCAACCGGGCAAGGTCACCGAGATTGAGCTGGAAGTGATGATCCCCGGCAGGATAGTGCTCTTCCCCACCATCGGCGGACGTGAGCAGACTTCCATGTCAGGGATGAGCGCGTCGGCTGTTCAGAACGGGATGGAGGTCGCGAGTTTCACGGCCGTGGTTGACGCGCTGGAGGCCAGAGTGGAACCTGGAACCTACAGCGTCGTTGCCAGGACCACGCGGCCATACCGGCAGGAGGTCACCATCGACAACGTGGCGGTGGCCTCAGGCGCCACCGTGACTCTGAACGTGGACTTCAAGCCCGGCAACACCCTGATAATCAAAGTGGTGTCGGAGGGCAAGCCCTTCAACGAGGCCGCCGTTAAGCTGTATACCAGCGGCTCGACAGATTGGGATTACGTCGACCGCGTGTCCGACGGAGTGTGGCAGGTCGTGCTGCCTGACGGCCTGTACGACATCACCGTGGAGCCTCAGATAAGCGGCATGAGGGCCCAGCGCGTCACCGGGATAGAGCTGGCCGGCGGCGTCACGGTCGAGAAGACCGTCGATGTATCCGGCACCGGTCTGCTCAGAGTCATGCTCCTGAGTGGTGGCAAACCCTTCAACGACGCCTCGGTGCGCGTCTACTTCAACGGCGGCGGCGATTGGAACTGGATGCAGCGCGTGTCTCAGGGAGTATGGGAGCTGAAGCTGCCGGAGGGCACCCACGACGTTGAGGTGCACTCCAACATCAGCGGCATGGAACCCAAACGCGTGCGTGGCATCAACCTCCCAGGCGGCTCCACCGTGGAGCAGACCATCGATATGTCAGGCACCGGCTTGCTCAGGATCACTCTGATCAGCGACGGCAAGCTCTTCAACGACGCAAGCGTGGCGTACTACGTC
>Ga0209537_1004968_pt1 | contig 10886 bp, 7 predicted proteins | sample BioPla4DNA1_FD_187698 | JGI IMG/M metagenome (GOLD analysis project Ga0209537, IMG submission 187698) | Biogas fermentation microbial communities from Germany - Plant 4 DNA1 (SPAdes) (version 2) | ecosystem: Engineered > Bioreactor > Anaerobic > Digestate | place: Bielefeld, North...
AGTCCCGGCGCCGGCGTGCCGTCAAAGAATGTGGCGGCGAGCGTCAGCGTCATGTCCTCTCCGAAATTGTATGCCGGCCGGTCAAAGGACAGCGTTGCGGTATAGACCGGCTTTTCCTCCTGCGTAACGCGCACATATTTATAAACGACGGCGTTTCCGGCCTCGTCATAGAAGCCGAAGTCAATGCCCCAGCCCACGAAGTCCTCGATGACATAGCTGCCCGAAAAGCTGCCGTCGGGCGCGACGGGCAGGCTGAACTTGGCGCCGGTGCCCATTGTCACATAAACGCGCTTCGGCAGCTCCCCTCCGCGCGCCGGACGCAGAAAGCCGCGGAAGTTAACGATGTCGTCGGCAAAATAGACATCGCGGTCGGTGAATACCGTCGCAAAATAGTCCCTTGCGATTCTGCTGTCGTATATCGAGGCAAAGCGGAACAGCGCGTCGTCGCCCTTTTCGGCAATGATATAGGCGTAGTTCGCGTCGCCTGTCTCGATTGTGCAGATACCGTCGCCGTCGGCGGTCGTGGTCACAGTCTTATACTCGGCCGCCGCGGAGTCGACGTTCCAGTAGAAGTTGCCGCTGTCCTTGAAAAGCTCGGCCGTCACTTTTGCGGCGGAAACATTGAGACCGCCGGCGCCCTGCAGCCAGAGCAGCATGCTTGAGTTTTGCGACTCGGTGTAAAGCCGGATGTCTGTTACCTGCACTATCGCCTGAAATGTATTCTTAACCGACTCGCCGGAAGAGCTCGCAGCCAGCGTCACCTCGCAAAGGTAAAACCCGCGCCCCGGCGTGCGCAGCTCGATAAAGCTTTTACGGTTATAGAGGTTTTGTTCAAGCACCGTCACCGGCGCGGTGTACTCTGCTACCTTTTCAAGCCCCTCTGTCGGGTATCTGAAATCTTCGCCCGAGAAATAGGCGTCGCCGCGCGACTCTGCCATCATTTTTACGGCATCGGCAAGCGCATGAACCGAGGGATAGCGCCAGATTTTGACCAGCGCATCGCTTTCCTTTATCTCCTGCCCCTCGTGCGTGTACACCCACCACTTGAAAATCGGGGTCTGAGAGGTTCCGAACACAAGATCCTGCGATTCGGGGTAAATGTAAACGCGATCAACGGCGGTGACAGAAGACTCATCCTCGGTGCGGAACTTGAATGTGACGTCCTCGCCGAGCGTTTTGCCCGACGCGGAGGCAAGCCCGCCGCTCACCGTGACGCTGTAAACGGTGTTTACGTTAAGATAGTCTTTCGGCATCAGCGCGACTGTCTTGCCGTCCGGATAGGGTCTTATCTCAAGCTCCGCCGCCGGCTCGATTTTGATAAAATCGGCAATGTTCTTGCCCGATACCGGCTCTGTGAACCGCAGCTCGATGCCGGTGTTGACCGGCACGCCGGTCGCAAGGTCGGCCGGCAGCGTCGATCTTAGCTTAAACGCCTGCTCGGTCTGAAACGCGAATCGCACGACCGCGGGACGGCCCTCCTCGCCTATGTCGAGGCTGTAGACCGCGCCCGACTCAAGCCCGGATTTGGGCGTGAGCTTATACTCGGTGTCAGAAACTTTATCAAGCTCATAGTCGAGCGAAGGCGAAAACGAAACATAGCGCCGCACGGTATCTTCGTCGACCGCATCCGCCGTGACCAGCACAAGCGAGGCGTCGGTCGGGACCGCGCTCTCGGGCGAGTCGTCGGCGGTTTTCACGCTCGCGCCCGCAAGCGCCGCGGGGATATTGCCAAGACGCTCGGCAGTAAACTTGCCGCCGGACAGCGTGTAGCCGCCGGAAACGTCCGCGGTAAACTGCTGGGTATCTGTGCCGTCCTTCGGCTCCCGGTCGTCGCCGCCGGTGCATGCCGCAAAGAGCGGCACGCAGAGCGCAAGGCACAATATAAAGCATAATAGCTGTCGCAATTTCATAAACCTGTCTCCCCGACTAATTTTTCTCGTAATGTTTGACGCCCGCGCGCCGCTTTTGTTCCTTTAAATTAAATGCCGGCGGCAAAAACCGTCGGCATTATTTTTTATTCCGCCATACCGCGGCAAATCGACGCCCTGCAGCCAACGGCGCGGTTACTGCCCGGCGCTCTGGCTTTCGATTTTTTCGTACGCGGTTACAATGGCCTGCATTTTTTTGACAAGCCCCTTTTCAGTTGCCGCATAGCGAGAGGCGAAGTCCTTGTTGGGGCTCTTGTAAAGCAGGGTGTTGAATATCTCGAATATATCCGTAATGTATATATACGAGAAATCGAGCACGCGGACATCGTTTATCATGTCGAGCACCTTAACCGACTCGTCGTCGTAGGTGAACTTCTGCTTGAGCGCTATCTCATAGTAGGCCGGGAATATCTGCTTATAGCCCTCGGCGCTCATGGCTTCGTAAATCATGCCCGAGAACTCGGTGTCCTGCGAGGTAATCGGGAACAGTATAAAGCGGTCGGTATACTCTGCTCGGTAATTTTTATCCGACTCGTCGAGCTTGGGGTTCATGACAAAACCGTAGTTGACGTCGGAGTAGCGGTATTTGTCCACCGCATGGAATATCTCGCCGAACGCAAACAGCGCGCGGTTGGTGGAAAACCAGTTGTACGATTCGCCGTAGCCCGTTATCATCGCGCCCTGCGATTCATGCAGAAGCGAATACAGCTTTTCTATAAGTGTTAATGTGCGGTTGTTGTTTATGCCCAGCTCGAGCCCCCCGTCTGCGGTCTTGATAAGCGGGGTCAGGTCATACTGCTCGAGATGGCAGTAGATGGGGCCTTCCGCAACATAGCCGTAAAGGTCGTCGCTGTCACGCTGGCTGTTGCCGTTGAGGTCGGCATAAGTGTCCTTTACAAGCGATGCGAGCGTGTCAAGCGTCCATGTGCCGTCAAAGACGTATTTGTACGGCTCTTCCATATTGTAGTCGACAAGCAGGTCTTTGTTGAAGAAGATAACGCGCGTCCAGTGGAAGCCGCGATAGCTGAAGTTGGAGCTTGCCAAAAACATCTTTTCGCGGAAGGTCAGCGACTCCACCGCATTCGACGGCCACCAGGGCTTTTCAAAGTTCAAATGCGGAACATCGTACAGGTTGAGCAGCAGCCCCTGGACCGCAAGTCCGCCGGACAGCGAGTCGTGGTTTTCGGCAATCTCAAAAGCGTCCTCGCCCGCGGTGATTATGGAGCGGATTTTCTCGTTGTGGCCCACGTCGTCACCGGTGGAGTCAATGTTGACCACATCCACATTAAAGCGCTCCTCGGTTCGGTTAATCGCGCTGTAAATCGCGTCGTTTATAACCTCGCCGGTCTGCTCCTCGGTGTAAAACGTCTCCTCGCGACCGGTCGACGAGTATATGCGGAACTCCCTGCCGCCGAAATCTTTTTCGGGCAAATCGTCAGGGATTGCCATTCGCGCCTCGAGCTCGGTGGTCTCGCTTTCGGTGACCGCTGCAGTCGTATCAGCCCCGCCGCCGTCCCCCTGTCCGGCACAGGACGCCGCCGGTGTGGTCAGCACCAAAATAAGCGCAAGGAAAATAGCGAGCTTTTTCATTGCTTTTCTTCCCTGTTTAAAATGATTGAGATTGATATTGTCGTCAAGTTTGGGAATACCGTCCGGATTACTGCAGGCTGCGAGGCGGCACTAAAATGGGGACGCTATGTGCCGAGCCGCTCCTCCAGTTTTTCATAAGAGGTCGTTATCTGCTTCAGTTTTGCATTAAGCGATTTCTCGTTTCTGGCATAAAGCGAGGCAAAATCTCTCGACGGAGTGCCGTAAAACAGCGTGTTGAGCATGCCGTTGATGTCGGGTATATAAACGTACGAAAAGTCGATGACCCGCACGTCGTTTATAATATCGAGCACCTGAACCGACTCGTCGTCGTAGGTGAACTTCTGTTTGAGCGCGATTTCATAGTATGCGGGGAAAATCTGCTTGTAGCCCTCCGCGCTCATCGCCTCGAAAATCATACCCGAAAAGTCGGTGTCCTGCGACGTTATCGGGAACAGCAGGAACCGGTCGGTGTACTCGGCATAATAGCTGTCCTGCGCCTCGTCAAGCTTTGGCTGCATGACTATTCCGTAGTTGACGTCGGTGTAGCGGTATTTGTCCACCGCGTCCGAGATATAGCCGAACGCAAACAGCGCGCGCTTTGAGCCGAAAATCTTTTCCGCTCCCTCAAAATCGCGTATCAAGCCGCCGGCGGATTCGTGCAGCAGCGAGTACATCTTTTCGACGAGAGTCAGCGTGCGCTCGTTGTTAACGCCCAGCTCGAGCCCGCCGTCCTCGGTCTTGATAACCGGATTGAGCCTGTACTGCTCGAGATAGCAGTATATCGGCCCTTTTGCGACATAGCCGAACAGGTCGTCGTCGTCCCGCGTGCTGTTGCCGTTGAGGTCCTCGTATGTATCCTTTACAAGCGAGATAAACCTGTCCAGCGTCCAGGTGCCGTCGAAAACGTATCCGTACGGCTCCTCCATGTTATAGTCGACGAGCAGGTCTTTGTTAAAATATATAACTCGCGTCCAGTGAAAGCCGCGGTAGCTGAAGTTGGAGCTTGCCAAAAACATCTTGTCGCGATATGTCAGCGACTCCACCGCGTGAGAAGGCCACCAGGGCTTTGTATAGTTGAGGTGAGGAATATCGTACAGGTTTAAAAGCAGTCCCTGAACCGCAAGTCCGCCGGACAGCGAGTCGTGGTTTTCGGCAATCTCAAAAGCGTCGTCGCCCGCGGTGATTGCCGTTCGAATCTTATCGTTGTGACCAACGTCGTCGCCGCCCGATTCTATGTTGACGACATCGACGCCGAAACGCTCTTCGGTTGTGGCGATTGCATTAAATATGGCGTCGTTTATGACTTCGCCGTTCTGCTCTTCGGCATAAAAAGTGGTCTCGCGCCCGGGCGACGAGTAGATGCGAAACTCCCTGCCGCCAAAATCCCTTTCGGGCAGCTCGTCTGAGATAGCCATTCGAGCGTCTATCTCCGAAGTTTCGCTTTCCGCCGCCGTCTCTGCCGTTGTGGTTGCGGCGGCTTCTTTTCCGCCGGCACATGACGGCAATATAGCCGTCACTATGGCTGCCAAAGCCAGCAAAAGCGAGAGTTTTTTCATTGCTTTCTCCTTTGCCAATATATATCAGTAAACGTGGTGGTAAGGCTCCTATAGTGCTGCCGCCCGTATGCCGGCACCGCGTCACATGACTTCCGCCGCAAACACGCCGGGCAGCTCGGCTATAATATCGGAGGGCAGCATCGCGCGCCGGGTGAGCCGCTCGGAGGCGCGCCGCGCCGCCTCTGCATGCAATGCGCAGCCCGCAGCGGCCGCGAGCTTTGGCGGCACCCCCTGTGCCAAAAGCGAGGCTGTTATGCCGGCGAGCACGTCGCCGCTGCCTCCCTTTGCAAGGCCTGAGTTGGGCGCCCCGCAGCGCAGCACCTCGCCGTCCGGCGAAGCGATGTGCGTGACAAAATCCTTGAGCACAACAGTACAGCCGAGCCGGCTTGCAAACTCAGATGCCGATCCTGCGGGGTTTTCTTTTATTTCGCCAATCCCAAGCCCGGTCAGGCGCGAAAACTCGCCGACATGCGGCGTTATGGTCGCGCGGGCGCCAAGCTTTTCGAGCGGCTTAATGTCGCCCTGCATGCAGTTGAGCGCATCGGCGTCAAGCAGCACGGGTATGCCCTCCGTATGCTCCGCAGCCCACTCGACTATCGAGCGCGTTCTCGCAGAGTTGCCCAGCCCACAGCCCAAAAGCAGAGCGGTCGAGCCGGCCGCCGCACGCTCCATCGCCTCGAGCGCCTGCCCGGGCAGCGGCAAGCCGTCGGGGCAGTCGGGCAGCGGCAAAAATATGCACTCGCACACTTGCGCCGCGCAGGCCGCGACCACGCACTCGGGCGCGGCAAGCCGCACTATGCCGACCCCGCAGCGCAGCGCCGCCGAAACCGCGAGCACCGCCGCGCCGCGATAGGGCACGCTCCCGCAAACGGCGGTCAGCGTGCCGAATGTACCTTTATTGCCGCGCTCGTCGCGTGCGGGCAGCGCACAAAACGCGTCGGCAAAAGCAAAGTCGGCTACTCGGGCGAGCATTTTACCGGCGTTTTTGGGCGACAAGCCACTCGATAAGGTCGGTCTGTTCGTATGTATGTGTCCAGCTGTCGTGCTGAACGCCCGGATAGATTGTAAGCTCGGGGCTGCCTCCCTCCTGGCGCAGCTTTTCGACGGCCTCAATCGAGTTTTGGGCAGGCACAACCGGGTCATCCTCGCCATGGAACACGCGCATCGGCATGTTTTTGAGCGCGCCGACCCGCCATGTCATCGCGCCGCCGCAGATAGGGGCGAGCGCCGAGAAAAAGTCGGGGTTCTGCATGCCTATCTCCCATGTGCCGAAACCGCCCATCGAAAGGCCGGTCAGGCTGACCCTGTCGCGGTCGACACCGTATTCGTCGCAAACATGCACAATAAGCTGCATGACCTCCGGCGCGAGCATGTTCCAGGTCGTGTTTTCCGGGCACTGGGGTGACAGCGTGACAACACGCAGGCCGCGCCAGTCGGGGTCGGCGGAAAAAAGCTTAGGTATGCCGTGCACGCGCAGCTTCGCGATGTCGGAGCCGCGCTCACCGGCGCCGTGCAGGAAAACAATCAGCGGCAGCTTCTCTTTCGACGGGTCAAAGCCGGTCGGAGTGGTGATAAGGCAGCCGAAATCGACGGTGCCTACTCGAGGAACCGAGTATATCGTTTCTTTAACCATATCGTTTACCTCATAAACAATTATTCAATCAAACCAGATGATAACACACAATAGCGCAAATATCAATACATTATTTCGAAAAATTGAATAAACTTGGGGCAAAATTGCGCTGCCAAAAATATGGCCGCATGCTATGGACAAAAAAGGGCAGCTATGCTATAATAAATGATAACTGTTATTTTTTATAGGGGGCGCCCGTCATGGAAAATAGCCGCTTTTTAGAGTACAGGCGAGAGATTCCCGTCGAAATTGAAACCGACGTGTTTGTCGCGGGCGGAGGACCCGCGGGCGTCGCCGCTGCGATTGCGGCCGCGCGCTGCGGCGCGCGGGTATTTATTGCTGAATCGACAGCCAATTTCGGCGGCGCGGCGGTGAATATGCTTATTCCCTGCCACATGACATTCGGTGACGGCGAAAATTTCCTTGCCGCCGGAATCGGACGCGAAATCTACGATTATATGAAAGAGCGGGCGGAGGGCGGATACCGCAAGTACACCCCTCCCGCCATACCGGTTGAGCTTTACAAGCGCTGCTGCGACGAGCTTGTGGAGGCGTCGGGCGCCGATTTCATGTTCCACACCACCGTAATTGACGCAGTGCGGGATGGAGAGCGCATCGACAGCGTTGTCTGCGCCGCAAAAGGGCATATTTTCGCCGCGCGCGCCAAGGTGTATATCGACTGCACCGGCGACGGTGAGCTTTCGGCAATAGCCGGCGCCGAGTGCGAGTACGGCGACCGGGACGGCAGGGTCATGGCAACCACCCTGTGCAGCATCTGGGCGGACATCGACTGGACGCGCGTCGTGCCGCCCGACTCGCGCGAGCTGGAGCGCGCGTTTGCCGACGGAGTGTTTTCCAACATCGACCGCCACCTGCCCGGCATGTTCCGGCTTTCGGAGGGCGAGGCGGAGGGGATGGGCGTCGGCGGGCTGAACGGCGGCCACATCTATGACGTCGACGCGCGTTCTGCAAGGTCGCTGACACGCGGTATAATCGCCGCGCGGCGCCAGCTTGACGAGTACAAGAAATACTACCGCGAATATCTCACCGGATTTGAAAAAGCGCATCCCATAATCTCGGCGCCGCAGCTGGGCATCCGTGAAAGCCGGCGCGTTATGGGCGAATATGTCATGACGCTGGACGACTTCCTCAATCGCGCCTCGTTTGAGGACGAGATAGGGCGCTACAGCTATCCCGTCGACATTCACTCGCCCACAAACGACGATACCGGCTACAGGAAATTTGCCGACGAGCACCAGCGCTATCGCTATAAAAAAGGCGAAAGTTACGGAATACCCTATCGCGCGCTTGTGGTGCGCGGGCTTGACAACCTGCTGGTCGCCGGGCGCTGCATTTCCGCCGACAGGTACATACAATCGTCCATCCGCGTTATACCGGGCTGCTATATTACCGGTCAGGCTGCCGGGGTCGGAGCGGCGGTCGCCGCCTCGTCCGGCAAACCCGCGCGCGATGCCGATATAACCGAGATACGCCGAACACTTGCAAAGCTCGGCGCATACCTGTAATATTCAAAGCAAATAACCTGCGCGCTGTCCGGCGCGCTGCACTTTTAATTTTTTACGGAGACAAGTGTGCATGGATACGATACTAAAGCTGCTTGAAGAAAACGGACAGCTGACGGCCGAGCAAATCGCGGTTATGCTCGGCAAAACCGAAGAAGAGGTTAAGGCCGCGATTAAACAATACGAAGACACAGGCGTCATAATCGGCTACACGACGCTTATCGACTGGGACAAAACCGACCGCGAATATGTATCCGCTATTATCGAGCTGAAAGTCACGCCCCAGCGCGACAAAGGTTTTGACCGCATAGCAGAGAAAATCTACAACTATCCCGAGGTCACAAGCGTTTCGCTTGTGTCCGGCGGGTTTGACCTTTTGGTAACGATTGAAGGCAAAACGCTGAAGGATGTCGCCTATTTCGTCGCCAACAAACTAGCGCCGATGGAAGATGTCATTTCCACCGCGACTCACTTCGTGCTGAAAAAATACAAAGACAAGGGCATCGTCTACGGCGCACCCGAGGTCGACGAGAGGGGCAATATCCTGTGACCGACTACAGTCGACTGCTTTCACCGAAGGTACAGGCGCTCAAACCGTCGGGAATCCGCAAATTTTTCGATTTGCTGGACGAAATGAAAGATGCGGTTTCCCTGACTGTCGGGCAGCCGGACTTTGTGACCCCTTGGCACATCCGGGAGGCGGCTATCGAAAGCCTGGAGCGCGGCAAAACATATTACACGTCCAACAGCGGGCTTGCCGAGCTGCGCTCGGAAATATCCAAATACCAAAAACGCCGGTTCGGGCTGGAGTATGACCCGCAGAGCGAAGTTATAGTAACCATCGGCGGCAGCGAGGCCATTGACCTTGCGCTGCGCACGATAGTCTGCCCGGGCGACGAGGTTATATTGCCTGTCCCCGCCTTTGTCTGCTACGAGCCGCTGATAAAGCTCGCAGGCGGCACCCCGGTGCTGATAAAAACCAAAGAGGAAAACAAATTCAAGCTGACGCCCCAGGAGCTGCGCGCCGCCATCTCGCCCAAGACCAAACTGCTGATTCTTCCCTACCCCAACAATCCCACCGGCGCGGTCATGGATGCCGATGACGTCGCCGCAATAGCCGACGTTTTGCGCGGCACCGACATCCTGATTTTGTCCGACGAGATTTACGCGGAGCTGACCTACAGCGGAAAGCACGTTTCGATAGCCTCCATGCCCGGCATGCGCGAACGCACCGTTATCGCCGCCGGCTTTTCAAAGGCATACGCGATGACCGGCTGGCGGCTCGGCTATACGCTTGCGCCGGCAGAGATTACAAGCCAGATGGTAAAAATACACCAGTTTGCGATAATGTGCGCGCCCACGCAAAGCCAGTATGCCGCGATAGAGGCGCTGCGCGCGGGGGACGAGGACATCGAAATGATGAAAGCGGAATATGACCGCAGGCGCCGCTACATAGTGGACAGGCTGCGCAAGCTCGGTCTGCCTTGCTTTGAGCCGGAAGGCGCGTTTTATGTCTTCCCCAACATCGGCGGGTTCGGCATGACAAGTGATGAGTTTTGCGAAAAGCTGCTTTATGAGGAGCGCGTCGCCATCGTGCCCGGCACCGCATTCGGCGAATGCGGTGAGGGATTTGCCAGAATCTCGTATGCTTACTCGGTAAAACACATCGACATAGCTCTCGAGCGCATCGGAAAATTTATGGAAAGACTGAAATAATGCAAGCGGGAACGGCCGTCCGTTCCCGCTGTTTGTATGCCTTTTTTCGCCGCTCCGGCGCTGCCGTTCGCTTTTGACGCGGCTGCGGTGATGCTGTGCCCCGCAATGTTCCTTGTAGACGGTACGGCACATAAACCGCGTGTTGCCCGAACCGGACCGCGTTGTTCCCATTCACAGGCAGGCGCATAAAACACATGCGCGTCCAATACGACTAAAGCTATCTTTTCCTATTATATAAGAATACAATGGCAGCCGCAGTGTGCGTTATATAAGAGTACCGGCGGCAGCCGCAGTGTGGGCGCGTCTTGCGCGCTTTCGCTTTATCCGCTCTGCGGGGCGGATTTTTCGAGCCGCAGCGGCGCTTTCTCTCTGAATGTCGGCACCTCGTCCCGCAGTTTAAGCACGCATACGGTGTTTATGACCGTCATCATCGCCAGCGCCGCGTCGGCGGCATCCCACGCGACCCCCTCCGAGGCGATGGAGCCAACGGCGCAAAACGCCGCACAGCAGCAAAGGTAAGCGGCGCGCAGCCCTCCACTGTGTTTGCCGACAAGGAAGCGAAGCGCTTCGGCGCCGTAATGCGACCAGCATATAACCGTCGCAAGCGCGTACATGCAGATGGAGCTGCCGATAAACGAAACCGCCAACCTCGCCGCCGCGTCGCAAAACTCGGGCGACGCGCCAAGCAAGCTCTCGACCACGGTATAAATGCCTCTGCCATAGGCCATAGACACCGCCTCCATGCCCCCGCCGAGCAGAGCGCTGCTGCCGGGGAAAAGCCTTCGAGCTATAAGCAGCACAAACGCGGTCAGCCCGCACAGCACAATGGTGTCGGCGAAAACCTCAAACACGCCCCATGCGCCCTGATCCGCCGGCGAGCGGGTGTCGGCGGCGGCATGCGCTATGCCCGAGCTGCCGCAGCCCGCCTCGTTTGAAAATA
>Ga0209537_1004975_pt1 | contig 10874 bp, 8 predicted proteins | sample BioPla4DNA1_FD_187698 | JGI IMG/M metagenome (GOLD analysis project Ga0209537, IMG submission 187698) | Biogas fermentation microbial communities from Germany - Plant 4 DNA1 (SPAdes) (version 2) | ecosystem: Engineered > Bioreactor > Anaerobic > Digestate | place: Bielefeld, North...
TTCTACATATTTTATTAATTTTCGCAATATTATTTATTATGATGATTTTAAATATATATATAGCCAGTAGCTAGGATCAATATAATTTACTATACATACTCCAATAGTACTGGCTAGTTATTTAATTATTAACTTATTAAAGTATTAATATCCACCTTAATTAATTGCTTAGTCGCTTTTGCTTTATAATCACTAGTGTTACTAATAAAATAGATACCGCAAAACCCATGACAACCAACATATTCAAAAATATAGATGACAAGCTTTCAAGGCTATAGCCTGATAATGCCACAATACCGTTATTAGCTTTAACATACCAATAGTTAGGAGTAAAGCTGGCTAATTTTAATACTTGCTTACTCAATAAGCTCTGCTCTACAAAAACACCACTGATAAAGCAAGTACCTAATACAATAACATTTGATGCTACTGACATGGTATTTTTACTTTTTACTATATTTCCAACTAAAAAACCTATACTTACGGATGCCAATGAAAATATAAAGGAATTTAATAAGAGTAATAAGCCTTTGCCTGTTAACATATAGGATCCATACATAAAAAAGCTGATAATTATCATTACTAACCAGGCTAAAACTGTAAAGCTTAGGCTACCTAAAATCAGTTGAAAATTTATATTTTTAAGTTTTACTGGTGTACAAAGATTTCGCATTTTTAAATTTCTATTATTAAATACCAACATAACTGAACAAATTCCTAGAATTAATACCCCTAAAATTGAATAGGCCATATAATTATAGTAGAATCCAATCTTTTTATTTTTATCAACTTCCTCAGAAAAATTATTCAATTTGACTTCAGTTTTTTGGCTTAAATCTTTATCAATATAGCTTACTAATTGCTCAAAGCTTAAATTAGGAATATTATTAATATATATCTTAGCTGTATTTAAATACTTATTTACCATATTATCCATATAAACTTCACTACTTGACTCTGGCACTGCCGTTGTTTCTATAGCAACAGGCTTTCCAGAGAAAAACTCTTCCGTAAAGCCTTTTGGTACCTTAATTATATATTCTACTTCCCTATAAAACAATGCATCCTGCAGACTTTCTTTTTCTTTTGACAGCTTTACAATATTGCAATTTCTATTAAGATAACCTTCAAACCCCTTTATAAATTCCGATTCCTTATCATCATTTATAAAAGCAATATTAACTTTAGTTTCTTGAAAGATAGATTTTTCTTTTTTAGCATTTATATTTCCGAGACTAGTAGCTATAGAAACAAATACAATTATATAGATTAAGATTTGTGTCATATTCTTTAGAATAACTTTATAAAACGCCTTATAGACTTGCATACTTCTGCCTCCTTATCACAAAGTAAGTTACAGAGCCAAATACAAGGATAAATACGCCTAATAACCCAATATTTAAATAAAATTTATAATAGGAATCGTAGTAATATAGCGAATAAAAACTATCTGTTATTAAATTAGCAGGATTAAGATAGGCTAATATAGGTACCTTATTGTGTATAACATATTTAACCTTGTAGTTCATCATCCCTGACAAAAAAGACATAAGCATAGTAGCTCCTATGAATATACCGATTTTTAGACCCACTCCTTTACTTATTAGAGATCCAATACAAGTACCATAGGTAATTCCTGTAATAGTACTTATAACACTGGTTACTAGAACATATACTGTAGCGTCTCCAAAACTTATTTTTAATACAAGGTTCAGATATGCTAGTAAAAGAAATAAACCAATCAACTGAACTGTAGTGGCTGCCACTACCGAAGACATGAACATTTTTAATTTATGGGTAGGAGTCGTATTTAATCTAGCACCTTGTGGCGATTGATTAGCTTGTAATGCATCTACCTCCTTTATCCCCCACAAGCCACCGTATAGGCAAGTCATTCCTATCAAGGCGTAAAAGAACTGAACAACTATATTAGGTTCACCCTTACCAAGGGAGAATTTTTTTATGAAGTTTTCCCTAGTTGATACACTCTCTATAAGATTTTGACTCATTGAATTTTGGTTAATAGTAATAATATTCACTATTGTTGATCTACTTTGCTGAAAATCATCGAGAAAGCTTTTTATAATACTTTCATAAATTCCTGATTCCTTTACCACTAGATTTATTTTTTCATCAAAATATATATAGCCCTCAATTTTATTATTTTCTAATAACTTTTCTCCTTCTTCCTTGCTTACATAGCTTATATTAAATAATTTCTTACTATTTGAACCATCATTTCCTAGAGCCGCGGCTGTAATGGCATTATTAAAATCCGAATAATCCTCATACTTTTTATTTTCTACAATTGCTATCTTAATTTCTTTAAAACTTTCTGCACTAGAAATATTAGACAAAGCCATATTAAACAAGGTTGCTAAAATTAGTGGAAATAAAAACGTCCAAAAAATATTTTCTTTATCTCTAATAAAGCATTTAAGCCTATATTTATAAATATGCCAAAACATCATGCCCCTCCTTTAATCTCTAAGTTCTTTACCAGTAATTTCTAAAAACACATCATTTAAGGTAGGTGGTTCAGAATACACTTTGCCAATGGTTACATTATTAGCCTTCAAATATTCCAGCACAGCTACTAAATTATCCTTACCTCTACTAGACTTTAGAATTAGTAAATTATCCTTGTATTCAACCTGCATAATATTCTTCAGCTTTTTAGTTCCCTCTAAAATATTATTATCCAAATTGAAAGCTTCAACTGTTATCTTTTCACCTGAATTTATCATACTTTTCAATTCTTCCTTACTACCTATTGCTATAATTTTACCTTTATCCATAATTGCAATTCTTGTACAAATTTGCTCTACTTCCTCCATGTAATGAGAAGTATATACAATAGTAGCTCCCTGCTTATTAAGCTTTAGAATACCTTCCAATATTCTATTTCTACTTTGTGGATCTACTGCCACTGTAGGCTCATCTAATATAATCAGCTGTGGCTTATGGGCAATACCACAGGCAATATTTAATCTTCTGAGTAAGCCTCCACTTAGCTTTTTAGGATAAAACTTTTTATAATCCTCTAGACCTACAAATTCTATGGCTTCTTCTACAAACTGTTTTCGTTGCCTTTTATCTTCAACGTACATACCACAAAAATAGTCAATATTCTCGTAAACATTTAACTCATCAAAAACTGCAACATTTTGCATAATAACTCCAATTTTTCTTTTTATGTCGTAAGCATCTGGTGTCATTGGTTTATCATATATTTCAATAGTACCTTTGTCATATTTTAATAAAGATAAAATACAATTAATAGCTGTAGTCTTGCCAGAGCCATTAGGGCCTAAAAGTCCAAAAATTTCTCCTTCTCTAACTTCTAAATTGAAATGATCTAGAGCTACTAACTCATCATACCTTTTTACCAAATTCTTAACCTTTATTACCATTTCAAACCTCCCAGTAAATTATTTATAGTTTAATAATATAAGATTTAAGTGATTTGACTCCTAATTAACATGAAACACTTAGTTAATAAGACAATACTTTTTCTAATTTGCATGGCTTTATACCTGCCTAAAACGAATAGCAATTATATAATCGTTCCAATTTTAATTACAATAAGTATAAGTGCTATTTTAAGCTACTTAGACTCACAATATGTTAAATTATGTATATTTTTGATTTTTACATTTTTATGCTTCTTTAAACCTCCTTTTATTTACTTCATCCCTCTAATCTGCTACGATTCCTTCTTTCTAAAAATTAAATGGACGTGGTTGCTTTCCTATTTACCCTTAATCAATCTTTCAACTTATTCCTTGTCCGATTTTAATTGGCAAACAGCCACCTTAATTTTAGGTTCCTTTATATTGAAAAACCGCACTATTACTTTAGAAAAACTAGAAAGGGATTATCATGCGCTGCGAGACAATGCAAAAGAAATTTCACTTCAGCTAGAAACGCAAAATAAAGAGCTTTTAGAAAAGCAGGATTATGAAATTCACCTAGCTACTTTAACAGAACGAAATAGAATAGCAAGGGATATACACGATAATGTGGGGCACCTACTTTCTAGATCCATTTTGCAAATCGGAGCTTTACTGGTTGTAAATAAAGATGAACCAACCAAAAACTCATTATTGGAAATAAAAAACACCTTATCAGAGGCAATGGATAGTATTCGAGCTAGTGTACATAACCTTCATGAGAAATCTATTGACCTACAAAGTGAAATTCAAAAGCTAGTAGATAATTTTAATTTTTGCTCAATCAAGTTCAATTATGATATAGAGTCAGATCCCTCAAAGAATATTAAGTACTGCTTTATTGCTGTAACAAAAGAGGCCTTATCAAATATAATTAAGCATTCCAATGCTACTGAAGTATCAATTATAATTCGAGAACATTCTGCTTTTTTTCAATTAGTTGTACAAGACAATGGTACCAATGCATGCTATACCACTGATAATGGTATAGGTTTAAAAAACATTATGGACAGAGTAGCTACTATTGATGGAAATGTAAATATTAATACAGACCATGGTTTTAGAATTTTTATTTACGTACCAAAAAAATAATATTTATGAAAGGATTGAATCCAAGTGAAAGTCGTAGTTGTTGATGATGATAAATTAGTGTGTGCTGCCCTAAAAACTATATTAGAAGCGGAGAATATCTCTGTAGTAGGAACAGGCTACAATGGAAAAGAGGCCATCAAGCTATATGAAAGCTTACATCCAGATATTATACTAATGGATATTAGAATGGGAACCATGACAGGTTTAGAAGCCGCCGAGGCAATTCTAAAAATTGATGGTAATGCCAAAATTCTTTTTTTAACCACCTTTTCTGACGATGAATATATAATAAAATCTCTTAAAATAGGCGCCAAGGGATACATTATTAAACAGAATTTTGAAAGTATAGTTCCTTCATTACAGGCTGTGCACATGGGCCAAAATGTATTTGGTAATGATATTGTATCAAAGATTCCTAAGCTAATTAATAAAAAGGAAAATATTGATTATTCAAGATACGGAATTACAGAAAAAGAATTAGAATTAATAATTGCTGTAGCAGATGGACTCAGCAACAAGGAAATTGCAAGAAAGCTATTTTTAAGCGAAGGTACCGTTAGAAATAGTATAAGCACTATTTTAGATAAGCTAAATTTAAGAGACAGAACACAATTGGCAGTATTTTATTATAAAAACTTAATATAAATGATTATTAGGTTCCTCTTTAACACTTAACTGTTATAAAGTGAAATTAGGTGAAACTTCTAAATACTTTTTGTAATATAATGGTTAATTGTTAAAGAAAGAACCTTTCATTATGTTGTTTATTGCAGAAATGTGTTACATTCATAAGATGACAAATCTTTACACAAACTATTAAAAACGCTATACTGTCACATTTTGACTGAAAAAGTAGACAAAATATAAGGAAATATGCTATACTATTTAAGTTGAAATATGACAATTTTTGCTGCGTCTATTATGTTGTTCAAAATACCGTTTAAGGCGCTTATATACAAGCTATGGCGCGTCGCTTTACAAGGGTAATTATAGGAGGCAATTATGCTAAAGAGAAAAAGATGGTTATATGATTATTCTATCTTGCTCATTACTGCTACAGTGACTTTTACAGCTTATACAGCATACAAGCAAAACAAAATAGTTGAAGAAAGGAAAATTTCCATGTCACAAGATACAGGAGCTAAAGAAGAAGTAGACCATGTCGCAGTTGCTAACCAGTTAGAAAATTCCACTAATGAATTAATAACTTCAACTAAAGAAGAAAAAGCTTTATCTAGTAATAATGACGGTAAGGGATATGAAATTATAACCTATGTAGTGAAACCAGGAGATACCATTGAGAAAATTGCTAGTAGTTATAATTTGAAATCGTCTACTATAGCAACATCAAACAACTTAACCTCAAGTACTATTTTACAAGTAGGACAAGCACTCCAATTTCCATCTATCGATGGAGTAATTTATTCTCTAAAAGCCGGAGAAAATCTCTGGGATTTAGCTCAATTGAATAACACTGATTATGATAAATTACTAGAAATCAACAATGTTACATCACCAGAGACTCTGCAAATCGGCGAAAAAATTTTTGTTCCTAGTGTAGAAATAGTAAAATCTCCTTCCATTGAATATGAAAAGAAAAGAAACCAATACGCTTCCGCATCCTATAGCCGAGGTGGAAAGGTTGGTTTATATGGTATAAAGCCTACCCAAGGTAGCATTAGCTCATACTTTGGTGAACGTTGGGGTAGACAACATAATGGTATTGATATAGCTGCAAATACTGGTAGTAATGTGGTAGCTTTTCAATCAGGAAAAGTTACCTTTAGCGGTTGGAATGGAGGATATGGAAACCTGGTAATCATAGATCATGGTAATGGTATTGAAAGCTATTATGGACATAACTCTAAAAATCTAGTTAAGGTTGGAGACTCAGTCCAAAAAGGTGACCTAATAGCTAAGGTTGGCAGCACAGGAAATTCAACAGGACCTCATTGTCATTTTGAAATAAGAATTAACGGTAAACCAGTAAATCCTTTAAATTACATAAACTAGTCCATTTAAAGCTGTTCAATAGAACAGCTTTTTCGCTACTGTAAATGATCACAGTGAATTCGCCCTAAAAATTACATTTTGAACAAATAAAAAAATGTGAAGCATTGAAAAACAACACTTCACATTCTCTTGGTCTGGGTAACAGGACTTGAACCTGCGACCTCATGAACCCCATTCATGCGCGCTACCATCTGCGCCATACCCAGGCGACGTAAATTATTATACCATATGCAGCTAGAAAATCAAGCTTCATTATTCACATTTTTAAAATTAACTTATACATGCTCAAAAACTGTTAAAACCAGTATTTTGAGACATGTATAAGTTAAACTTCACTGATAATTGACCTATAATATTATGCAAATAAGGCCACCATTACCTTCATTTATAATTTTTTGAAGGGTTCTTTGAATCTTAACCTGAACATCTTCAGGCATCCTAAATAATTTATTTTGGAGTCCTTCCTTCACCAATACTTCTAAGGACTTACCAAACATATTACTCTGCCATATCTTAGATGGATCGCTTTCAAATTGCTCTAACAGAGATTTAACTAATTCTTCACTTTCCTTCTCTGTTCCCATGATAGGTGAAATTTCAGTTTCGATATCTGCTTTAATTAAGTGCAAGGATGGGGCACTAGCCTTCAGCTTTACACCAAATCTATTGCCATGTCTAACTATTTCAGGCTCCTCTAATTTCATTTCTGTAAGTTGAGGTGCTACCAAGCCATAGCCTGTTTCTCTTACCTCCTTAAGGGCTACTTCTATCTTGTCATATTCTGTTTTTGCTTTATACAATTCTTTCATTGTAGCTAATAGTTCTGTTTCACCCTTCAAATTGCAACCACAAACCTCACTGAGTATGTTATAGAAGATGGCTTTTTGTGGAGCCAGCTCAATTCTAGCGGTTCCTTCACCCATATTCATTTCACTAACGATTCCCTTTTCTAGGAATTCTATTTCTTCAAAGCCCTTAACAGATTGCTTAATATCTCTAACTTTTTCTATGTTTTTGCACAGGTCTTTAATAACATTTATAAAGTTTACCTTTAACCAATGATTAGCTTCAAGTTTTTCTATCCATTCAGGCATATCAATATTGATTTCCTTTACTGGGAATTCTTTCAATACCCTATGCATTACATTTGTTATATCCTCTTGAGTCAAATTTAAAATATCAAGTAGTTCTACAGGAACATCATACTTCTTTTCTAATTCTTCTTTTAAATCAATAGTTTCTGGATCATTAACCTTTGCAGAGTTAAGTATAATAATGAAAGGCTTATTAATCGCCTTAAGCTCTGAAACTACTCTTTCTTCAGCTTCTACATATTCTTCCCTAGCTATATCAGTTATGGATCCATCTGTGGTAATCATTATGCCTATGGTAGAGTGTTCATTTATGACCTTCTTAGTGCCTAATTCTGCTGCTTCTTCGAAAGGTATCTCATAGTCATACCAAGGAGTTGTCACCATTTTAGGTTGATTGCCCTCTATGTAGCCTGCTGCACCCTTTACAATGTAGCCTACACAGTCCACCATCCTAACTTTAAATTTTATGCCATCTTCTATACTGATTTCTACTGCTTCATTTGGAACAAATTTAGGCTCTGTAGTGTGGATGGTCTTTCCAGAGGCACTTTGTGGAAGCTCATCCTTGGCCCTTTGCTTCTTATAAGTATTTTCAATATTTGGTATCACCATCATATCCATAAATTTTTTTATAAATGTAGATTTCCCTGTTCTAACCGGTCCCACAACCCCTACATAGATATCCCCTTGTGTTCGTTCCGCGATATCTTTGTATATATCAAAACTTTCCAAAATGTACCCTCCCAATTCTAAGTATTAACATTATATATATATTAGGAGGCGCATTTTTTTATGACATTTTGTTTTTAATAAAAAATAACCGCTTAACTTATGTTCTTAGCGGTTATTTTTCTTTATAATAAGATTATTTTACTATATGCTTATATTAACTTCTCATCTTTCTTGTCTCTAGTCATAAGCTCATATACTGCAGCTTTAGGATTCAAACCCTCAAAGAGGACTTTGTATAATACATCTGTTATGGGCATTTCCACATCCTCTCGTTCTTTTAGCCTATAAAAAGCCTTGCAGGCAGTTATACCTTCAACTACCATGCCAACTTCCTGAACTGCCTCCTCCATGGTATATCCTTTACCAATAAGTATGCCTGCTCTACGATTTCTGCTATGAATACTTGTACAAGTAACAATTAAATCTCCCATACCAGTGAGTCCTGAAAAGGTATCTCTTTTTCCACCTAGTTTTGTACCAATCCTAACAATTTCATGCATTCCTCTAGTCATAAGAGCAGCCTTTGCATTATCTCCATAACCAATCCCGTCACAAATGCCTGCAGCAAGTGCAATAATATTTTTTACTGCCCCACCTATTTCAACGCCAATAATATCAGAATTAGTATATACTCTTAAAGCAGATGACATGAAAAGATCTTGAACCTTTTCAGCTGCCTTCATATTAGTAGATGTAACTACTACAGTAGTGGGAATACCTATAGATACCTCTTCTGCATGACTGGGTCCTGAAAATACAACAACATCATTATTAGGATTTTCCTCGCTAATAACCTGAGAAAGTCTTTTTAGACTATCCTCTTCAATGCCTTTAGCAATACTAACAATTATCTGACTAGGCTTTATGTATTCATTTACTTTTTTAGAAATCAATCTTATAACGTGAGAAGGAACAGCAAGTACTACAAAATCTGCACCATTTATAACAGAAGCCATATCTGTGGAAGCCTTCACATTATCTGGTATACTTATATTTTTTAAATACCTTTCATTAGTTCTTTTATAGTTAATTTCTTTAACTACTACTTCTTCCCTATCCCATACGAATACTTCACAGCCCTGTTTAGCTAGATGTATAGATAATGCTGTACCAAAGCTGCCAGCTCCAATAAAAGCAACCTTATTCATTCTTCTCTTTCCTTTCTCTGAACTGAAGCTTTATTCCAGTTCCCTTAAAATCAAAACTACTTCTTAACTGATTTTCAAGGTATCTTTCATAAGAAAAATGTAATGCATTACTATCATTAACAAAGAACACAAAAGTCGGTGGTTTTGTACCTACCTGGGTTACATAATAAATCTTAAGTCGTTTTAGCCCTACAACTGGTGGTTCCTTCATAAGTACCGCTTTATTAATTATTTCATTTAGAATTCCTGTAGAAATTCTTCTGTTGTAGCTATCATAACATTCTTTAGCCATTTCAAGAACCTTATGTACTCTTTGACCTGTTTTTGCAGATATAAATAGATAAGGGGCATAATCAACAAATTTTAATTTTCCTTCTATGTCCTTTTTGAACTTATTCATAGTCTTATCATCTTTTTCTATTAAATCCCACTTGTTAACTATTATCATAATAGCCTTATTCATTTCATGAGCGTAACCTACTATCTTTTCATCTTGCTCACTAACACCTTCTTCTGCATCTATCATTAATATACATACATCTGCCCTTTCAATAGCAGCTAAAGTTCTAACTACACTATATCTTTCAATCTCTTCTTTAACTTTACTTTTCCGTCGTAGACCTGCTGTATCAATAAGTATAAATTTCCCCTGTTCTGTCTCCAAGTAGCTATCCACTGCATCTCTTGTTGTTCCAGGTATATCGCTTACTATAACTCTCTCCTCCCCCAAAAGTTTATTAATTAAGGAGGACTTTCCTACATTAGGTTTTCCCATGAAGGCTATTCGAATATATTCATCCTCTTCTTCATCCTCATGGTCTGTATTAAAATGTTCAACAACCTTATCTAACATATCACCTAAACCCAAACCCTGGGAAGCAGAAATAGTTATAGGATCTCCGATACCGAGGTTATAAAACTCGTAAGCATTATCCTCTTCCTTGAGAGAATCGATTTTATTAACTACAAGCACAATAGGTTTCTTACTCTTTCTAAGCATTTGTGCAACTTCTTTATCTGCAGCAGTAAGTCCTTCCTTACCGTCAACAATAAATATAATTACATCTGCTGTTTCAATTGCAATTTGCGCTTGCCTTCTCATCTGACTAACAATTATATCTTCACTTTCTGGTTCAATACCTCCAGTATCGATAATGGTAAAGTTATATCTTAACCACTCTGCCTGGGCATATACTCTATCCCTTGTTACTCCAGGAGTATCCTGAACTATGGATATTCTCTGCCCTGCTAATTTATTAAATAAAGTGGATTTTCCAACATTAGGTCTTCCTACAATTGCTACTATTGGTTTTCCCATAATTATTCCTCCTACCAATTGTTGT
>Ga0209537_1004977_pt1 | contig 10871 bp, 10 predicted proteins | sample BioPla4DNA1_FD_187698 | JGI IMG/M metagenome (GOLD analysis project Ga0209537, IMG submission 187698) | Biogas fermentation microbial communities from Germany - Plant 4 DNA1 (SPAdes) (version 2) | ecosystem: Engineered > Bioreactor > Anaerobic > Digestate | place: Bielefeld, North...
CAGACATTGGCTTCACTGATTAGTTTCTACCAGGCCATGCGCCGGTTGGGTGCATAATGCTTGGGGAAACCGTATGTAAGCCAATGGATGCTCCACCCATAACGACAGTTTGGGTGGTGAGGTTCACGTCAAGAAAGGATTGTTGGCTGACAAACGAGAACTGGTTAATCGTAAAAAGCCCAAAAGCGATAACATAATGGAACTGTTGCCTTTTTTGTTAGGTCAGGGCAAGGGCAGCTTTTAGTTCATCTATTGGGTTCTCTCTAAGGGAGCAAGAGTTGCTGATAGCCAAAGCCGCTGCGGTACCTGCAGCTTCACCTAGAGCACGGCAATTGGGGATAATTCGGATAGCCGCCTGAGCCGGGAAGGATGCAGAAATGCATCTGCCTGCTACAAGGAGGTTGTCCAGGTCTTTAGGGATCAGGCAGCGGTATGGGATTTCGTGGAAGAGCCCCTCCGGCAGGTATTTGAGGGTGGTTCCCCTGCCTGTGGGATGGTGAATATCGATTGGATAACGGTTGCGGACAATTCCGTCTGGAAAAGAGCGGGCGTTGAAATAGTCGTCTTCAGTGAGGGTGTATTCTCCCACAACCCGCACAGACTCTCTGATTCCCACAAGTGGCGCAATAGAGCTGATAGCTGCAGCTTGAAAGCCGGGAAGATAGCGTCTGAGAAAGTCTGTTATCCGCGCGATTTTTCTCCTGCCTTCGCTGTAAGCAGCGCTCACTTGCCAAGGATCCACAGGATCGAAGCCCTGGAGCCTTGGACAGTTGAAAGCCAAAGAGCCCGGACGGGCAGGGAGGGAAAAGAATTGGAAATAACCTAAATCTTCTTCCTGAAGTACGCCCGCTGCCACAGCCTGCTGGATCAGGCCAGCGAGGGGACTGTCTTTTGCTTCGTGAAAGCCCACAGATAAATAGGGAAGCTTGCAGCAGATCCCTAATTCCTCAAGTCCTGCGACTGCTTCCTCAAGCTGGACGTTGTCCAGGATGAACCTCAAGCTCATCGGCTGGTTTTTCCCCTCTTCGTCGCCAGAGACTGTTCTGCAGCCTGCCAGGCGTCCCAGGACAAGGTCCCCAGAAGCGTCAATAAAGAGCTTGCTGGAAAAAGTCAGGGGCCCCTTTTGAGAGGCAAGTGCGATCTCCTTGATGGTGCGTCCTTCAACCAAAGCTTCATACACTGTGCAGTCGTAGAGGAGATCAGCGCCAGCTTCAAGAACCATCTCCTCTAAAAGCAGGGATAAGAGAAGGGGATCGAAGTAACTTGCGTCACGCTCTGAACTGCCATCTCCGAAAGATTTGCAATAGCGCTGGTTGATTTCCTGGTTGAGGCCAAGGTTGAGGGGTTTGCCGGCTATGTGATTTACCATCAGGGGCATGACCAGCCCTAAAGTGGACGTGCCGCCTAAAGCAGTGTTTTTCTCGATAAGCAAGGTGCGCAGTCCGCGCCTTGCTGCCGCTATGGCAGCTGTAGAGCCTGCAGTGCCTCCGCCGACGATAACGAGATCGTACATTTCAGCCACCTCCGTTTTTTCCGCACTTGTCTTTAGTGTATATGATAAGGACCGAGTGTGCAATTAATTTTTCAGGCAGGAATTGCCTGTGTAAAAGGCGAAGTATTAGTGGAAATGGAGGGAGATAAGGTGCGGCATACAATTTTACAAACCCCTAGGGGACTTGCGGATTTAGTGGGTAGGGAAGTCGCCCTGATGCACCTCATCGAGGAGAAGCTGAGCAAGCTGCTTGCCAGCTGGGGCTATCAGGAAGTACATACTCCCACTATAGAGTTTGCAGATGTGCTGGCAAAAGGCAGCGAAGGAGAACTGAAAGACGCTTTTTGCTTCATAGACAGACAAGGGGATCTGGTGGCCTTAAGGCCCGAGATGACAACGCCCTGTGCGAGGCTCCTCGCCTCGCGGCTGCTTTCGCAGCCCATGCCCATCCGGCTGTTTTATGCGGGCCGGGTTTTTCGTTATGAAGAACCTCAGGAAGGGAAAAACCGGGAGTTCCGGCAGATCGGCGTGGAACTTGCAGGCCTGCCTGCTCCCGTTGGCGATGCAGAAGTTGTGGCCTTGGCAGTGCACGCCTTCGAAACCCTGGGCCTTGAAGACTTCCAGTTTACCGTCAGCCATATCGGCATTTTAGAGGGGCTCTTGGAAGCAGCAGGCATAGACAAAGAAGACCGCCACCGGCTTGCCCACCTCCTGCGGCGGGGAGACTTCGTCGCTTACAGGCGAGCAGTAGGGGAGCTGGCCAAAGGGTCTTTAGGTGAGATCCTGGCAGAAATTCCCAGGCTCAGAGGGGAGGCGAGCCTCGTCAAGGAACTGGAAGAGAGGCTGGCAAAAGAGCAGGCGAGTCTGGGTCTCAGCAACGCAAGGCGAGCGCTGTTTGAGCTCTCAACCATCTTTGAGCTCCTTGAGATCTACGGTGTCTTGTCCTATGTTAAGGTGGACCTGGGGATGGTGAAGGATTTCACCTATTACACAGGCCTGATCATGGAAGGATATACAGCTGATCTGGGCTATACCATCGCCTCGGGAGGCCGCTACGATCAGCTTTTGAAAAGTTTTGGGAGATCCGCACCGGCCTCAGGCTGGGCTTTAGGGGTGGAAAGACTCCTTTTGGCTTTGGAGCGGCAGGGGAAACTGCCCAAAATCGAAGAAAAATGCGAGGTACTGATCACCCCTCAGGCAGGCACAAAAGAGCACTGGCCCCAGGCCTTGGCTTTAGCCAAGGAACTGCGCAAGTTGGGCTACCCAACTGAAGTGAACCCTGTCCTGGATCCCGGCCGCGCCATGCAGATGGCAAAAGAGCGGGAGGTTAATGTCCTTATCGACTACTCCAGCGAGCCTAAAGCAGTGTTCTTCCCCAGCGAGAAGACAACCTCCATTGAAGATGCAGTACAGCTTTTGAAGGGAGGGGTAAATTGTGGCTAGCGGTTTTTTAACAGTGGCCATTCCCAAAGGCCGCCTTTTTCCTCCCTTGATGGAGCTTTTCCAAAAGGCAGAAGTGCTTGCGGAGCCTTTGGAAGAAAAATCCCGCAAGCTCATCTTGGAGGACGAAGAATCCCAGCTCCGGTTCATCCTCTCCAAGCCCACAGATGTGCCTACGTATGTAGAGTACGGAGCAGCAGATCTGGGCATTGTGGGCAAGGATGTTTTAGTTGAGGCAGGAAGGGATATCTGCGAGCTTGTGGATTTGGGTTTGGGCTTTTGCAAAATGGTGGTGGCAGTGCCAAAAGACGGCCCCATCAAAAGGGTGAGCCAGTTGGGCTTCGACAGCCGCGTCGCTACCAAATACCCTAATCTCGCCCGGGAGTTTTTCAACCGCCAGGGCTTGGGTGTAGAAGTGATTAAGCTCAACGGCTCAATTGAGCTTGGCCCGATTGTGGGCCTTGCAGATGCCATTGTGGACATCACCTCTTCAGGCCAGACCCTGGAAGAGAACGGCCTTGTTCCCATAGCAACCCTTGGGACCTCAACAGCAAGGCTCATTGCCAATCCCATCAGCTACAAAATGGCTTTTGGCAGGATCATGACCATTGTTCGGCAGCTTGAGGCTGTCCTGGGAGAGGGGGGAGAGGCAGATGATCCGGATCTTGCGGACTTGGGAAGATGACCCCGAATTTATTGCCTCCCAGCTGAGGCGTCCTCCTGTAGGGGAGGCGAAGGTTGGAGCGGGAGCCCAGGCGAAAACAAAAGAAGTCTTCGGCAAGGCTCTTACTCCACCTGAGGCTGTAGCAAGGATATTAGCTGACGTACAGGCAAAAGGCAGGGAGGCTGTCCTCCACTACACCAAAGCCTTCGACGGCGTGGAGCTGGACCCAAAAGGCCTGCTGCTGGATCTATCCGAGGTGGAGGTAGAGGAGGACGTAGAGCCACAGATCCTGGAGGCTCTGAAAAGGGCTCGGGACAACATCGCTGCCTTTCACCGCAAGCAGCTGCCCAACAGCTGGTTTGAAACCAAAGAAGATGGATCCTGCCTCGGAATGCGCTATCTGCCACTGGACAGCGTAGGCGCGTATGTGCCGGGTGGCAGTGCCCCTTTGGTTTCCTCTGTGCTGATGACTGTAGTGCCGGCGCGAGTTGCCGGTGTAAAGCGGATTGTTGTGGCGACGCCGCCAGGGCCCGGGGGCGAGATCCATCCCCAGCTGCTGCTGGCAGCGAAACTTGCCGGCGCAACTGAGATTTTGCTTGCAGGCGGCGCTCAGGGAATTGCAGCACTGGCCTACGGGTTTGAGGGGTTTGCGCCTGTGGACAAAATTGTGGGGCCTGGCAACCTCTTCGTTACTTTAGCCAAAAAGCAGGTGCTGGGCACTGTGGGAATAGACATGCTTGCCGGGCCCAGCGAGGTGCTGGTGATTGCAGACGAGTCCGCCAAGGCTTCATGGGTGGCAGCGGATCTGCTCTCCCAGGCAGAGCACGGGGCAGATTCGGCAGCGGTTCTGGTCACAACCGCAGAGGAGCTTGCCCAAAGGGTTCTGGAGGAGCTGGAGCTGCAGTGCAACAGACTCAGCCGCAAAGAGATCGCCCAAGAGGCCCTGAGGCAAGTAGGGAGAATAGTGGTCTGCCGGAACTTGGACGAGGCAGCGGAGTTGGCCAATCTCGTGGCCCCAGAGCACTTGGAACTTGCCGTGGCAAGTCCAGAGAGTCTCCTTGGCAAAATCAAACATGCTGGGGCAGTTTTTCTGGGGCAGCACTCCCCTGAACCCTTAGGGGACTATTTTGCAGGGCCCAATCACGTGCTGCCGACCAACGGCACAGCCCGCTTCTCTTCAGTTTTGGGTGTGGACGATTACCTGCGCCGCTCTACCATCATCAGCTACTCAGCCGAAGCCCTACAGCGGGACAGCAGGATGATCGAGACTTTGGCTGGAATAGAGGGCTTGGCGGCCCACGCCAACAGCGTTGCCATCAGAAGGGAGCAGGAAAATGACGAGAATTGAAAGAGAAACAGCGGAAACCAAAGTTCGTCTTGCCTTTGCTGCCCGAGGAGAAGGGAAAGGCGAGATCAGCACTGGCGTCGGCTTTTTCGATCACATGCTCACCCTCTTTGCAAAACACGGCCGTTTTGATCTGGTGGTTGATGCCAAAGGGGATCTCGAGGTGGATGCCCACCATCTGGTTGAGGACGTGGGAATTTGCCTCGGCAAAGCATTGAAAGAGAATTTGGGCAGCAAGGAGAATATCAGGCGGTACGGGCACAGCGTTCTGCCTATGGACGAGTGTCTGGTGCTTGCTGCAGTGGATCTCGGAGGACGCAGCTTTTTAGGCTACCATTTCCCTTCCCTTAAGGGGGTCAACATAGCTTTAGGTGAGGGAGGTTTTGTGCCGGAGCTGGCCGAGGAATTTTGGCAGGCTTTTGCAGCTAACGGCAGACTGAATCTCCATCTGCGGGAGCTGGCCGGCGGCAATATCCACCACCTCCTTGAGGCCAGCTTCAAGGCTGCAGCCAGGGCCATCAGAATGGCGGTAGAAGAGCTTCCAGGCGAGGGAATCCCCTCTACCAAAGGGATATTATAAAACAATTTCAGCTATCTGAGAGGAGAGGAATGTTGTGAGGAAGGTTGTTCACCAGGCTGAACTGTGCGTTGTAGGCGGTGGCCTGTCAGGAATGTGCGCTGCCATCGCTGCTGCACGCAAGGGCATTAAAGTTGTCTTGATGCACGATCGGCCAGTTTTAGGAGGGAACGCTTCTTCTGAGGTCAGGATGTGGATTTGCGGCGCCCACGGCGACAACAATCGGGAAACCGGGATTGTGGAGGAAATCGAACTGGAAAACCTCTACCGCAATCCAACCCCCAGCTATGCCATTTGGGACTGCATCCTCTACGAAAAAGTTAAATTTCAAAAAAATCTCACCCTGCTTCTTAACACCAGCTGCTGCGATCTGCAAATGGAAGGCAACAGAATCAAGGCTGTTAAAGGCTGGCAGCTCACAACTGAGACCTGGCATACAGTGGAAGCAGATTATTTTGCAGACTGCTCTGGCGATGGGATCTTGGCTCCTCTCAGCGGCGCTGAGTTTAGGATCGGCAGGGAGGCAGCCAGCGAATTTCAAGAGGACATCCAACCGCCTGCTGCTGATAAAAAAACCATGGGCCTCAGCTGCCTCCTTCAGGCGCGGCAGACAGACAGGCCCCAGCCTTTCATCCCTCCTTCCTGGGCTTACAAATACACAAGTGAAGACGATTTTCCCCACCGTGGTCATGATATCTACAACCCTTACAATAACTTCTGGTGGATTGAGCTGGGGGGAGACCAGGATTCCATCCACGATACAGAAGAGATTAGAGATGAGCTTTTGAAAATCGCCTACGGCGTCTGGGATCACATCAAAAACCACGGCGACCACGGTGCTGAAAACTGGGTCCTAGATTGGGTTGGCTTTCTGCCCGGCAAGCGGGAGAGCAGAAGGTATGTGGGGGATTACATCCTCACTCAAAACGATGTGCGCTCAGGGGGCAAGTTTGAGGATCTGGTAGCCTATGGCGGCTGGTCTATGGACGATCACCATCCAGGAGGTTTCAACCATCCGGGACTGCCTACCATTCACCACCCGGCTCCTTCTCCCTATGGGATTCCGTACCGCTGTCTGTATTCCAAAAACATTGAGAATCTCTTCTTTGCTGGGAGAAACATCAGCGTCACCCATGCAGCCTTAAGCTCCACCCGGGTGATGGCTACCTGTGCCATTTTGGGGCAGGCTGTAGGCAATGCTGCAGCCATTGCAGCGAAGAACTCTCTCTCGCCCCGGGAAGTTGGACAGCAGAAGATCGACGAGCTGAAGCAGGAGCTTTTGGAAGACGACTGCTATCTGCCCTGGAACAGGCGCGAGATTCCAAAGCTTAGCATAGAGGCCAAACTTACAGCCAGCGAAGGGGATCCGGAACCACTTCGCAACGGCATAGACCGGCCTGTTGGCGCTGAAGATAACGGCTGGACAGGCGAGCTGGGCTCTTATGTCCAGTACACCTTTTCAGAGCCGAAAGAGATAGCACAGCTCCGTTTTGTCTTCAACAGCGATCTCAATCGGAAAGTGAAGAATATGCCAGCAAGTTTCCCCTTAAACCCTGAGCCCCGCAAGGTGCCTGAAACATTGGTGCGGGATTTCCGGATCGAGATCCAGGATGACCAAGGAAACTGGCAGCTTGCAAAGCGGGTGGAGAACAACTACCAAAGGCTTGTGAAGGTGCCTGTGGCAATTAAGACGAGGGCCATCAGGTTTATACCCGAAAAAACCTGGGGCGCAGAAAAAGCGCACGTTTTCGCCTGGGACGTGCGGTGAGCAAATTATTCGAGTAGGAAGATGGGCTTGAGAATTTTCTCAAGCCTATTTTTTATGTGGTGCGCCAGGCATGAACCATGCTTACAAGCGGGTAAAGGATGGCGGTGGCAGCTCTGGAGTGGACGGTATGACAGTTAATACCCTACCTTAAACAGCATAGTGATGCCATCCGTCAGGCGAAAGGGAATTCCCAATCCTGGCGGTGGAGACAGACAGCTTGGTATTCCGACAGTAGTTGACAGAGTAATTCAGCAGGCTATTAATTCCTATCTTCGACCCGGATTTTCCGAACACAGCTATGGATTCAGACGAGGGAGAAATACAAAAGATGCAGTAAAGCAAATAAGAGCCTACATCCAGAACGGTTACCGCCGGGTGGCGGACATCGACCTTGCCAGCGTGAATCATGACAAGCTCATGAACCTTGTGGCAAGGAAAGTAACGGATAAGAGAGTGCTTCAGGCTCATCCGGGCCTATCTGAAATCCGGAGTCATTGTGAAAGGAGTGGTAGTGGAAACTGAAAAGGGATGTCCTCAAAGTGGATTATGCTAAGATTTGCATAAGGAAGTGTAATTTGTCCTAATCTATTCTTGCACCATGTTTTCGACAAGAGGAGGCAAAAGAACTATCCCAGCATTCCGTTTAAAAGGTTCGCAAATGATGCTATTTGTCACTTTAAAAGTAAAGCCCAGGCTCTCATGTTAAAGGAAGCCATTAGGCAGAGGTTTGCACAATGTGGACTTGAACTACATTCAGTAAAAACAAAGATTGTCTACTGTAAGGGCGATGACAGGAAGGGCACTTATCCAGAACAAAAGTTTGATTTTCTGCGGTTGCTTTTAGGCCCAGAAGGTCGGAAAACAGATGGGGTAAGGACTTTATCAATTTCAGCACAGCAATGAGCAATGCAGCTGCAAAGAGAATACGGCAAACCATGGAAGAGTGGAAACTGCATTTGAGAAGTGACAAATCGCTAGAGGACCTGGCAAGAATGTTCAACCCAGTAATTAAAGGATGGATCAGCTATTATAGTAGCTATTACAAATCTGCGTTTTATCAAATATTCCAACCTTGACAGAAACTTAGCAAGGTGGGCACAAAGAAAATTCGAACGATTGAAGAGACATGCTGGAAGGGCAAGGCAGTAGGGTACGAAAGTATCTCAAAGGCAATCGCAATTATTCGTCCATTGGAAGTTTCTGCAATCATCGGCTTGATGAGCTGAGAGCTTCACGTCTGAGGCCTTAGGTTGAGATTCCCCTGAGCTACTCAACGCAACATCTATGTGAGGAGCTAAAGAGCCGGGGAAAGGGTTATGCGGAACATAACAAACTTTCTTGAAGGCAGGCTGAAGTTGCGAGTCAACAAGGAGAAGAACGCCGCGGACCGACCCTGGAGGCGCAAGTTTCTGGGATTTTCCTTCTGCATCAGCAGAGATGGGATAGGAATACGGGTTCGCAACAAATCGGTAAAGAAGTTTATGGACAGGGTGAGGCAAATACTGTCCAGGAGAGGCGGCCTGAGCACGAAGCAGAGGCTGGAGAAGCTCAGCCGCTTCGTTATTGGCTGGGCGAACTACCTCGTTTAGCAGATATAAAAAGCCTAACCCGGAGGCCTGACGAATGGATCAGGCGAAGAATTCGCATGTGTATATGGAAACAATGGTGTTGCTGCTGACATATTTTGTCCAGCAGAAGACGGCGTTGGTTGTCCAAGAAACGGAGTTATTGATGAGCTTGTTTGGCCGAGAAGCCGTGGGCTCGCCACGGCTTTTATCGGCCATTATTTTTAGGATAGTTCTCCCTGTATAACGTTTTTCACCATATGGTCATCAATAATCCTGCGTTCATTCTGGGCGCCGTATATAAGACAGTGCGTACAGGCCTTGTTAATAAGCCTTGGCAAGCCGTTGGAATACTTGTATATTTCATCTATCGCAGCATCAGAAAAAATCTCATGTTCTGCACCTGCATATGTAAGATGTCGTTTTATATAACCGCCAACTTGTTCACGGTCTAAGGGAGTTAGATGGCACTGTAAATCAATCCGCTGTCGGATGGCTGCATGGGACTGAAGTTTTAGCTTCGTCCACAGCTCATTTTGTCCCACGAGTATCAATGCCAAAGGGCTTTGGGCATCCATCTTATAGTTCAACAAAAAGCGCAATTCCTCAAGCATTTCCCGTTCTAGAAGATGTGCTTCATCAACAATTATAACTGCATTTTGATCATGCATCCCCTGCATGATTTCAAGTTCCCGGTGCAAATAATGTCTAGCGTCTCCTCGATAGTATTTAGATTCGCCTCCTAACTGAGAAATTAGACCTCTGTAAAAATATCTTGGAGTCAGCTTTGATTCTGCTAAATAAAGCACCAAAAACCTGGTCTGGTCTAACTTTTCTTTAAGCCTGCGGATAATAGTTGTTTTCCCAACACCGCATTCTCCGGTGACGACTGTAAAAAGCTTCCGATTTGCTGTGTATTCAAGCCTCCCTAAGGCTTCAGTAAGGCTGTTGGATTGATATAACTCGTCTGTGGGTATGTCCCTGGAAAAAGGGGTGCTAGCCAGCTGATAAAACGGTTCAAACATCCCCTGCACCACCCTTCATCTGGCTGTATGAGATAGCATGAGCTTTCCGTGCTGCACGTTCTTGATTCTGTTTTTCTGCTGCCCTTAAAACTCTGGAACTTTCTGCAGGCTCTGCTGTCAGGTGTTCTGGTAACTTGGGTCGTGGTTTTGTCCGCTCACCAATCACTAAAGGCTTTACTTTTATCGGTTCATGCCCCTCGCATTCGATAGTAAGTTCTTTTGTATCATTAGGGTCATAGATTACCTCCACGCTGCAGCCGATAAAAAGCACTCCCACATCATACTTAATGCCATTAAAACTAATGCACCCAGCCTTATCAACTTTCCTTTTTTCAGAGTGAAGGAATGCATCAGCAATAACAGCTGGATCCAAAAACCTTAGCGGTTTATTGCTGCTTGCAAAAGCTTCAGCTGGAGATTGCATGTCCTTTAAGCCCGAATGGGAGCGATTCTGATAGCACTCTTCCAGCCAAACCCACAATTGCTTGTTGAGCTCATCAAGATCCTGAGGCTTCTCAAGAGCGGATTCAGCTAAGAATCTGTCTATCTCTTGATGAAATCTCTCAATCTTGCCGGAAGCCTCTGGGGAGTAAGGCTTTGTATACAAAAGACGGACTCCAAGCTTGCCACAGGTGCGAAACATCCTTTTGTTTCTGTATTGCTTGCCGCGATCGAAATATACAGAATCCGGAGCACCATGTTTGAGTAGCGCTTTGTGAAAACAATCCTCTACCTCTTTATATTCTAGTGTAGGGTAAAATTCAGCATGGAGAACAAACCTGGTTGCATCATCTAAAAAAGTAACTAAATATACCTGCTGAAGCTTCCTTTGCCCGTTTTTATCTTTAGGTCCTATTGGGAGGTAGGGACCATATTTTATATCTGAATGCCAAAGCGAATTTCGTTCTCGCCTTTGAAAACGACGTGATGCTACACCTCTATCAGCATACATCTGCATCTGTCTGGTGCTATAGCCATGTTGAGCCAACTTTTCT
>Ga0209537_1004979_pt1 | contig 10863 bp, 8 predicted proteins | sample BioPla4DNA1_FD_187698 | JGI IMG/M metagenome (GOLD analysis project Ga0209537, IMG submission 187698) | Biogas fermentation microbial communities from Germany - Plant 4 DNA1 (SPAdes) (version 2) | ecosystem: Engineered > Bioreactor > Anaerobic > Digestate | place: Bielefeld, North...
CTGCATGTTATGGCTTAATTCTGTACATAAAAAGGCAGACGACCAAACATGATCATCTGCCTATAACTCATATGCTACTTCATTTTACTTAGTTCCACCCCAACATTTGACGTAGAACCTTATATCCTTCAATCCCTGTTGTAGAACGGCGCATATTTCGCGGCTGCTTTGACAGCCTCAACCATGCTTACCGGGCTCGCTTTTCCCGTGCCGGCTATGTCATAGGCCGTGCCATGGTCCACAGAGGTCCTGAGGAAGGGCAGGCCGACTGTCAGGGAGATGGTTCTTTCAAAATCCAGGGTCTTTGTCGCTATATGTCCCTGGTCATGGTAGAGGGACAGCACCGAGTTATAGCGGCCCGACAAAGCCAAATGGAATACCGAGTCCGCGCTGATGGGACCGGCTGCATCATAGCCCAGTCTTCTGGCTTCTTCAACAGCCGGAGCTATATGGTTTACTTCCTCATCGCCGAAAAGGCCATGCTCCCCGCAGTGGGGATTAAGTCCGGCCACCGCCAGGGTCCCCTCGGTGATGCCAAGCCGGCGGAGAGCCCCGGCACACCTTTTTATATAATCCAGCAGCCTTTCCCTGGTGATAAGATCGCATGCTTTGCGAAGGGAAACATGGCGGGTCAGGAAAAACACCCTGAGGTTTCCCGTTTCAAACAGAGTCAGCGGATCATGGGCCCCGGTGAGCCCGGCAAGGATCTCGGTATGCCCGATGTATTCGATCCCGGCAGCCTGCAGCGATTCCTTGTTAATAGGTGTGGTGGCGATGGCGTCCACCTTCTTATCCAGCGCAAGCTGCACCGATTTTTCAATAAAGTCAAAGGAAGCCCTGCCGCCCAAGGCCTGGACCTTCCCGACCTGCAGGCTTTCAGTATCCACATTTGCAAGGTCGATCAAATCGATAGTACCAGGCTTAAAAAGCCCATCCTCCGGATCACCGGCATAATTTATACCCATATCCAGCCCGCAGTATTTCAAAGCCTGCCTCACAACCCTGCCATCACCCACCACAAGCGGTCTGCTCAGTTCGTATAGTTCACTGCCGGCCAGGGCTTTGACAACGATTTCGGGTCCAATGCCCGCAGGGTCACCCAGGGGTATCGCGATGAGCGGTCTGTTCATGCTGTTTTCTCCCTTTATTCCTGAAAATCTTCCGCTGCTTTTTCTGTCAGTTTGCTGGCTTGTTTGCCTGGCATTCGGGGCAAAGCCCGTAATAGTAGACATTCTTTTCACGGACCAGGAAACCGTCCAGGTCATTGGTGTCGATAGCAGGGCTTCTGAAACAAAAGTCGCGGACCACGCCGCAGGATTCGCACTTAAAATGGCCGTGGCAGCTCATATCCGCGTCATAGCGCGTTTCGTTCTCCTCTATGGTCAGCACCCTGGCGATATTGGATTTTACAAACAAGTTCAGGGTATTGTATACCGTCGTTTTGGAAAGGGTAGGAATCTCCTTCACCAGTGCGGTATAGATCTCATCCACGGTCGGGTGGCTCTTCCTGGACATCAGGTATTCCATAATCCTTATCCTGGCATAGGATGGCTTTATATTCTCCTTTAACAGCATGGATCCGATAATTTCCGCATTGCTGCTCATGTTTATCACTTCCTTGTCAGTTATGCTGCTTACATTATACCACATAAACTGTATTGATTACAATTTTAATTTTGTTACATCTATATTGTTCCTTTGCCATATCCCTGTCAGCACTTTGTTATTACTATTTCCGTCAGGCGGGCCCGGATTTCTGCATTTAAAGTCGAAATATGTCCCGCGGGTATGCCGTAATTGGTGTATAATAGTAGAATAACGATGCAAATATAAAATGAATGGGGGTATAGCCATGCTGGAAGATTTCAAAAAGTTCGCCATCAAGGGGAATGTCATTGACCTTGCTATAGGTGTTATCATCGGCGGAGCTTTCGGGAAAATCGTAACATCCCTGGTAAATGATATCATGATGCCAATCATCGGGATCCTGCTGGGGAAAATCGATTTTTCCGGCCTGAGCGTTTCAGTCGGTGAATCAGTAATCAACTTCGGGCTGTTCATCAATAATGTGGTGGACTTCCTGATCATCTCGTTCTCCATATATTTAGTGATTAGAAGGATAAACAGGTTTACGGGCAAAGATAAAAAGGAAGCTCCCGCGCCTACCACGAAGAAATGCAGGTTCTGCTGCTCTGAGATCGCAATAGAGGCCATTAGGTGTCCCCACTGTACATCAATGCTGGAAGAGGAAGAAACAGCATTAAGCAATTGACCTTCATTCAGCCGCTGTGGTATTGTTGGTAGGGAAAGAATGCCTGTCATTTTTACACACCTAATAATTTGCGGTTTAGAGGTTCACTATGACCAGAATAGGATTTGACAACGAGAAATACCTTCAACTCCAATCCCGGAAAATACTTGAAAGGATCACCCTGTTCGGCGGAAAGCTGTACCTTGAGTTCGGAGGAAAGCTGTTCGACGACTACCACGCCTCCAGGGTGCTTCCTGGTTTCAAGCCCGACAGTAAGGTGAGGATGCTGCTTCAGCTTAAGGAGCAGGCAGAAATAGTCATCACCATCAATGCCGACGATATCGAAAAGAGCAAACGTCGCGGAGACCTGGGGATTACCTATGACATGGATGTGCTGAGACTGATCGACGCGTTCCGCGAAATCGGGCTTTATGTTGGAAGCGTGGTTATAACCCAGTATCGTTCCCAGTTTTCGGCCGACCAGTTCCAGAAGAGGCTCGAAAACCTTGGGATGAAAGTATACAGGCACTACCCGATACCGGGCTATCCCTCAAATGTTCCGCTGATAGTAAGTGATGAAGGTTATGGCAAGAACGACTATGTTGAAACAACACGCTCCCTGGTGGTGGTAACCGCCCCCGGGCCGGGAAGCGGCAAAATGGCGGTTTGCCTCTCCCAGTTATACCATGAGCACAAGCGCGGAGCTGAAGCCGGGTATGCCAAGTTCGAAACCTTCCCCATCTGGAACCTTCCGCTGAAGCATCCGGTCAACCTGGCCTATGAAGCGGCAACAACCGACCTCAACGACGTCAATATGATTGACCCCTTCTATCTTGAGGCCTACGGCACAACAGCAGTAAGCTATAACAGGGATGTTGAGATATTCCCGGTGCTCAACGCCATATTCGAGAAGATCAAGGGACAATCCCCATACAAGAGCCCCACGGACATGGGCGTAAACATGGCAGGCTACTGTATTATAGACGACGGGGTTGTATGCCGTGCGTCCGAGCAGGAAGTCATACGCCGGTATTACAACACCTCATGTGCCGTTCGCCAGGGCCTTGCCGAAAAGGCCGAGGTATACAGGCTCGAGCTCCTGATGAAGCAGTTGGGCATATCGTCAAAAGACAGGCCTGTGGTTGAGGCGGCCCTTGCCCGGGCCGAGGAAACCGGGGGACCCGCAGTTGCAATCCAGCTCGATGACGGGCGCATTGTCACCGGAAAGACCTCTCCCCTCCTGGGGGCTTCGGCTGCTGCCCTGCTCAATGCCCTGAAGGAACTGGGCGGCATCCATCATGACATCCACCTGATCTCGCCCATCGTCATAGAACCGATACAGGTACTGAAAACCAACCACATGGGTAACAGGAACCCGCGTCTGCATACCGACGAGATACTGATTGCTCTTTCCATCTGCGCGGCCACCAACCCCACCGCGGCCCTCGCCCTCGAGCAGCTTCCCAAGTTAAGAGGCTGCGAGGCCCATTCATCGGTTATACTTTCAAGGGTTGATGAAAACGTGTTCAGCAAGCTGGGCATAAACCTGACATGCGAACCCCAGTACCAGACGAAGAAGCTGTATCATAAATGACGGGCGGACAAGCTTCGGTTTTCACTGACATCGGGAGGTGACCTGTATGCCTTTTTATGACCTGAAATGCAAGTGCGGCGAAGTGTTCAACATAATGGCATCCATAAGCGACAAGGAAAACAGGAGGATAAAATGCCCCAAATGCGGGAGCAATGAACTGGAATCAGTATTTTCAAACGTGAACGTCATCCAGTCCAGGAACGCCGCCAGGAACGAATGTCCCAACATACACCGCTGCGGCGGCTGCTGTCCGCATAACTGACAGGATTTCAGGCCTCTGTTTCCTGGCCACTATTACCATGTATCTCTCTTGCAGGCGAGTATTTACAACAACAGTAAACTGCATTATTGTAAATGTAAAGAATAATGCAGTTTATTTTTGTCTGGATATCTTTCGCCGGTGCAGGAAAATAGTGCAGGCACAATATTATATAAACGGCATCAGGCGATAAAAACAACGAGGGGAAAAACGGCAAACGTAAGAATTCTGTCAATGAGAGGGGTATATGCCATGTCGAGGAAAAAAACCTAACCGACATAGGCCCGCTGAGCGGGCTGACCAACATGGAAGCGCTGGATCTCAGCAATAACCGGATAAGCGATATAAGCCCCATATCCGGGTTGACAAATCTGCGGGAACTTGTATTGGAAGGAAACCAGGTAAGCGACATAAGCGCATTAGGCGGGCTGAAAAAACTGAATCTCTTATGGCTGTCCAGCAATCAGGTAAAGGATATAGGCCCGTTAAGCGGGCTGACAAATTTAGCATTCCTGTGGATTGCAAACAACCAGGTAAGCGACATAAGCCCAGTAAGCGGGTTGGGGAACCTGGAAAACCTGTGGCTTGAGAATAACCTGATAAGTGACGTAAGCAGGTTAAGCGGGTTGGAAAACCTGGAAGGCCTGTACCTGGACCGAAATCAAATAAGCGACATAAGCGCGTTGAGCGGATTGACAAGACTGGCGCACCTGTACCTGGCAGATAACCTTATAAGCGATATAAGCCCATTGAACGGGTTGACAAACCTACGGGACCTGAATCTGAAAGGAAACCAGATCAGCGACATAAGTCCTTTAGGCGGAATGACGTCTTTGCTGAGCCTTGATCTGCAAAACAACAAAATAAGGGATATAAGCGCGTTAAGCGGGTTAAGATACCTGGAAAAGCTGAACCTGGCCGGCAATCCGATAAGCGATTACAGTCCGCTGGACCGATTGCCGAACCTTAAAGAACTCAGCAAATAGCGGTTCCTCCTTATATCCATGCCGAAAAGGCCAAGGAAAATCTGGCCTGTTTGATCGGGCTGCCCCTTGTCTATGGCCGGAGAGCCGGGCTTCAGTCGGAAATTGCCCGCCTGGGATGGGTGTTGTCCACATAGTGGGTATAATACCCTCCTTCGGCGTTCTTATGGTATGTCAGCCCGGAATTGCGTTTTGCCGGATCGTCATACATCCGGTATGTTTCGTATATCCCGAATTCCGGGGGATGATAAGTCTTTTCCCTTCATCCCCATAGGCGCGGTTTGACGCGAATTTTATCTGGTCGCCGTATTCACCGTCACAAACTATTATCTCATCTCCGGGAAATGAACTCTCTATGGCTTTGCTGATAGTTTTGAACGGTTTTGTTTCGGTACCGTTGAAGCTGTCGTCACCCGTGTGCTGGTTTACATAAAGCTTTCCCGGGTTTCTGGGAGGGGAATCCTCAAGTTTTCCGCCTGTTACGAGGATGTCATCAAAATTGACCCAGTAGCGGCTGGCGCCCTGGTCAACCCTGGCAAGCTTTATCCTGCCGCCCTTAAAGCGGCTTACGGCCTTTTGGTTATGATCGGTGAAGGTGAGCTCATAGTCCTTCCTGTTTTCGTATCCGTCGCGGTCCACTGCAATGGTAACCGATTTCCCGTCATTATTGAAATAGATCTTGTACCGGTTTACAGAAGGGTTCATCCTGGGAGAACCGACAAGCAGCTTTGGGATCTCGGCGCCCAGTTCTTCCTCAACGCCGTCCGTGACGCGCCACAGTTGCCCGGTGGTGGGGCTGAAGGAATAATAATTCTTTTCGTCCTGGTACGCCACCATTACCCTTGCAGCGGTGTTGTACCAGTTGATGATGGTAAAGGATACCGTGTATTCCTGCCGGTTTACATACTGCTGCGACAGTATATAAGCTCCCGCGTTCAGCCTCATGATCCTGCCGTCATAGCCCTTTATGCTCCCTGTTTCGGTACTCCCGTGGGATGTCCAGGTCATGCCCCCGGTTAAGCCGGGATCGGCTGCGGCGATATCCCCGTCCTCAAAATCCTCCTGGTACAGTATGTCAGGCGCCGAAACTCCGGTTTCGGCTGATGAAAAGGAGACCGGAGATGCCATTGCGATCAGACAGCAAAGGAGGCATATGCATGATGCCATGGACAGGAAACGGACCATCCTGGTTTTGTGACTTAAGAAACGCACCATATAACCACCTGCAATGCTTATTCTTTTAGGGGAATGACGGTATACCTGACCCTTTACATGGAAAATCTTTTACTGCTGATCCTTTGGAACACGATAAATCCGTACCGCGTTGCGTTCCAGTGTATCCCTGAATACCCCTTCCGAACCTGTGATGGTCCTGACGGGGCGGTCTTTCACAGCGTAGGCAACCTGGATGAAGCCCTTACCCGGCAGAACATTATTCCTGAACTCAAGAACCAGTTCACCTGTTTCGTAGTTTATGGTTCCGCCTTTGATGTTCTTCCAGTTATGCAGGGGAACAATCTTTCCATTTTCGTCATCGTATCCGTAGATCAATGCCCCGGTCCTGTCCAGCGCAGGAGAGTACTCTTTGCCCGTCCACCGGTCAGTCAAAACTTCGGGCTCCCCGGTATGGGCGCTTTCAACCGCGGCCACCATTACGCTTCCCGGCTTTATCCCGCTTTTCAGATCAAATCTGAAACTCGTCTGTCCCGTTGTAACGTCAAACAACTGGTACTCCCAGCGATATCCGGGGAAGACATCATAGGTTGCTTCCGCCTGTGTTCCGGTATTGAGCTCGAATTCTATGGTTTCAGGCTCCATAACCTCATTCCATTCGCTTTCGGGCTCTGTAATCCTGACGGCGAATATATAATAATCGGTAGGTGTCTCACGCACCATCAGGTCAACGCGCTGTCCCCGGCCATGGCAGTTGTGGGTGACCTCAAGGGAAGACGGCGGCGAAAGTATTACTGGGGTCAGATCGGTCACCGCTTCGCTGAATTCGTTAAGAACGCTCATGTTGTCTAAAGGCGTGGAAGAGAAAAACTCAAAGTAAAAGACGGCCTTCATGTTATGGACGATGGCGGTCCATAACTGTGTCCTGATATCCCCGGGAGTCGGCCCGGCATCCCAGTGAGTTTTATAATTTGACATCCGGTTCCAGGAAGTAACGTTCTGTGTTTCCACAAAGGTCCCCAAAGGGATAAGATCATCCATATTCCAGACAAAATTGTCCAGGGCCTCAGCCCACAGATCAATAACACCCCTGTCGGAATAGTCCAGCGAGGCATGTTCCTTATATTCAACGGGGTAAATGTCATAGGTGATGAAATCCGCCGTAAAAGCCTTTTTCCCCCCAAACAGCGACTCGCTGCGCATATAACTGTAAGGATGATTTCCCTGCAGTGGTTTGTAATGGGGGAGGTAATCATAGCCATAATATTGCTGGCTTGACGGGTGGTGGGGGTCAGTCCGGTTTACCAGGTAACTCCATGCCGCGATAACTGTGGCAGGATTGCATTGATACCTTCCTCCGATGTTGGGTTCATCGTCCCAGCACCAGCCTAACAGTCCATCAAGGCCCTTGCTGGCTTCAACATACTTAAGCAGGTCGGAGGGGTTGGTATTCCGTATTTCTTGTCCGACCCATCCCGTAGGCCCGATAGCCTTTACACCATTTAAACCGGCAAATTCCACATAGTTCTTCCATGCGGCATCATCCTTTACCGAGTACCAACCCATAGTATGCAATGTATTCGATGCATTTTTCCAAATGGGCAGAAGGTCCTTGTTGAGCATAAACGGCCCTAAAGGGAAAAACAGCTCTTCTCCCTTCAGGACAAATGCGTTGTTTTCATTGATGCCGACCTCGGGCGGCCCGTCATAAGGCTTGGAGAATTTCTCCCGGATGGTGCTGATGGTTTTAAATCCATCCTTCAGTTCAGCTACCACCACATAATCCCCGGCGGGCAGGCTGGCGTTTTCCAGCAGGAAACGCTGCCTGCCGTCCACAGTTTCTCCAGGGAGCTCCTGCACCAGATCCCCTTCCGAGGATTCCAGCCTTACCGTGACCTGGTCAGGTGAATAATCAGGCGGCACTATGGCATAAAGGTATTGCGCCGTTCTGGCATGGAACGGGGCATGCCGCAGTTCAAACCCTTCCATTGGCGTTTCGCCGGTGACATATATGGTGACCGAGTCTGTATGGAGTACCTCAAGACGTACTGGAGGCGATTTGCTCATATCAAACCTCGACACGTTCAGCCTGACTTCATAGGCGCCGGGTTTCATGAAATAATGGATTACGCAGAGTCCGGTATCAAAAGTAACTTTTGAGGGCCCACCCGCCTTGAGCGTATATCCGTCGCCGAAGTCCCATTCCCACTGTACCGATGGGTCGTATTCATCCTGGTAATAGGCTCCGTCAAAATACACTTCTTCGCCAACTTCAACATGGACACCCGGCAGCACATTTATTCTTGTATCCTGCGCCGGTATCATCCCGTAATCCTCAGGCCATGCCGCCGATGCGGGCCGGCAGAATGAAAGGGAAAACACAACTGTCATAATGAAGCCAGCGATTATCCTTAAAAACCTGTGTTTATCCATAAAAATCCTCCATCATAGATTACCGGACGGCGCATTTGCTTTTCGGGCATAGCCTTCAGACAGCAGCAGCTTGAGTTGTAGGATGTATTACAATAAGCAGAATAGAAAAAAACGCTTATGAAGCCATTATGTGCTACAAATAATAACACAAATCCAGCGACAAGTCAATTCTGGATAATTATTGAAATTAGACAATAAAGGGGTTTGCCGACAAGCATAATACTGTATTTTCCATGCCATTTGCAGTATTGCCGGAAACAGGCATGGATCCGATCAACGGGTATAAAGGCAGAATAAAAGGTGCTGGCATGCGTGTTCGCAAACCAACACCTTGTTTAAGCAAATATATGCCCACTTCAGCCCATAGGATACGAGCTTAAGTGTTTACCTTATTTCTGTCCCAGTTCGTCGCCTTTCTTGACAACTGCCTGTGCGGCGGCAAGCCTTGCGATGGGTACGCGGAAGGGTGAGCAGGATACATAGTCGAGCCCAACATTGTGGCAGAACTCAACCGATGAAGGATCTCCGCCGTGCTCGCCGCAGATACCCAGCTTGATGTCGGGACGTGTTTTCCTGCCAAGCTGTACGGCCATTTCAACCAGCCTGCCAACGCCGGTCTGGTCAAGCTTCGCAAAGGGATCAAACTCATAGATCTTCTTGCTGTAGTAATCTTCGAGGAACTTTCCGGCATCGTCACGGGAGAAAGCGAAGGTCATCTGGGTCAGGTCATTGGTTCCGAAGGAGAAGAACTCGGCCTCTTTCGCGATCTCATCGGCGGTTATGGCAGCCCTCGGGACCTCGATCATGGTGCCTACCTTGTACTTGAGGTCTATGCCGGACTCCCTGATGATTTCATCGGCAACCCTGACAACGATTTCCTTGATAAACTGCAGTTCCTTGACATCGCCAACCAGCGGGATCATGATTTCAGGCTCTACCTTCAGGCCTTCCCTGGTCACGTTGATGGCAGCTTCGATAACCGCCCTTGTCTGCATCTCGGCTATCTCAGGATAGGATACGGCAAGACGGCATCCGCGGTGTCCCATCATCGGGTTGAACTCATGGAGCCCGTTTACGATGTTCTTGAGTTCGTCAAAGGTAATTCCCATTTCATCCGCCAGCGTCTGGATATCCTCGTCATCCTGGGGCAGGAATTCATGGAGGGGCGGATCCAGGTAACGGATGGTAACGGGATAGCCCTTCATTTCGCGGAATATGCCCTCGAAATCTCCTCTCTGCATGGGCAGGAGCTTATCCAGTGCCTTTCTCCTCTGTTCCTCGGTGCGTGCGATGATCATCTCGCGCATGGCCTTGATGCGGTCGCCCTCGAAGAACATATGCTCGGTACGGCAGAGACCGATACCCTCGGCTCCGAACCTGATTGCCTGGGCAGCATCCTTCGGCGTATCAGCGTTGGTCCTGACCTTCAGCCTCCTGATGCTGTCGGCCCATTCCATGAAGGTGCCGAAATAACCGGTCATCTCGGGCTCTACGGTGGGCAGTTGTCCGTCATAGACATTGCCGGTGGAACCGTCAAGGGAAATCCAGTCGCCTTCCCTGTAGGTCTTGCCGTTCTTGTCTATCATTATCTTTTCATTCTCTTTAATGGTAATCTCACCACAGCCGGCTACGCAGCAGGTTCCCATGCCCCTTGCCACAACAGCCGCATGGGATGTCATGCCGCCCCTGGCGGTCAGGATACCATTGGACACATGCATACCCTCGATATCCTCGGGGGATGTTTCGTTGCGTACCAGGATGATATTCTTCTCGCCTGCCTGGTGGGCAGCGACGGCTTCTTCGGCGGTAAAGTAAATCTTACCGGTGGCAGCGCCGGGAGATGCAGGAAGTCCCTTGCCGATGGGCTTGGCAGCCTTCAGGGCTTTCGCCTCAAAGGTGGGATGGAGCAGGCTGTCAAGCTGCTTGGGATCAACCTTGAGGATGGCCTCTTCCTTGGTGATCAGGCCTTCGTTCACAAGGTCAACCGCTATCTTCAGGGCAGCCTGGGCGGTGCGCTTGCCGTTGCGGGTCTGGAGCATGAACAGCTTGCCGCGCTCAATGGTAAACTCCATATCCTGCATGTCCCTGTAATGCTTCTCCAGCTTTTCTGCAATCTCCGCAAACTGCCTGTAAACTTCGGGATTGGTCTCATTCAGCTTGTCAATGGACT